>Ga0316204_10003238_pt1 | contig 33399 bp, 33 predicted proteins | sample 6monrhotite_MG_2_FD_205661 | JGI IMG/M metagenome (GOLD analysis project Ga0316204, IMG submission 205661) | Microbial mat bacterial communities from mineral coupon in-situ incubated in ocean water Damariscotta River, Maine, United States -... | ecosystem: Environmental > Aquatic > Marine >... | reverse complement strand
CCGGTTTTACAGAGTGGGTTCGCAGAACAACAACACCTGGGCTCCGTCGAAAACCGTCCACGTGTTCGCAAGGTCTTGCCTCCTGATGTCGCCTTGCGGCGAGGCATCTGACGTCGCAACACCCTCTCACCTGAGACGCTGGGACGTCGCGTTCCTCAAAGGTACGTATTCGCAGTTGGCGCGCGCCATGCGGCGCGTTCTGGTGGAGCAATGGGGGGTCACAGGGGGCTCGTCCCCCTCGCAGGGCAAGCTGCCAGAAGACATGGGGAGGGCTTCAGAAGCAGCGACGCAGGAGCGCTGAAGTTCGAGCTGAAGCGCCTTGCGGCGAGGCAGCTGACGTCGCAACACTCTCTCGCGTGGGGTGCCGGGACGTCGCGTTCCTGGAACCTCTTCGCAGTTGGCGCGCGCCATTCGGCGCGTTCTGGTGGAAAATTGGGGGTCGCAGGGGGCTCAGTCCGTGCGCTCGACGCTGAAGGTCGCGTAGACGTCCAGATCGGCGCTGGGGCTGCTCTCCATCTCCCCTTCGAGGGCTCCCAGCTCGGTGAAGTAGCCGCTCCAGTCCTCCAGCAGCACCGGCGTCGCTCCCAGGTAGACCGCCATCACCCCCTCGACCTCATCTCCGAACACCCACTCCCCTTCGACCTCGAAGGTCGCCGGCGCCAGCACGAGATCCCAGGGGAATGGCCACTCACAGAGCCCGCTGCCGGTGATCGGCACCGGCCCGTCCTCGACGACCACCAGCTCCATGGTCCCCATGCAGGTCGCGATGGGGTCGCTGCCGCCGCCGCCGTTCCCGTAGATGTCCGCCTCGCCCTCGATGCTCCCGCGGTAGAGGCCGCTGCGATCAGCACCTGGGGTTGTGTCGGCGTCGGCGTCGGCGTCGGCGTCGGCGTCAGCGTCAGCGTCCGTATCGGCGTCAGCGTCACCGCCCAGCCCGCCCGGTCCGCCACCGCCCGGCCCCTGATTCACAAAGCCGATGTCCTCGTAGCCACCGCTCGGCGGGGTCAGCGCGGGCAGACAGGCGAGCAGCGCTGTAGACAACAGCAGAGACATCGGTGCACTCCAGAGGCCCACGTTTACTGTTCTATGCCCCAGGTTGCGAGCACCTGCGTGCTCGCATTTACGAATGCACACACCGATCAGGCGTAGAACTGCCGATACCAGGTCCGCAGCCGCCCGATGGGACCATCCCCCTCACAGATGGTCGGCCGGTCCCGCCAGCGCTTGTTCTCCCACAGCGCGATGTCCTCGTGGAACCCCAGCCGCAGGTTGTCGATGTACTGCTTCGCGAACCCGGCGGTCCGCTCCGCATCCCCCACAATCTTCAGGCTCACCCCGAAGCGCAGATCCAGGTACTCCTCATCAACCGGGGTGTGCGCCAGCAGCAGCCGGCTCTCCAGGTACCCCTTCATCACCGAGATCTGACCCCGGGACCGTGGTAGGTCGCCGTCAGTGAGAAGCGGTCCTTCCCACCCCCACGGGGGTACGCGATCCCCGCCGTGCGCTGAATGCCGATGTGCCCCTGGTACTCGTTCTCGAAGCTGTCCACGTGGGTGCCGTGCACCACCGGAAAGTGCGCGCTGTCCGCCAGGTTCTCCACGATCTCCCGAGGCTGGGTCTTCACCGTGATGCGGTCCGCGTCCCAGGCGGTCCAGGCCGGATCCCCGAACTCCTCAATGCAGGGCGGCTCCCAGTCCGGCGCGTCATCAGCCGCGTGGCCGTGCCAGAGGAAGATCATGCCCATGCGGTCCAGCACCCGCCACGGCTTGATGCGCGCCTTCTTCGGGATCGTCTCGCTGTAGGGAATGCGCGAGCAGGCGCCGGCGCCGCTGAACTCCCAGGCGTGGAACGGACAGCGCACGTCCTCCCCGCGGACCGTGCCGCCGTAGCCCAGGTGCGCGCCGAGGTGCGGGCAGAAGGCATCCAGCACATGCACCTCACCGGACTCGCCGCGCCAGATCACCAGCTCCTGGCCGAAGTACTTCATGGGCTTCACGGTCCCCGGCGGCAGCTCGCCGGAGTACGCCACCACAAACCAGCCGCGGGGGTAGGGATTCTGAGCCATCGTTCACTCCTGGGGGGCCGACGCTGGACCGTCGCCGGGTTTCATCATACCCTGAACTAGAACATGTTCACCCCCGAGGACGGATGGGCAGGCCGGCAGACATCTTGGCCATCGATCTGATGCTGAACATCCCCGGGCAGGACATGCGGGACTGGTACCAGTTCATGCAGCCCCTGTTCATGGACGACGCCAGCAGGAACTTCTCCAAGATCCCCGTGGAGTACATGTTCCGGAACGTCCCGGAGTTCGGGGAGGTCGACGACTTCATCGCCTACACCGTGGCGCAGATGGACGCCCACGGGGTCGAGCGGGCCATGATCGGCGTGGACGAGAAGAACACCGTCGCCCAGGAGGCGCTCAAGCGCTTCCCGGACCGCTTCTTCGGCTCCTACTCCGCCAACCCCAACCGGGGGATGGACGAGGTGCGAACCCTCAGCCGCATGAAGGCCGAGTACGGCATCAAGGCGGTGACCGGCTTCCCCTCGGGGCTCTGCCCCCAGGTGCCCATCAACGACAAGCGCTGGTACCCCATCTACGCCAAGTGCGTGGAGCTGGATCTGCCCATCTGCGTCTGCGTGGGCATGCCCGGGCCGCGCCTGCCGATGGCCCCACAAAAAGTAGAGCTCATCGACGAGGTCTGCTGGTTCTTCCCCGAGCTGAAGTTCGTGATGCGACACGGGGCCGAGCCCTGGTGCGATCTCGCCGTGAAGCTCATGCTGAAGTACCCCAACCTCTCCTACATGACCTCGGCCTTCGCCCCCAGGTACTACCCCAAGGCCATCATCGACTTCGCCAACACCCGGGGCGCGGATCAGGTGATGTACGCGGGGTACTTCCCCATGGGCCTCTCCCTGGAGCGCATCGCCCGGGAGCTCGACGACGTGCCCTTCCGCGACCGCGTCTGGCCGAAGTTCCTGCGCGAGAACGCGCTGCGCATCTTCAAGCTCACCCCGGAGTCCACATGAGCCGCCCCACCCGCGAGGCGCTCATCGCCCGCGCCCGCGCCATGGTGCCCGCGCTGGAAGCCCGGGTGGCCGCCTGCCGCGAGGCGCGCCAGGTGCCCGACGAGACCATCGCCGACTTCCGCGAGGCCGGCTTCTTCCGCATCTTCCAGCCCGCGCGCTGGGGCGGCTACGAGATGGATCCGCAGACCTTCTACGAGGTGCAGATCATCATCGCCTCGGCCTGCCCGTCGAGCGCCTGGGTGCTGGGCATCCTCTCCGTGCACGCCTGGCAGCTCGCCCTCTTCGCCCCCGAGACCCAGGGAGAGGTCTGGGGCGAGGACGACACCACCCTCATCTCCTCCTCCTACATGCCCGTGGGCGAGGTCACCCCGGTCGAGGGCGGCTACCGCCTGAGCGGGCGCTGGGGCTTCTCCAGCGGCTCGGCTCACTGCCAGTGGGTCTTCCTCGGCGCCTTCCTGCCCACGGTCGAGGGCAAGCCGCCGGACATGCGCACCTTCCTGGTGAACCGCAGCCAGTACCGCCTGGAGGACACCTGGAAGGTGTCGGGGCTCCAGGGCACCGGCAGCAACGACGTCGTGGTGGAGGACGCCTTCATCCCCGAGCGGCACACCCACCGCTTCGCCGACGGCTTCCGCTGCAAGTCCCCCGGCAACGCGCTCAACGACGGCCCCCTCTACCGGCTGCCCTTCGGCCAGATCTTCGTGCGCTCCGTCTCGACGCCGGCCATCGGCATGGCCCGGGGGGCGCTGGCCGCCTTCCGCCAGAACGCGCTGTCCAAGGTGAGCCGGGCCGACGGTCGCCGCGCCAGCGAGAACCCCACGAGCCAGCGGGCGCTGGCCGAGGCCGAGGCCACCATCGACGAGGTGGAGCTGGTGCTGTTCCGCAACTTCGACGCCATGACGGCGCTGGCCGAGGCCGGCGAGCCCATCCCCGTGGAGCGGCGGGTGCGCTGGCGCTACGACTCCGCCCGGGCGGTGGTGCGCTGCGCCGAGGCCGTCAACGCCCTCCAGACCGCGAGCGGCGGCGGCGGCATCTTCCTGGATCACCCGGTCCAGCGCTTCTTCCAGGACATCAACGCCTGCCGGGGCCACTACGCCAACAACCCGGAGAAGCCCGCCCTGAACCTGGGCTGGGTGATGCTGGGCCAGAAGACCCGCGACTACTTCGTCTAGTTCTCGGATTCATCCAGTTCACGGAACCAGTCCCGCTTCGGAGACGACATGACCGCTGTCGATCAGCTCGGCTACCTCGCGATCGAGGCCAGCGACCCCGACGCCTGGGAGCGCTTCGCCGTGGAGGTGCTGGGCTTCACCGTGGGCGAGCGCCTCGACGACGGGGGCTTCACCCTGCGCCTCGACGGACACGCCCGCCGCCTCCTCATCACCCGGGGGCCCGCCGACGACATCAGCGCCGTCGGCTGGCAGGTCGCCGACGCCGCGACGCTCGACGCCCTGGTCCAGCGGCTCACCGCGCTGGGGGTCGCCGTCGAGGCGGCCGATCCCGCGCCGCGCCGGGTCGCCGCCAGGTACCGCCTGCGCGATCCCGGCGGGGTGCCGGTGGAGCTCTTCTGCGGGCCCGAGCTCAGCGACAGCCCCTTCATCTCGCCGCTCGTGCCCGGCGGCTACGTCGCGGACGAGCAGGGCCTGGGACACGTCGTGGTGTCCGCCCGGGACAAGGCCGAGAGCGTGCGCTTCTACAGCGAGGGCCTCGGCTTCGTGCTGAGCGACCACATCGTCTGCGAGATCCACGGCTACCCCGTGGACCTGGACTTCTTCCATGTGCCCTCGGTCGGCGGCCCCCGGCGGCACCACTCGGTCGCCGTGGGCGGGCGCATGGCCAAGAACATCCACCACGTGATGTTCGAGGCCCGGGACATGGACGAGGTGGGCTTCGCCTTCGACCGGCTGCTGAAGACCGGCCTGCGCGTGCAGCAGACCCCCGGCCGCCACCCCAACGATCGCATGTTCTCCTTCTACGCGGACACCCCGAGCGGCTTCCAGTTCGAGTACGGTTGGGGCGGGCGCCTCGTCGACGACGCGGACTGGACGCCCACGACCTACGATCGCATCAGCGAGTGGGGCCACCTCCACCCCAGCGTCTTCTGGCCCAGGAAGAAGAAACAATGAGCCTCCCCGAAGGCAGCTTCGCTGACGTCAACGGCCTGCGAATCCACTTCCACGATGTCCCGGCGCAGGGTCCATCAGACAGTGCGCCGCCGGTCCTCTTCCTCCACGGCTCCGGGCCCGGCGCCAGCGGCTGGAGCAACTTCCACGAGAACGCCGAGCACCTCGCGAGCCAGGGGCTCAGGGCCCTGCTCATCGACCTGCCGGGCTACGGCCTCTCGGACAAGCCCGACGACGCGGAGTACACCTTCGACTTCCTCGGCGGCGCGGTCACCGGCCTGCTGGATCAGCTCGGCCTGGAGACCGTCTCCATCGTGGGCAACTCCATGGGCGGCGCGCTCGCCATCCACCTCGCCCTGGCGCAGCCCGAGCGGGTCGCCCGGCTGCTGCTGATGGCCCCAGGCGGGCTGGAGGCGCGACACACCTACATGCAGATGCGCGGCATCCGCACCATGCTCCGCGCGGTCTTCGACCCGCAGGGGCTGACCCTCGACGGCATGCAGCGCATCTTCAAGCTCCAGGTCTTCGACCCCAAGAACTTCGATCCGGCCGTGATCGAGGCCCGCTTCGAGGTCGCGCGGCAGCAGCCGCTGCAGGTCTTCAAGACCCTGCGGGTGCCCAACCTCGTGAGCCGCCTGGGCGAGCTGAAGTGCCCGGTGTTCGGTCTCTGGGGGCTGAACGACCAGTTCTGCCCGGTCTCTGGCGCGGACACCCTGGCCCGGCACTGCCCCGACGCGCGGGTCATGACGCTGTCGCGCTGCGGCCACTGGGTGATGGTGGAGGAGGCCGACCTCTTCAACCGGCTGAGCGCGGACTTCCTGCTGAACGGCTGATCGTCGAGCAAGTCAGGCGCTGGCGAGCGCCGGCATCTGAGTGATGGAGGTGCGCGGCACCTCCAGCGCGAGGCGCTGCATGGCCCAGTACCAGCGCAGCATCCCCGGGGCGAGGAAGGGCTTGCCGGTGTTCAGGAAGCTCACCGCCAGATCCCGCTCCGGGTCCGCCCAGACCACCACATTGGTGAAGCCGATGTGCCCGAAGACCCGCGGGGTGTTCAGGCCGAACAGGCTGAAGCGGCGGCCGCCGAGCATGAAGCCCTCGCCGTAGCGGATGGGGAAGCCGAAGGTCGAGTCGAGCTGCAGGCGGGTGCGCTTGATGATGGCGCTCTGGATGGTCTTCGGCTGGAAGACGCGGGTGCCGTCCAGCGTGCCGCCGTTCATCAAGAGCTGCAGGAAGGCGGTGGCGCCCCGGCCGGTGGTGATCAGGTTGGCGGAGGGGATGACGCCCGTGAGGAAGCGCTCGTCGTTGGAGAGCTCGACGGCCTCCTGGGCGCTGATGCCCGCGCAGGAGCGGAACTTCTCGGCGACGAGCCCCGGCAGCGGCAGCCCGGTGAAGTCGTGGTGGGCCACCTCAGCGGTGCGCTCGGCGACCACCCCGTAGCGGAAGTCGTCGAGGCCCAGGCGCCCGGTGATCTCGTCGTTCAGCATCTCCTGGACCGAGCGGCCGTCGACCCGCCGCAGGATCTCCGCCAGCAAGAAGCCCCCGGAGATGGCGTGGTAGGCGACATTTGCGCCAGGGGTCGACTTGGGCTCGCTGGCGCAGATCGCCTCGATCATCGGGGTGTAGTCGTTGAGCACCTCGTAATCCAGCGCGCCCACCGGCAGGTCCTCGATCCCCGCGGTGTGGGTCAGGACGTGGCGAATGGTGATGCTCTCCTTGCCGCCCTGCTTGAACTCCGGGATGTAGCGGTGCACCGGATCGTCCACGGAGATGTGCCCCCGCTCGGCGGTGAGGTGCACCAGCATCGCGGTGATCATCTTGGTGGCGGAGAAGAGGTTGAAGAGGGTGTCGGGGGTCGCCACGGTCTTCGGCGCGCTGCGGCGGGCGCCCACGCCGTTGCCCCGGCTGTGGCCGATGGTGCGGTCCAGGACGACGCGCCCCTGGTGCCGGATGCACAGGCCGATCGCCGGATGCAGCCCGGTCTGGTAGAGCCCGACGACGTCCGACCACACCCGCTCGGTCAGCCCCAAAGGCAGCCCGGTGCTGCCTTCCAGAGCCTCGTCGCCCACCCGGGTGACCGAATGCGGAGCGTAGACGCGTACCTTTCTCTGGAGCATGTTACTGGCCCTTGCTAGAACATGTATCAGTTTCCTAATCTCCAGATCGGCACCAGTCCACCCCCACGAGAGAGTCCCCATGCAGTTCGCCCTCGATGAAGACCAGCTGGCCTTCCAGGAGCTGGCCCGCAAGTTCCTGGCGGACAGGGCCTCGTCGGAGCGCACCCGGGCGGCGATGGAGAGCGCGCTGGGCTGGGATCCCGAGGTGTGGTCGGAGCTGGTGGCGGAGCAGGGCTGGACGGCCCTCGGCATCCCCGAGGCCTACGGCGGCTTCGGCTTCGGCCAGGTCGCGCTGGCGGTGATGATGGAGGAGGCCGGCAGGCGCCTGCTGTGCGCGCCGCTCTTCTCCACGGTCTATCTGGGCACGTCCGCCATCCTGAGCTGCGGCTCCGAGGACCAGAAGGAGCGCTGGCTGGCGGCCATCGCGGGCGGCGAGCTGCGGGCGACGCTCGCGTGGTCCGGCGGCGACGCGGCCCCGGCGAGCGCGGCGAACAACGCGCTCACCGGCGAGGTGTCCCACGTGATCGACGGGGGCAGCGCCGAGCTGCTGCTCATCCCCGCCGACGACGGCGGCGGCCTCGCCCTCTACGCCGTCCGCGCCGACGCCCCCGGCGTCACCGTCACCCACAGCCCCAGCCTGGACAGCACCCGCCGCCGCGCCACGGTGACCCTCACCGGCGCCGCCGCCGAGCGCCTGCCCGGCGACCGCGCGGCCATCGACCGGGCCCTGGACATCGCCCGGGTGGGCCTCGCGGCCGAGCAGCTCGGCGGCGCCGAGGCCTGCATGGACATGGCCGTCGAGTACGCCAAGGTGCGCGAGCAGTTCGGCCGGGCCATCGGCTCCTTCCAGGCCATCAAGCACAAGTGCGCCGACATGCTGCTCCTGGTGGAGAGCGCCCGCTCGGCGGTCTGGAGCGCTGCCTGGACCGCCGAGAACGATCCCGAGGGCCTCGCGGTCGCCGCCGCCATCGCCCAGGCCTACTGCTCGGACGCCTACTTCAAGTGCGCGGCCGAGAACATCCAGATCCACGGCGGCATCGGCTTCACCTGGGAGCACGACGCCCACTTCTACTTCAAGCGCGCCCGCGCCAGCGCGGACCTGCTGGGCTCGGCCGGCTGGCACCGCGAGCGCATCGCGCAGCATCTGAATCTGTGACCTGGAGCTCTGATGGACCTGCACTTCACTGAAGAAGACGAGCGCTTCCGCGCGGAGATCCGGGGCTGGCTGGAGACCCACCTCTCCGGTGAGTTCGCGCACCTGCGCGGCCGGGGCGGCCCCGGGGACCACGACGGGGCCTTCGAGGACCGCCGGGCCTGGGAGAAGACCATGGCCGCCGCAGGCTGGACCTGCATCGCCTGGCCGAAGGAGCACGGCGGCCGCGGCGCCACGCTGATGCAGCAGGTGATCTTCCACGAGGAGTACGCCCGGGCCGGCGCGCCGGGGAGCATCAGCCACATCGGCGAGGAGCTGCTCGGCCCCACCATCATCCACTTCGGCAGCGAGGCCCAGAAGGCCCGCTTCCTGCCGCCCATCCGCAGCATCGACGAGCTGTGGTGCCAGGGCTACTCGGAGCCCGGCGCGGGCTCGGACCTCGCCAACGTCCAGTGCAAGGCCGAGCTGGACGAGGCCACAAACGAGTGGGTCATCACGGGCCAGAAGGTGTGGACGAGCCTCGCCCACTCCTCGGAGTGGTGCTTCGCGCTCTGCCGCACGGATCCCGACGTCCGGAAGCACAAGGGCATCTCCTACCTGCTGGTGCCCATGGATCAGCCCGGCGTGGAGATCCGCCCCATCCGTCAGATCACAGGCACCGAGGAGTTCGCCGAGGTCTTCTTCGACGGGGCGCGCACCGCCGCCGAGAACGTGGTCGGCGGCGTGAACAACGGCTGGAAGGTCGCCATGGGCACCCTCGCCTTCGAGCGCGGCGCCTCCACCCTCGGCCAGCAGCTCGCCTTCCACAACGAGCTGGCGGCGGTCATCACCGCCGCGAAGGCGCGCGGCGCCTCCGAGGAGCCGGCGCTGCGCCAGCGCCTCGCGGACCTCTGGATCCGCCTGCAGATCATGCGCCTGAACGCGCTCCGCACCCTCACCAAGATGGGGCGGGGAGAGCTCAGCCGCGAGGGCATGGTCACCAAGCTCTACTGGGCCACCTGGCACCGGGAGCTCGGCGAGGCGGCCATGGAGGTGATGGGCATGGACGCGGAGCTGATGGACGGCGCGGAGCTGACCGAGCTGCAGCGCCTCTTCCTCTGGACCCGCTGCGACACCATCTACGCGGGCACCAACCAGGTGCAGCGCAACATCATCGGGGAGCGGGCTCTGGGCCTCCCCCGGGAGCCGAGGCCCATCTAGTGAACGTCGCCCCCCCCTACCCCACCGGCCGCGACCTGCTCGCTGGTAAGACCGTCCTGGTCACCGCCGCCGCCGGCACCGGCATCGGCGCATCGGCCGCCCGGCGCTGCCTCGAAGAGGGCGCCCGGGTCGCCATCGCCGACATCCACCCCCGCCGCCTGGGCGAGGCCGCCGACGCTCTGGAGGCCCTGAGCGGGACGCGCCCGCCGAGCTTCCTCTGCGACGTCACCGACGAGGCGCAGGTCCAGGCCATGATCGACGGCACCGTCGAGGCCTTCGGGCACCTGGACGTTCTGGTCAACAACGCCGGGCTGGGCGGCGCGGCGCGGCTGGTGGAGATGACCGACGCCCAGTGGCACAAGGTCATGGACGTCACCCTCACCGGCACCATGCGCTGCACCCGGGCGGCGCTGCGTCACATGCAGCCGCGCGGCAGCGGCGCCATCGTCAACAACGCCAGCGTGCTGGGCTGGCGGGCCCAGGCCATGCAGAGCCACTACGCGGCGGCCAAGGCCGGGGTGATGGCGCTCACCCGCTGCGCGGCGATCGAGGCCGCCGAGTTCGGGGTCCGCGTCAACGCGGTGTCCCCGTCCCTGGCGATGCACCCCTTCCTCTCCAAGGTGACGCCCCCCGGTCTGCTGGAGGAGCTGACCGCCCGCGAGGCCTTCGGGCGCGCGGCGGAGCCCTTCGAGATCGCTAACGTCATCGTCTTTCTGGCCAGTGATCTGGCCTCCTACATGACCGGCGAAGTGGTCGCCGTGTCGAGTCAGCACCCATGAGCCCCTATGAGCAACACCCCATGAGCAACACCCCATGATCAACAAGGCCGCATTGGGCGCCGAGGGCGCGCCGTTTGAGCTGGACGTCGAGCGCGGTAAGATCCACGAGTTCGCCCGCGCCGTGCGCTCCCAGCACCCTGAGCACTTCACCGGGGACACCCCGGTGATCCCGCCGACCTTTCTGGCGACGATGTTCTTCTGGGAGGAGCTGGTCCAGGGGGCGAACCCCTGGCATCTTGCGGAGATGAGTCAGGAGCGTGGGATGCACGCGGAGCAGGAGTATGTGTTCCATGGGCCGCCGCCGCGGGCTGGGGAGCGGCTGTTTGCGAAGAGCCGCATCACTGAGATCTATGAGAAGGCCGGGCGGCGGGGTGGAACGCTGACGTTCGTGGTGATGGTCACGGAGTTCCGGGATGCCTCCGGTGGCTTGAGGGCCGAGGCGAAGCTGACGGGCGTGGAGACGAGCCAGCCCCCGAAGGAGAGCGAGCAGGAAGGAGGTCAGTCATGAGCGGTATCCGCTGGGAGTCGATCGAGGCCGGCGAGGAGCCTGAAGCGCTGACCATCGGTCCGGTGACCCGCACGGACTTCGTGCGGTATCAGGGGGCGAGCGGGGACATGAACCCGGTGCACCATGACGAGGTGTTCGCCAAGGCGGCGGGCTTTGAGGCGCCGCTGGGCGTGGGTATGTTTCCCGCTGGGGTGATGAGCACCTGGGCGACGAATTGGCTGGGCCCCGACAATGTGCGGCGGTTTCGGGTGCGGTGGAAGCGGCCGGTGTGGCCTGGGGACACGCTGACGTTCTCCGGCGCGGTGGCTGAGAAGCGGGAGTCTGAGGACGGCCGCTTCGTGGATCTGACCCTGCAAGGGATCAATCAGGAGGGCGCTGTGGTTGTGCAGGGGTGGATGACCTTTGTGTGCGACTCGACAGACCTCTGAGGAGCGCTGTGTGTTGATGGAGTCCTTCTCAGGGTTCATCGTCCACGGGGCATTGTGGCCCTCCAGAGCGGCACCAAACGCGCCGTATGGCGCGTGTTGGCGGAAGGTGGGGGCTCAGTGAGGGGGCGACAGGAGCCGCAATGGTGCGGATTCGATGTGACGAGGGGGGGTGGGCTCAAGCCTCTTCTTCGAGCTCCTCCAGGACGCGCTGCACCTTGAGCTCCGTGTCCTGGATGCGGGTGCGGCAGGTCCGGATCAAGAACGCGGCGCGCTCGACCTTGACGCTCAGCTCGTCCAGATCAACCCCCTCATTCTCGATGCCCTGGAGGATCTCCCGCAGCTCCTCGATGGCGTCTCCATACCGAAGCGCCTCCGGCTTCGGCGGCGCATCGCTCGGCTCGCTCGACTCGCTCGACTCGCTCGGCTCAACTGTCTCAGCGCTCATCCTGCGTCCTCCGTCGCGGGTGACCGGGTCACCGCCATCTCTCCCTGCGCCAACCGCACCTTCAGCGGCTGACCCTCGGCGATGCCCTGTGCATCACGCACCACAGCACCCCTCTCATCAGTGACCCAGGCATAACCGCGCTCCAGAACCCGCGCCGGATCCCGCGCCTCGACCCGAACCTGCACCAGCTCCAGCGTCCGCTCCGCCTCAAAGATCAGATCCGCCGCCGCCCGCTCCAGCTTCAGCGGACCGACCTCCGCCAGCGCCACTCGCGCCTGACTCACCGCTCGACCGCTCCCCCGGGTCAGCCGCCCGCGCAGCAGCGCCAGCCGATCCCCCTCCCTCGCCAGCTCCAGCAGAAACCGACGCGGCCCCAGTCGATCCCCGAGCATCCCCACCAGCCGCCGCTCCCCGCGAAGCCGCCGCCGAGAGGCCCCGACCGCGCGCTCACTCAGGGTATCCAGCGCCGCCCCCGCGCCCTCCAGCCGCGCCCGCGCCACGTGCCCCAGCTCCCCGCCGAGCGACACCAGCCGCGCATCCGTCGTCTCCAGCCGATGCCGCGCCTCCCGGGCCACATCCCGAGCCAGCCGGTCCAGCGCCTCCGCCTCCTGGGCGTGGAGCTGCGAGGCCCGCTCGCCGAGCTTGCCCGTCAACCCCGCCAGCTCCTCGGCGAAGCCGCTCACCAGCGCGACCAGCGCCTGCGCGGCGGCGGTGGGCGTCTTGAAGGAGCGCGCCAGATCATCCAGCACCGAGACATCCGCGTGGTGACCGATGCCCACGACCACCGGCACCGGCAGCCGACACACCGCCTCGCCGACGGCGTAGGAGTCGAAGCCCTCCAGATCCAGCCGCGAGCCGCCGCCGCGCACGATGGCCACCACATCCAGCTTGTCCGCGTTCCTCGCGCACCAGCGCAGGGCCTTCAGGACCGTGGGCTCGAGCTGCGCGCCCTGAACCCGCGCGTCCAGCACCGACACCTCGAAGCCGAAGCCCGACCGGGACAGCTCGTCCACGAAGTCGCGGTAGGCGTCCGAGCCCGCCGAGGTGATGAGCGCGACCCGCAGCGGCACCCCGGGCATCGTCAGGTTCAGGTTCTTCTCGGAGAGGCCCAGCTCGTCGAGGGCCTGGAGGATGGCCTCCCGGCGGCGGTTGAGCTGGATGACCGTGTACTGCGGATCGATGTCGATGATCTCGACGTTGAAGGTCCCCCGCCGCTCGTACATGCGGACCCGACCGGCCACCTTGATCTGCAGGTTGTTCTGGATCTTCAGCGGCGGATTCATCGCCGCCAGCGTCGCCTCCAGGCGCTCCACCGTCTTGGGGAAGGCGACCGCGCGGATGACCGCCCGGGGCTGGCTCTCCCCCTCGTACTGCTCCACCAGATCGAAGTAGGCGTTCTTGCCGTAGTTGCCGCGCAGGTTGGCGATCTGACCCACGATCCAGGTCTCCCCGGGGAAGACCGCCTTCAGCGCGCGCTGGGTCTGTGCGTTGATCTGTGCCACCGTCAGCCCGTCCCGGCGGGCCGAGCGCCGCATCCGGCGGATCATGGCGTTCCGGCCGCCGCGCTCGGCCGCCTGCCGCACCGCCGGCTCGATCTCGAAGGCGAACTCCGCGAGATCCTCCAGCAGCTCCCCGGCGTACTCCGCGGGCACGTACCAGGCGCGCGTCGGCCGATCGAAGCGGCGGCGAGGTAGCTGTCGGACCAGCTCTCGGATCGCCTCGTCCTCGTAGGCGAAGACGAGCCGGACCTCGCCGCTCGCCTCCTCCAGGGACATCCGGCGGTGGCTCACTGGGAGCGCCGCTTTCCCTCACGGACGAGGTCCGCGATGTTGGTGGGGAGGGTCGTCTTGGCGGCCAGCTCACCGGCCCAGGCGGGGATGGAGCCGCCGGCGTCCGTGCAGGTCTGGAAGCGCACCTCGGTGCCGCCGTCGACCGGGTTGAAGATCCAGGCGCCCACGTTGACGGCGGTGATGACCGCGCCGTCGTGGTCCGCCTTCACCTTGGCGTAGCGCTCGGGGTAGGTGTTGGGGTCGATGTGCTGCCAGCGGAACTGCACCGGGCCCGTGGCGGAGTCGCCCACGATGGTGCCCTGGTTGAACCAGAAGCGGTCCTTGATGGGGAAGGGATTCGCCAGGTACTGGTAGTAGTCGAAGCCCGCGGCGCCCGTGCTCAGGAACTCGGACTCCTTGATGGCCGCCGACGACCAGCGCATGTTGCCCGGGATGTCCAGCGCGGCCTCCAGGAGCACCGGCACCGGCACGTCCGTGTGGCCGACGCCCTCCAGGCAGTCCACCCCGGCGACCGACTTGTGGCGGATGACGATCTCCCCCACCCCCTCCGCGTCGTCCTTTCCAATCTCACTCCATCCCGAGGCGTCCTGCAGGCCAGCGGCCAGCGCGGCGGGGTCAGCGGCGTGGGAGGTGGTCGCGAGCACAAGAGCGGTCAGCAGCATGGGAATCTCTCCAGCAGGGGGCTATAGTTTGCCGCAGGTGAGCTCGCACCGGGAGACGTCACGATGACGGCCCAATCAGCGTACGCCTACCAACCCCCGATACCAGCGCCTGTTCCAAACTGGCATCCACGGTGACGCGGAAGTAAACCCACTCGTCCCACAGCAGCAGAGAAGCGATGAGCACCATGAGGATCATAGAAGTGTTCGACGGCGCGCCCGTCGGCGAGACCGTCACCGTTCAGGGCTGGGTCCGCACCCGCCGTGACTCCAAGGCCGGTCTGTCCTTCATCCACCTGTCCGACGGCTCCTGCTTCAACCCGCTGCAGATCGTCGCCCCGGCGGACCTCGAGAACTACGAGTCCGAGGTAAAGCGCATCACCTCCGGCTGCGCCATCCGCGCCACCGGCGTGGTGGTCGAGAGCCGGGGCAAGGGCCAGTCAGTCGAGATCAAGGCCGCGAACATCGAGGTCATCGGCTGGGTCGAGGATCCCGAGACCTACCCCATGCAGCCCAAGCGGCACACCATGGAGTACCTGCGCACGGTCGCCCACCTGCGGCCGCGCACCAACCTGTTCGGCGCGGTCACCCGGGTCCGAAACTGCCTCGCCCAGGCGACCCACCGCTTCTTCCACGAGCAGGGCTTCTACTGGATCCACACGCCCATCATCACCGGCTCCGACGCCGAGGGTGCCGGCGAGATGTTCCGGGTCTCCACCCTGGACATGGCGAACCTCCCCCGCACCGAGTCCGGCGCGGTGGACTTCTCCCAGGACTTCTTCGGCCACGAGACGCACCTGACCGTGTCGGGCCAGCTCAACGTCGAGGCCTACTGCCTCGCCCTGAGCCGGGTCTACACCTTCGGGCCCACCTTCCGCGCCGAGAACTCCAACACCCGCCGGCACCTCGCCGAGTTCTGGATGATCGAGCCCGAGATCGCCTTCGCGGACCTGGCCCAGAACGCCGCGCTCGCCGAGGCCTACATGAAGTACATCTTCAAGGCCGTGCTCGACGAGCGGCAGGACGACCTCGCCTTCTTCCACAAGCGCGTGGACAAGACCGTCATCGAGCGCCTGGAGGCGGTGGTGAACTCCGACTTCGCGCGGATGACCTACACCGAAGCCATCGGACACCTGGAGAAGGCCGTCGCCAAGGGCCGCAAGTTCGAGTTCCCCGTAAAGTGGGGCATCGACATGCAGAGCGAGCACGAGCGCTACCTCTGCGAGGAGGTCGTGGGTCGGCCCGTCGCCGTGACGGACTACCCCAAGGACATCAAGGCCTTCTACATGCGCCTGAACGACGACGGCGAGACCGTCGCCGCCATGGACGTGCTGGCCGCCGGGGTGGGTGAGCTCATCGGGGGCAGCCAGCGCGAGGAGCGCCTGGACGTGCTCGACGCGCGCATCGCCGAGATGGACCTGCCGGCGGAAGAGTACTGGTGGTACCGGGATCTCCGTCGCTACGGCACCGTGCCCCACGCGGGCTTCGGGCTCGGCTTCGAGCGCGCCGTGCAGTACGCGACCGGCGTGGACAACATCCGCGACGTCATCCCCTACCCCCGCGCCGCCAAGCAGGCCGAGTTCTAAGTGAGCGCTGCCGTCATGCGGGTCTCCGCGCTCTATCTGCACCCCGTGAAGTCCCTCGGCGGCGTCGCCGTGGACGAAGCGGTCATCGATGAGCGCGGGTTCGTGGACGACCGGCGCTGGATGGTCGTGGACCCCAAGGGCCGCTTCCGCACCCAGCGCCGGCTGCCCCGCATGGCCCTCATCCGGACGGCCATCGCCGGCGACAGCTACATGCTGTCGACCGATGGGGCCGCCGAGCTGCGCATCCCGAGGGTCCACGACGGCCCGCGGGCCCCGGTGATCGTCTGGAACGACACCGTGGACGCCGCCGTTCACCCCGAGGGCAGCGCCTGGCTCACGGAGGCGCTGGGCGTCGACTGCCGGCTGGTGCACATGCCGCCCGGCGTCATCCGCCCGGTGGATCCGGACTACGCCGCCCCCGACGACCGGGTGGGCTTCGCCGACGGCTTCCCCTTCCTTGTCGCCGGGGAGGCCTCGCTGGACGCGCTGAACGAGGCGCTGGTCGCGGGCGGCTCCGCGCCGGTGAGCATGCCGCGCTTCCGCCCCAACATCACCGTGAGCGGCGCCGCGCCCTTCGCCGAGGACGGCTGGAGCCGCGTGCGGATCGGCGAGGTCACCTTCCGGGGCCCCAAGCTCTGCACCCGCTGCATCATGACCACCGTGGATCCCGCGACCGGTGAGCGCGGCGGCGGGGGCGAGCCCCTGAAGACCCTCGGCGCCATCCACACGGTGAACAATCGAATCACCTTCGGCATGAACCTCGTGCACGACCGGACAGGTACTGTCCGGGTGGGCGACCCGGTCGTCCCGGCGAGTGATACCAGCGACTCCTGACGAGGAGGTCCGCCGTGTCCGCCATCACCCTGGTCTACCGCAGCCACTACGCGGGGCCGCTCAGCAAGTCGATCCACCGCCTGGAGGGCGAGAGCCTGCTGGGCTGGTTCCAGCAGCTCTGGCTCAAGTGCCTCGCCGTCGACAGCGAAGACGAGGCCCGCGAAATCGTCGATGAGGCCGCCGGCGTCTACATCTACGGCTTCGGCTCCCTCGGCGCGGCCATCGTCGAGCAGCAGCTGGAGCCGCCGGAGACCCTCGACGATCTGCGCCGCCTCCTGCACAAGCACCTCTACGTCGAGGGCGGCCCCGAGTCCGTGCTGCTGGATGAGCACACCCTCCAGTGCCACACCAACGACGACGAGATCCAGCTCGCCTACTACTTCTTCGACGAGACCTTCGCGGCGGCCCACCCCGAGCGGGTCGCCTACCTGCTCCAGGAGGACTGGCGGCTGCCCGCCGAGGCGGCGGACGGCCCAGGCGCCTTCAAGAACACGGTCGTTCTCGATGAGCTGCTGCCCGACGGCGGCGGCGACGGCTGGACCTTCGCGCTGCTGCTCACCTTCTACGACGGCGACAGCATGGACACCCAGCTCGGCCGCTTCGACGGCGTCCGGGTGCTCGATCTGAAGGAACACCTGCTGGGCGTGCGCCCCCACGCGGCGCCGCGCACCACCCCCTGGGGCTACACCTACACCAAGAGCTGGCCCCTGGAGCTGCGGCTCCTCCGGTCGCTCATCGAGGCGGACGACCTCGACCTCAGCCCCGCCCTGCGCCGGGTGGCGAGCTACCCGCTCCAGCACATCGGCGGCCTGAGCCACCGGGAGCTGGGCCTGGGGGACCACGCGGAGGCCGCCGCGACCTTCGCCGAGGCCGCGCTGCACAACGGCGAGCCGCGCAAGCTCTCGGGCGACCCGTCGAAGTCCCTCGTCGCCGTCAGCGATCACCTCGTCCAGCTCTGCCACCACGCGACCCGCTGGGCCGGCTACCAGCAGTGGTTCCTCTTCGACGACCGCTGGGCCGCCGCCCACCCCGATCTCGCCGGGAGCCTGCTGCGCTACGCCCACCGCTGGGACGTGCTCTCCTGACCCCGCCCCTCAGCGGCGGGCCTCAGCCCTCGAGCCAGCGCCAGCCGAGGGTGTAGACGATGCGCTGCCAGATCCGGGTGCCGCGGGGGGTGGCCTCCACGTCCTCCAGGGTGTAGCGGCGCGAGGCGGCGAGATCCGCGTCGAACATGGCGTCCACCTCGCGGCGGAAGTCCGGGTCGCGGATCATCACGACGGACTCGGAGTTGTGCTCGCTGGACTGGCCGTCGAGGTTGGCGCTGCCGACGATGGCCGGCCCGCAGGTGCCGAAGCTGGCGGTCTTGCTGTGAAGCGTCGCGGCGCCCAGCTCGGGGCGCGAGACCCACTCGAACAGCGCCGCGTGGGTCGACTGCTTCAGGAGGGACTCGTAGCGGGCCCGGCTGGCGGCGGTCACGAGGGCCACGTCCACGCTGTCCGGTGAGTTGGTGACGACAGCGAGCCGCCCCTCCTCCAGGTGTCGCTCCAGCGGCCGGTTCAGGCGCCGGCCCGGGGTGAAGTAGGCCGAGGCCAGCCGCACCGTGCCCCCCGCCGGCGTCGCCCGGACGAGCTCCCGGTAGAGCCTCTCCACCTGGCGATCATTGCCGAGCGCCGGCTGGTTCCAGACGAAGCGGGCCCGGGCCTCGCCGGCCTCGGGCTGCGGCGGGTTCAGCGCCGCCCGCAGCGCCTCGGGCAGCGCCGTCTCCAGGTTGAAGTCCAGCACGTCGAGGTAGCGGGCGACGATGTCGTTCACGACCGGCCCCCGGAGCGCCACGTCCGTGTCCCGCCAGCCGGCCCGACCGCTGACGGAGTCCACCTTCGTCGTGCCCCCGAAGGCGTACTCGCTCGCCAGGTTCATGCCGCCGAGGATGGCCTCGTAGACGAGCCGCCCCTCCGCGTCAAAGCGCCCGGTGAGCCAGTACTTCTCGTGGTCGTAGTGATCGAAGTTCACCAGCCCGGTGATGCGCTGCAGCGGCGTGATCGCCGCCCGATCCCGCTCGATCACCCCCCGCTTGAGCTGGCCGGCCAGCGGCGCCTCCCGGCGCGGCACGTTGGTGGGCACCACCAGCACGCCAGCGTCCACCAGCTCCGCCAGCATGGGCTTGTCCCTGAGCCAGTTCATGCCCGGCGAGAGGTCCACCGAGCCGATCAGCTCATCCGGCGCCAGGCTGCCCTTCAGATCGTACTGGAGGATCACCACCGCCCCAGCGCGGGCCCGCGACGCCAGCTGGCGGGCGATGTTCCGGCCCGCGTCGTCCTCGGAGAAGATGAAGGTCTTCACCAGGATGACGTCCGCCTCCCGGGCGCTCACGCGGCGGCGCTCAAAGGCGGACACGCCGTCCACGAGCAGCTCCGCGCGGTTGCCGGGGCGCTCGACGGAGCTCGTGCGCTGATCCAGGCGCTGGCTCAGCGTCGGGTCGTCAAAGGCCGCGCAGTCATCAGCCGGCCCCAGCGCCCAGTCGGCGTCAGCCGCGGGCGCGGGCGCCGCGACCGACGCCATCGAGAGTGCCAGGAGCCAGCGCATGGCCCGCTCTAGCTCTTCTTCTCGGTCACGGCATCCAGGAAGGCCGGCCGCTCGCCGCCGCCGTGCAGCAGCAGGCTGGCGCCGCTCACATAGCTCGCGGCCGGCGAGGCCAGGAACATGCAGGCGTCCGCCACGTCGCCGGGGGTGGCCAGCCGACCCAGCGGCACCGTCGCCGCCGCCCGGGCGATCCCGGCCTCGTCGCCGTAGTGCAGCGCCGCCTGCTCCGTACGCACCATGCCCGCCGTCACGGCGTTGACCCGCACCTTCGGCGCCCACTCCACCGCGAGCGAGGTCGTCGCGGACAGCAGCCCCGCCTTGGCCGCGCCGTAGGCCGCCGTACCGGGCGAGGGCCGCACGCCGCTGACGCTGGCGATGTTGACGATGGCGCCGCCGCTCTCCTGGCGCTGCATCACCCGGTTGGCCGCCTGGGAGACCAGCATCGGCCCGGTCAGGTTCAGGGCGATGATGGCCGCCGTGAAGCGCGGGGAGACCGTCGCGGCGTCGGCCGGCGGGGAGCCGCCCGCGTTGTTGATGAGCACGTCCAGCCGCCCGAAGCGCTCGACCACCGCGGCCACCAGCGCCGCCACCGACGCGGCGTCGCGCACGTCGGCGGCGAAGAACGCGGCCTCGCGCCCGCTGTGTGTGGGGAGCGCATCGGGGGGGCGGCGGCCGCAGATGGCGACGTCGGCGCCGGCCTGGAGGAAGCGCTCGGCGAGCCCCCGGCCCACCCCGCGGGTGCCGCCGGTGACGAGGACGCAGCGGCCGGTGTAGTCGAACATGGGAGCCTCAGCGGTACAGGTTGGACACATACTCCTCGTAGCCGTTGTACTTCATGGTGGGCACCTCCTCACCGTCCGGGATGAGGCGCTCGCTCGCCTGGCTCCAGCGCGGGTGGGGCACGTCCGGATCCACGTTGGACTCGAAGCCGTACTCATCGGGCACCAGCGTGTTCCAGAAGGTGGCGGGCTGCTCGCTGACGAACTCGACGCGCACGATGGACTTGATGGACTTGTAGCCGTACTTCCAGGGCGTGATCAGCCGGAGCGGCGCGCCGTTCTGTCGTGGCAGGCCCGCCCCGTAGATCCCCGCCGCCATCAGCGCCATCTCGTTGCTCGCCTCCGCCAGCGTGAGCCCCTCATGGTACGGCCAGGGGTAGCTCGACGACGCGCTGACGCCGGGCATCACCGCCGGGTCATTGGCGCTGACGAAGCGCACGTAGCGGGCGTCGGAGGTCGGCGCGGCGAACTCGATGAGCTTCGCCAGCGGGAAGCCCGACCAGGGCACGGTCATGGCCCAGGCCTCCACGCAGCGGAAGCGGTAGATGCGCTCCTCCAGCTCGAAGCGCGTGAGCAGATCCTCCACGTCGAAGGTGCCGGTGTTGTCCGCCAGCCCCGCGATCTCGACGGTCCAGGGCTCCACCTCGAAGTCCTCCACCAGCAGGTGCACCCCGTCCTTGCTGGTGGTGAACTCGTAGAAGTTGTTGTAGGTCGTCGCCGTCTCCGGATCCGTCAGCGCGCGCTCCGTGACCGCGTAGCGCTCGTTCAGCGGCACCGGGAAGTAGGCGTCGTAGGGGCTCGGCGGCAGCTCACCGGAGAACGGGGAGCCCCGCACCCCGAGGCCGCAGGCGGGCAGGAGCGAGGCGGCGCCGACGAAGCCCAGGCCCCGCAGGATCTCCCGGCGGCTGCGCCAGGCGGACTCCGGGGTGACCGCCGACTCGGGCAGGGTCCAGCCGGGGGGTACCTTGATCAACATCAGCGCTCCTGACGCAGGGCGAAGCGTCGGCTCAGGCCGACGCCCACATCAAAGCCGGTGGAGGCGTGCTCCGCCACCAGCACCCCGCCGCCCCAGAGCGCCACCAGGGTCTGCTCGACGCCGGGGACGGCGGCGAAGGCGGAGGCCCGAACGGAGAGGAGCTGGCGGGAGGGGTTCTCGGCCGCATCGCCGAGGTTCAGGTTGCCGCTGCTGTAGAGCGACATGCCCAGCCGCTCGGGGCTGAACCAGGCGCCGAGGTTGAGCGCGCCGTAGAGCCCCGGCGAGTAGCCGCCCAGCCGCAGGCGGGGGCCGGCCTCGGCGGAGGCCCAGCCCCAGCCGCTCGACGCCCCCGCCGAGAGGAGGGCCGTGAGGTCGACGTTGCGGTCACCGAGCTGGGGAAACTGGGCGCTGATGGCCTCCAGGTAGACGTCGTCCAGGCCCCGCACCCGGCCGTAGTCTTCCGGCTCCCGATAGGTCGGGACGCGGGCCTCCAGCCCCAGGGAGACAGGCGCCCGCTGGCTCAGTCGACGCTGCAGCGCCAGCCGCAGATCCCCGGTCCAGGTGTGGGTGTAGCGCGTGCCCGCCGCGCTCACGTTGACCGCGTGCACCAGCGGCAAGCCGGCGATGACCGTCAGCTCGGCGGGCAGGCCCAGCTCCCCGTAGGCGTCGAGGGTGTGGGCGCGGAAGTCGAGGCCGCTGGGCTCGCCGGCGAGGAAGCCCTCGTCCGAGGCGAAGCGGGTGTAGCCGACCTTGGCGTACCCCTCCCCCTCCGGGTGCCCCCAGGGACCGGCGGCGGCGGGGCCGATCAGGCCGGTCAGGCCGGTCAGGACCATCAGGGCTGTCAGCGTGAGCGTGGAGATCATCATGGCGTCACTGTATACGCCGGCTCGGCGGGATCGGTTTCATCGCCGGGCGAGCTTCTTCGCTTCTAGAACATGTTACACACCCGGCTCGGAGGTGTCTGTGAGCGGAATCTGTGAAGGTCGCGTCGTCATCATCACGGGGGCCGGCCGGGGCCTCGGCCGGGAGCACGCCCTGGCCTTCGCGGCCGAGGGCGCCAAGGTCGTGGTCAACGACTACGGGGTCACCGGCGACGGCCGTGAGCCCTCCTCCGAGCCCGCGAATCAGGTCGCCGCCGCCATCCGTGAGGCCGGCGGCGAGGCCATCGCCAACGGCGAGGATGTGGCGGACTGGGAGGGCTCGGGCCGCCTTGTGGCCGCGGCCATCGAGGCCTTCGGCGGCCTGGACGTGGTGGTCAACAACGCGGGAATCCTGCGGGACCGCATGTTCGTCTCATCGAGCGTGGATGAGTGGGACGCGGTGCTCCGGGTGCACCTGCGCGGACACTACTGCGTGAGCCGACACGCCGCGGCGTACTGGCGGGCGGAGGCCAAGGCGGGCCGCAAGCCGGACGCCCGCATCATCAACACCAGCTCCGGGGCCGGCCTCCAGGGCAGCGTGGCCCAGGCGGCGTACTCCGCGGCCAAGGGCGGCATCGCCTCGCTGACGCTGGTGCAGGCGGCCGAGATGGGCCGCTACGGCATCACCTCGAACGCCATCGCCCCGGTCGCGCGCACGCGCATGACTGAGAGCCTGTTCGGCGAGATGATGGCCAGGCCCGAGGGCGGCTTCGACACCTTCCACCCGGCGAACGTCTCGCCGCTCGTGGTGTGGCTCGGCAGCGCGGACAGCGCGGACGTGACGGGCCAGATCTTCGAGAGCGCCGGCGGCAGGCTGTCGATCTGCGACGGCTGGCGCACGGGCCCCTTCGAGGAGCTCCACCGCCGCTACACCCCCGCCGAGGTGGGCCCCACCATCCGCCGGCTGATGGGCGACGTCATCCCGCCGCAGAAGGTCTGGGGGAGCTGATCCTCGACCGGGCGGCCCGTCAGATGCCGTAGCCGCCGTCCAGGGAGAGCACCTGCCCCGTGATGTAGGACGAGCGCGGACCGGCCAGGAAGGCCGCCGCCTCGCCCACCTCGTCGGCGGTCCCGAAGCGCCGCAGCGGCGTGTTCTTCCGCGCGGCGACGAGCCACTCCGACGACAGCTCCTCGCTCTCCACCAGATCGTGGAACATGCCCGTCTCGATGACGCCGAGCGCCACCGCGTTGGCCCGCACCCCGAAGCGGCCCTCCTCCCGCGCCACGGCCCGGACGAGCGCCTCGACCGCCGCCTTGGGCGCGGTCGAGAGCACATCTCCCGGCGGGTGCCGACGCAGCCCGGCCGTCGAGAGCGCGACCAGCGCGCCCCCCGATGTCCTCAGGCGCGGCAGCGCCGCGTGCACCACCGCGAAGAAGCCGTGCAGGTCAGCGTCGACGATCTGACGGAACTCCGCGGGGGTGATGGCCCCGGTGTGCTGCTGCGGCACCCGCGGGCCCGCCGCGTGCACCACCGCATGAATGGGGCCGGCCAGCCCCTCGAACAGCGCGCTCACCGCGCCGTCATCGGCCAGATCGAGCTGAGCCGTGGTGGCGCGGCGACCCGCCGCGCGGACCGCCTCGGCCGCCGCCGTGGCGCCGCGCCGGTTGGAGCGCCAGGTGAGCGCCACGTCGAAGCCGTCACGCGCCAGCGCGGCGCAGATGGCCGCCCCCACCCCGCCGCTGCCGCCGATGACGACCGCTCGCTTTCCCGAACTCACGCGCCCGCCTTCAGTCGCTCACGCAGCACGAACTTCTGGACCTTGCCGGTCGCGTTGCGGGGCAGCTCGGCCTCCATGAGCACCCGCCGGGGCACCTTGAAGTTGGCCATGCGCTCCCGGCTCCAGGCGATGAGGATCTCCTCCGTGAGCATGGCCCCCGCCTTCAGCACCACGAAGGCCACCCCGACCTCGCCCAGCCGCTCATCCGGCGCGCCCACCACCGCCGCGTGCACGATCTCCGGGTGGGTGAGCAGGGTGTCCTCGATCTCCGCCGGGTAGGCGTTGAAGCCGCCGACGATGAACATGTCCTTGATGCGGTCGGTGATGCGGATGTAGCCGCGCTCATCGAGCACCCCGACGTCCCCTGTCTTCAGCCAGCCCTCGGGGGTGATGGCCTCCGCGGTCGCCCCGGGATCCTCGAAGTAGCCGGCGGTCACGTTGTAGCCCCGCACCCACACCTCGCCGGGCGTCTCCGGCGGCAGCGCCTCGCCGTCCGGGCCGACGACGCGCACCTCCACCCCGGGGATGGCGCGGCCGGAGGTGCGGGCGATGGTCTCGGGATCGTCGTCGTGGCGGCACATGGTCACGATGCCGGTGGACTCGGTGAGCCCGTAGCCGGTGATCACGGTCTCGAAGCCCAGCTCGTCGCGCATCCGGCGGATGAGCTGGACCGGGATCACCGCCGCGCCGGTGACCGCCAGCCTGAGCGTGGAGAGGTCGTAGTCCCGCAGGTCCGGGCGGCCCAGCAGCGTCTGATAGAGCGCGGGGGGACCGGGCAGCATGCTCACACGATCCGGGGCGATGCGCTCCAGCACCGAGGCCACGTCGAAGGTCGCCTGGGGCAGCACGGTGGCGCCGCACATCAGCGCCGCCAGGAAGCCGGCCTTGTAGCCGAAGCTGTGGAAGAAGGGGGCGACCACCAGGTAGCGATCCCGGCTCTCCAGGCCGACCACGTCCGCCCAGTCCCGGAAGGCCCGCAGGTTCTGGGCGTGGGTGGCGACCGCGCCCTTGGGCTTGCCGGTGGTGCCGGAGGTGAAGAGGATGTCGCAGGTGTCGTCGGGGCGGATCGCGGCGGCGCGTTCGGCCTGTGACCCGGCGGAGGTCTCCAGCGACCAGCCCAGGAAGCTGCTCCAGCCGTTGCAGTCGCTGGGCACCTCGCCGCGCAGCACCACGATGAGGCCGACCGCCGGGCCCGCCTCGCCGCCCGCAGCCCGCAGCATGCGCACGTAGTCGTGGCCCAGGAAGCCGCTCACGGTGAAGAGCGCCTTCGCCCCGGACCTGCGCAGCAGCCAGTCCGCCTCGGCGCCCTTGTAGCGCGTGTTCACCGGCACCATCACCGCCCCCGCCGCGTGGATGCCCAGCGCGGCGACCACCCACTCCCAGCAGTTCGGAGCCCAGATGGCGACCCGATCGCCGGCCTCGATGCCGGCGGTCATCAGCGCCCTGGCGGCGGCCTCGACCATCTCGCCGAGCTGGGCGTAGGTCAGCGCCGCGTCGCCATCCTCGATGGCCTTCTTGTCGCCGTACCGCGCCGCCACCGCGCGCACCATCCCGGGGATGGTTCCGAACTCCAGATCCCCTCGTGTGCCCTCGGACTCATGGCCCATCTCGCCTCCCTTGACCGCGAAAATGAAACGTGTTCTATTTTCGCATGAGTATCAACCACCGGGTCGAATCCGGCGTCCTAGAGATTGTCGTCGATACGCCGCCGGTCAACGCTCTGCCGGTGGCGGAGTGGTTCGAGCTGGCGCGGATCCTGCGGAGCATACCCGCCCACACAGGCTACACCGGGGGCCCCGCCGAGGTGCGCGCGGTGCTGCTGCGGGCCGAGGGGCGCGGCTTCAACGCCGGCGTCGACATCAAGGAGATGCAGGCCTCCGAGGGCCACGGGGCGCTCGTGGGCGCCAACCGGGGCTGCTACGCGGCCTTCTCGGCGGTCTACCACTGCCCGGTGCCGGTGGTGGCCGCCGTGAACGGCTACTGCCTGGGCGGCGGCATCGGGCTCGTGGGCAACGCGGACGTCATCGTCGCCAGCGAGGACGCGAGCTTCGGGCTGCCCGAGGTGGACCGGGGCGCGCTCGGGGCGGCGACCCACCTCGCGCGGCTGGTCCCACAGCACAAGATGCGGGCCATGGTCTACACCTGCGCCAGGGCCTCCGCCGCCGAGCTGCACGCCTGGGGCAGCGTGCTCAAGGTGGTGCCCCGGGAGGCGCTGCGAGACGAGGCCTTCGCGGTCGCCGCCGCCATCGCCGCCAAGCCCGCGGCGGTCATCCGGGCCGCCAAGGCCAGCCTGAACGGCATCGACCCCATCGACGTGGACAAGAGCTACCGGTACGAGCAGGGCTTCACCTTCGAGCTGAACCTGATCGGCGAGGGCGATCGGGCCCGGGACGCGTTCGTCAGCGACGAGGACAGCGGCAAGGACAGCGGCAAGGACAGCGGAGATGAGTAGCGGCCTCGACAAGCGCGCCAGCGAGGAGGCGATCGTCGCCTCCCTCGCCGACGGCATGACCCTCGGCGTCGGGGGCTGGGGCAGCCGCCGCAAGCCCATGTCGCTCATCCGCGCCATCTGCCGCTCGGAGCTGAAGGATCTGACGGTGGTGAGCTACGGCGGGCCGGACGTCGGCCTGCTCTGCGCCACCGGCAAGGTCCGGAAGGTGGTCTACGGCTTCGTGTCCCTCGACGCCATCCCCCTGGAGCCGTACTTCCGCCGGGCGCGGCAGTCCGGCGCCGTGGAGGCCGTGAGCCTCGACGAGGGCATGTTCCAGCTGGGGCTGCGGGCGGCCGCCTGGCGGGTGCCCTTCCTGCCGACCCGGTCCGGGCTCGGCAGCGACGTGACCCGGGTGAACCCCTGGCTGGAGACCGTCGAGAGCCCCTACCCCGTCGGCTTCGACCCGCTGAAGCTCGACAGCAGCGGGACAGACGGGACTGACGGGACTGACGGGACAGACGTAAACAGCGAGCGCGAGGTGCTGCTGGCCATGCCGGCGCTGCGGCTGGACGCGGCGCTCCTCCATGTCCACCGGGCGGACGCCGCCGGCAACTGCGTCATCGGCGGCTCCGATCCCTACTTCGACGACCTCTTCGCGGCGGCCGCGGACCGCGCCTATGTCTCCTGCGAGGCGGTGCTCCCCACCGAAGCCTTGAAGGCGCACGGGCTGCGGAGCCTGCTCATCCCCCGCATGGCCGTCGCCGGGGTGGTCGAGGCCCCGCGCGGGGCGCACTTCACCGCCTGCGAGCCCGACTACGGGCGGGACGAGGGCTTCCAGCGGGACTACGCGGCGACCGCGAAGGATCCGGCGGCCTGGGAGGACTTCCGGGCCCGGTACATCGACGTCACCGATGAGGCCGCCTACCGCGAGGCGGTGGCCGGGAGGAGCGCGTGAGTCCACCCATGAGCCTCACGGCGCGTCAGCGCGTCTGCGCGGTGGCCCTGGCCGAGCTGTTCCGAGGGGACGGCGAGATCATGGCGAGCCCCATGGGCCCCCTCCCCGCCCTGGGCGCGAAGCTGGCCAAGGCGACCTTCGAGCCGGCGCTGGTGCTGACCGATGGGGTCGCCTCGGTCGTCGATCCTGACGGGGCGACCGAGAGCTGGATGCCCTACCGCGCGGTGTTCGACGTGCTCTGGAGCGGCAGGCGGCACGTGCTGATGGGCGCGAGCCAGGTCGATCGCTTCGGCAACCAGAACATCGCCTGCCTGGGCGACCCGGCGAGGCCCAAGGTCCAGCTCCTGGGCTTCCGGGGCGCGCCGGGCAACACCATCAACCACACCACCAGCTACTGGATCCCCAAGCACTCCAAGCGGGCGCTGGTCGAGCGGGTCGATGTCGTCAGCGGCGTCGGCTACGACCGGGCGGCGGCGCTCGGCGCCGCGGGCCGCTTCCACGAGATCCGCGCGGTGGTCACCGACCTCTGCGTCTTCGACTTCAAGACCCCGGACGGCAGCGCGCGGCTGAAGAGCCTGCACCCGGGCGTGAGCCTGGAGGCGGTGCAGGAGTCCACCGGCTTCCAGTTCAGCCTGGCCGGCGCGGGGCCCGACGCGATCCCCGTGAGCCGCTCCCCCACTCCGGCAGAGGACGCGGTGCTCGACCGCCTCACAGGCGGCGCGTGAGTCAGGCGCGTCACCCCGCCCTGAGCACCCGGATCTGCGCGCTGTTCGGCTGCGAGCTGCCCATCATCCAGACAGGCATGGGCTGGGTCTCCGGCGCGCGGCTCACGGCGGCGACGAGCGCGGCCGGCGGCTTCGGCATCCTGGCCGCGGCCACCATGACCCTCGCGGAGCTGGAGGCGGCCATCGGGCGGGTGAAGTCCCGCACGGACCGGCCCTTCGGCGTAAACCTGCGCGGCAACCAGCCGGACATGGACCGCTACCTGGACCTCATGCTGCGGGAGGAGATCCGGGTCGCCAGCTTCGCCGGCCCGCCCAGCAAGGACGCCATCCGCCGGCTGAAGGACGCCGGGGTGGTCACCATGCCCACCGTCGGCGCGCCCCGACACGCCCAGAAGATGGTGGACTGGGGCGTCGACGCGGTCATCGCCCAGGGCGGCGAGGGCGGCGGCCACACCGGCGACATCCCGACCTCGCTCCTCATCCCCGGCGTGCGCGACGTGGTGGACATCCCCGTCCTGGCCGCCGGCGGCTTCCGGGACGGCCGGGGCCTCGTCGCGGCGCTGGCCTGGGGGGCCGACGGCGTCGCCATGGGCACCCGCTTCCTCCTCACGCAGGAGAGCCACGTCCCCGACGCGGTGAAGCAGGTCTACCTCAGCGCGAAGCTCACCCACACCGTGCGCACCACGGCCATCGACGGCGCCCCGCAGCGGGTGATCAACACCGAGATGATCCAGTCGCTCGAGAGGAGCGGCCCGCTGGCGGCGCTCTACCGCTCGGTGACGAACGCCCTGAGGTTCCGCGGCCTCACCGGCACCCCGCTCGGTGATCTGGTCCGCGAGGCGCTCAACATGAAGAAGAGCGGCAAGCTCACCTGGGCCCAGGTGGCCATGGCCGCCAACGCGCCCATGCTCACCCGCGCCACCATGGTCGACGGCAAGCTGGAGACGGGCATCCTCCCCACGGGGCAGGTCACCGGCGCCATCGCCGAGCTGCCCACGGTGGCCGAGCTGCTCGCCCGCATTGAGGCCGAGGCCATCGAAACCCTGACGCGGCTGGGGTCGACCGCCGCCAGCCCCGCCCACGAGGAGTCCGCATGAGCGAGGAGACCCCCGCCGTCCGCTACGAGGTCCACGGCGCCGTGGCCGTCGTGACCCTGACCCGGGAGCGATACCGAAACGCCCAGAACATGGTGATGACCTACGCCCTCGACGCCGCCTTCCAGAAGGCCGTGGACGACGACGCGGTGAAGGTCATCGTGCTCGCCGGCGAGGGCAAGCACTTCTCCGCGGGCCACGACATCGGCACCCCGGGCCGGGACATCGACAAGCCCTTCCCCAGAGTCGCGACGAGCTGGTACGACCACGTCGGTCGCGAAGGCGCGGAGGGCATGTTCGTGCGCGAGCAGGAGGCCTACCTCGGCATGTGCCGGCGCTGGCGGGAGCTGCCGAAGCCCACCGTGGCCATGGTGCAGGGGGCCTGCGTGGCCGGGGCGCTGATGCTGGCCTGGGCCTGCGATCTCATCGTGGCCAGCGACGACGCCTTCTTCGCGGATCCGGTGGTCCGCATGGGCATCCCGGGGGTCGAGTACTTCGCCCACCCCCACGCCATGCCGCCGCGCATCGCCAAGGAGTTCCTCTTCCTCGGTGAGCGCATGAGCGCCCAGCGCGCCCACGCGATCGGCATGATCAACCGGGTGGTGCCCCGGGCGGCGCTCGAGGATGAGGTGATGAACGTCGCCAGGCGCATCGCCGAGATGCCCCGCTTCGGTCTGGCGCTGACCAAGAAGGCCATCAACCAGGCGGAGGACCGCATGGGCCTGCGGGACACCATGGACGCCACCTTCGCCCTGCACCACCTCGCCCACGCCCACAACGCGCTGACCCGCGAGGACCACATCGGCGGCCAGGATCCAAAGTCCATGGCGGCCCACCTGAAGAAGCGCGGGACCGGGGAGGAGAAGTAAGCATGGACCTGAACTTCACCGAGCGTGAGCAGGCCTTCCGGGCGGAGTGCCGGGCCTGGCTCACCGCCAACGTGCCGGGCCCGGAGATCGGCAGCGGCGACACCCGCGAGGGCTTCGCGGCGCACATCGCCTGGGAGAAGAAGCTCCACGCCGATCGCTGGGCCGTCGTGAGCTGGCCGGAGGCGTACGGCGGCCGGGGGGCGAGCCTGATCGAGTGGCTCATCTTCGAGGAGGAGTACTACCTCGCGGGGGCCCCGTCCCGGGTGACCCAGAACGGCATCTTCCTGCTGGCGCCGGCCCTCTTCGAGTACGGCACCGACGAGCAGAAGGCCCGGATGCTCAAGCCCATGGCCGCCGCCGAGTTCACCTGGGCGCAGGCCTGGAGCGAGCCCAACGCCGGCAGCGACCTCGCCAACCAGTCCGCGAGGGCCGTCCGCGTCGAGGGCGGCTGGCGGCTCACGGGCCAGAAGACCTGGGCGACCCGCGGGGCCTTCTGCGACGGCATCTACGGCCTCTTCCGCACCGACCCCGAGGCCAGGCGGCACAAGGGCCTGACCTACTTCCTCGTCACCCTCGACAGCCCCGGAGTCACGGTGCGCCCGGTGGAGCGCCTCGACGGCGACGAGGGCTTCGCCGAGGTCTTCCTGGAGGACGTGTTCGTGCCCGACCGGGACGTGCTCGGCGAGGTCGATCGGGGCTGGTATGTCGCCATGACGACCACCAACTCCGAGCGGGGCCTCACCCTGCGCAGCCCCGGCCGCTTCCTCGCCGCCGCCCACCGCCTGAAGGCCCTGTATCAGCGCATGGGCGACGGGGATCCGCTGCTGCGGGACCGGGTGGTGCGCGCCTGGATGGACGCCCAGGCCTACCGGGACTACACCTTCCAGACGGTCGCGCGCATGCTCGACGGCCACAGCATCGGGGCCGAGTCCAGCCTCAACAAGATCTTCTGGTCCGAGATGGACATCCGCCTCCACGAGGCGGCCATGGAGCTGCTGGGCGAGAGCGCTGAGCTGGACACGGAGTCTTGGAACCGCGGCTATCAGTTCTCACTGGCCGGGCCCATCTACGCGGGCACCAACGAGATCCAGCGCAACCTCGTGGCCGAGCGGGTGCTGGGGCTGCCGCGGTGGCCGCAGCGAGGGGGAAAGAAATGAGGTTCGCGTTCACCGACGATCAGATCACCCTCCGCGACGGGGTGCGGGAGCTGCTGAAGGGCGCCTGCCCGCCCGCGGTGGTGCGCGAGACCTGGGAGGCCGGCGGGGTGCTGCCGGCGGCGCTGACCGGCGCGCTCGCCGAGTCCGGCGTCGCGGCGGTGCTGGTGCCCGAGGACTTCGACGGGCTGGGCATGACCGCCTCGGAGCTGGCGCCGCTCATCGAGGAGGCGGGCTACGCGGCGGTGCCGGGCCTCCTGCTGGAGACCGCGGCGGTGGCCGCCCCCGTGCTGGCGCGGGTCGGCGGTGTGCCCGCCGAGCGCTGGCTTCCGGGCATCGCCTCGGGTGAGCTCTCCGTCGCGCTGGGCCTCGCTGGCACGGCCCTCGTCGCCGGGGCGGATCAGGCCTCGCTGCTGCTGCTGGAGCGCGAGGGGCACCTCTACGCCACCACCCGGGATCGGGTGAGCCTCACCCCCGAGCAGTCCGCGGATCACACCCGGCGGCTGTTCCAGGTGGACTACACGCCCGACCCGGACGACCTGCTGGGCGGCCCCGAGCTCACCGCGCTGGCGCTGGACGCGGCGGCGATCGCCAGCGCGGCGTTCCTGAACGGGCTCGCCCGGCGAATGCTGGACATGTCCGTGGACTATGTGAAGGTGCGCGAGCAGTTCGGCCGGCCCGTGGGCTCCTTCCAGGCCGTAAAGCACCACCTCGCGGACGCCCTGATGCACCTGGAGTTCGCCCGGCCGGCGGTCTGGCGCGCGGCCTGGACGCTGTCGACCGGCGGCGAGCGCGCGCTCCAGGCCTCGATGGCCAAGGCCCGCGCCTCCGACGCCGCCGACCTCGCGGGCCGCAAGGCGCTGCAGGTCCACGGGGCCATCGGCTACACCACCGAGTGCGACCTCCACCACTGGCTCAAGCGGTCCTGGGCCCTGCGCCGCGCCTTCGGCGGCGCCGCCTGGCACCGCGCCCGAGTCGCCGAGCACCTCCTCACCTGAGAGTTCCGATGCCTGAGGCCTACATCATCGACGCCGTCCGCACCCCCACCGGCCGCCGCAGGGGCGGGCTCTCCAAGGCCCACCCGGCCGACATGGGGGCCCACGTCATCAAGGCGCTGGTCGAGCGCGCGGGGGTCGATCCCCTCGCCTACGACGACGTCATCTTTGGCTGCGTGGACAACCTCGGCCCCCAGGCCGGCGACGTGGCCCGGACCTGCTGGCTGGCCGCCGGGCTGCCCGACGCGGTGCCGGGGGTGACCATTGACCGCCAGTGCGGCTCGTCCCAGCAGGCCGTGCACTTCGCGGCCCAGGCCGTGATGAGCGGCACCCAGGACATGGTGATCGCCGGCGGCGTGCAGAACATGAGCCAGATCCCCATCGCGGCGGCCATGCTGGCGGCGGAGCCCTACGGCTTCTCGGACCCGTTCTCCGGCAGCGAGGGCTGGGTGGCCCGCTACGGCACGGAGCAGGTCAACCAGTTCAAGAGCGCGGAGATGATCGCCGCCAGGTGGGACATCAGCCGCGAGGACATGGAGCGCTTCGCCCTGATGAGCCACCAGCGGGCGGCGAAGGCCATCGCGGAGGGCCGCTTCGATCGGGAGATCCTGCCCTACGGCGAGGTCACCATGGACGAGGGCCCCCGGCCGAACACCACCCTGGAGAAGATGGCGGGCCTGCGCGTGCTGATGGAGGGCGGGCGGCTCACGGCGGCGGTATCGAGTCAGATCTCCGATGCCTCGGCGGCCATGCTGATCGCCAGCGAGGCGGCGGTGAAGGCGCATGGGCTGAAGCCCCGGGCGCGCATCCACCACCTGTCGGTGCGCGGCGATGACCCGATCATGATGCTCACCGCGCCCATCCCGGCGACGGCCTACGCCCTGAAGCGGGCGGGGATGAGCCTGGCGGACATCGATCTGGTGGAGATCAACGAGGCCTTCGCCAGCGTGGTCATCGCCTGGATCAAGGAGACCGGCGCGGATCCGGCGAAGGTGAACGTCAACGGCGGCGCCATCGCGTTGGGTCATCCGCTGGGCGCCACGGGGGCCAAGCTGATGACGACGCTGCTGCATGAGCTGGAGCGGACCGGCGGCCGGTATGGGCTGCAGACCATGTGCGAGGGTGGTGGTCAGGCCAATGTGACGATTATCGAGCGGCTGTAGGCGGGTACTGAGCCCAATCCAATCCGGTCATTGTGACTGGGTGAAGGGAGCGGCGAGCACCGCGAGGGCGCCCTCCCCCTGTACCCCCCATCCTCCACCAGAACGTGCCGAACGGCGCGCGCCAACTGCGGAGAGGTTCCTCTGCGGAACGCGACGTCCCAGCGTCACACGGGAGAGGGTGTTGCGACGTCAGATGCCTCGCCGCGAGGCGACATCAGGAGGCAAGACCTTGCGAACACGTGGACGGTTTTCGACGACAACCAGGTGTTGTTGTTCTGCCATCTGACTCTGTAAAACCGGCCAGGTTTCGCAATGGATGCAAACCCAGGTGGGCATGCCAGACGACCCGAGAGTCACTGCACAGGGGGGGAATTTCGACGACGAGGAACGA
>Ga0316204_10003237_pt1 | contig 33407 bp, 28 predicted proteins | sample 6monrhotite_MG_2_FD_205661 | JGI IMG/M metagenome (GOLD analysis project Ga0316204, IMG submission 205661) | Microbial mat bacterial communities from mineral coupon in-situ incubated in ocean water Damariscotta River, Maine, United States -... | ecosystem: Environmental > Aquatic > Marine >... | reverse complement strand
TTCCGCTGAGGACTCTTGTTCCGCTGAGGGCTCTTGTTCCGCTGAGGGCTCTTGTTCCGCTGAGGGCTCTTGTTCCGCTGAGGGCTCTTGTTCCGCTGAGGGCTCCTCATCTACTACAGACTCTTCGAGCAAAGATGTTTCAGTTGCAGAGGTATCCGCTTCAGTAATGGCCTGTTCTGTTTCGCTGATACTATCAATCTGGGCAATAAGCTCAGGTGTGCTTTCAATTACCTGGCCATTTTTCAGATTTTCAATCATGCCTGACAGGATATCCTGTACATGCAAAAGAAGGTTTATATTTTCTGAAGAGAAGGCATTTTCTCTTGACGAAAAATCTTCCAGCTTACTTTCAAAACTATGGGTTAAATCGCCAATGGCTGAAACACCCGCCATTCTAGACCCACCCTTCAGGGTATGCATATCCCTTAATAAGCGATTCAACGCTTCTTTGTCGGTAGGGTTTTCTTTTAGTTTGTGTAATGCATGTTCACTTGAATCCAGCAGTTCCTCGCCTTCTTCAATAAATATTTCCAGTAACTCAAGATCATATTCACTCGCTGCTGCCACTGGTGCTTCTGGAGAAGTATCCTGTTCAGTCAAAGAAGAATATTCAGCAGAGCTGGGTTGTTCTATTAATGGTTCTTGTTCGGCTGATGGTTCTTGTTCGGCTGATGGTTCTTGTTCGGCTGATGGCTCTTGTTCGGCTGATGGTTCTTGTTCGGCTGATGGCTCTTGTTCGGCTGATGGCTCTTCCTCAATTAGAAGTTCTTGTTCAGAAGACAGCATTTCTTCGGTAATGCTTACTGCTTCATTGATTTCACTGGCATCTAAGAGATTTTCTAATTGCTTGACCTGTTCATGTTTTGCTGTAATTTTATCTTGCAGTTGTTTATTTTCTTCAGGAATATTTGTCGATACAATCAGTTGCTGAAGTGCATTTGCACAAAAGTGTGTGCCCTCATCTAGCAATTGAACTAATTCAGCGTCGAACTTCTGGCCTTTTTCGGCAATTGTTTTAACGATCTTTTCCATTTGCTCACAAACATTTCCAATAGCATGTATTTCTGCCATATGGGCACTGCCACGTAATGTATGTAAGCTTCTTATTAAAATATCGTCTGGTGTACAGATATCATTTTGTGAATGACATTGTTCCAGACATTCTTCAATATTTTTTATATGCCCCAGAGCTTCATTGGTAAAGATTTCCAATAACACCGGGTCTATTGCATCCTCTTCCTCATCTTCTACTTCTTCTAAAACAAGATCTGGCTCCAACATCTGTACATCTTCATCAACGTCTTCCAGTAATTCGAGGTTGTCACTTAGTTCAGGAGCCGATTCAGATTCGCTTGCTTCAATATCCACTTGTGCAGCCTGGGCATCTGCCTCACCGGCTTCACGATGCTCCAAAAGACGAATATCAAATTGTTCACCTTTACCGAGAATATGGGCATAGGCAGCCAGACGTGATGAATCTACAGAAGACAGACGTTGCTGTTCAAAGGCATTAATAATTTCCGGGAGCAACTCAATCCCTTTTGCCATCGTAGCAAAAAGTAATTCATTCACTACCACGCTATTATCAATAACTCGATTAAGCATGTTTTCATAAGCCCATGCGAATTCTCCCATTTCATAAGCCCCAACGAGGCGACCACTGCCCTTCAGGGTATGAAATGAACGACGCATTTCGGTTATCTCATCCATGCTTTCCGGTGAAGATTGCCACTTTGGAAACAAGGTGGCAATTTTTTCAATTTCTTCCTGAGCTTCTTCAATAAATATTTCCATAATATCAGGATCAATATCTTCAGAAGTCTCTAATTTTTTTATATTGGGATAATCAGCAGCGGGATCATTGACAATAGCAGTAACGTCTACGGATAAACTTGATGTTTCTGCAACTTTGGAGGGCTCTTGTTCCGCTGAGGGCTCTTGTTCCGCTGAAGGCTCCTGTTCCGCTGAGGGCTCCTGTTCCGCTGAGGGCTCCTGTTCCGCTGAGGGCTCCTGTTCCGCTGAGGGCTCCTGTTCCGCTGAGGGCTCCTGTTCCGCTGAGGGCTCCTGTTCCGCTGAAGGCTCCTGTTCGGCTGAAGGCTCCTCAATACTGAGCGCTTCATCAGTTAAGGATAGTTCAGCACTGGAAAGATCGGCTATTTCATTATCAGCGGTTTCTGAAAGTAAAGATTCAGAGTCGATTTCAGTAGGTGTAGCTTCTTGCCCAGCTAGTTCTTCAGTTAAAGGCTCTTCATCAGCTAAAGGCTTTTCACCAGCTAAAGGCTTTTCACCAGCTAAAGGCTCTTCAGCGACAGAATCATAGCTATCAGCAGACTCACTTAAAGCTTCATTTTCTTGTTTATTTTTTTTTTCCAGCTCAGCCAATCTGGCTTCTTTTGATTCTGTTTCAGTACGAATAATGCGATTGATGGTTTCTGTTGCCCAGCGCAAGGTACTGGCTCTATCATCTGTTAATGACTGTTGATTATCACCAACCAGACTAATCATAGATTTCATCTGATGGGCAATTTCTTCAGCTTTATCATGCTGTAAGAGCTTCACCTGTTCAGCAACGGAAGCAACTGCTTTGAGCAGCCCCTCTTTTGCGCCGATACCTGCAACATCTTCCATCCAGACGGCTAAAGCAGAACTGAGCTCCGATTCAAATTTTACTTCTTCGGTCTCTCGTCCCAGTAATTGATCAATACCAGAGCGTGCGACACTTTCAATGATTGACAGATCTTTCTGTTTTTCTGCCACAGCGACCATATAATATTCTATGCCCGTGATGGTATCAGCTAAATACTGCTGATCTTCCTGAGCTGCCAGTTCACCATCCTTTATCAGACTATTGGCCACATATTCAGCACTGTCTTTAACTATCTGGGCACCCTGCTCTTTATCCAGCATTTCCAGAACACCACTGATACTTTGCAGACTGGAATGGATTTTATTAATTGTCTGGGCATTATCCTCCGGATTCTGTGTCCCATTATTGAAAGTATCAATAATCGACACAATGCCATCCTTAACTTTCAGCAGTTCTGATTTAGCTTCTTCAATGACTGCCTGACCCAGCTCATCTTTTTCCTGCTCTGTCATTTCCAGTTTTGACAGATCGACATCTTCATCATCGGAACCACTAAACAGTCCACCCTGCCCCATTTGTGATAAAGCAGATTCGACATACAATAAAGCACTCGCGACTTCCATTAATGCTGGACGTTCTGGTTGCTGCTCTCCATCAATCATGGATCTCAGCAATTCAACTTTTTCCTGCAAAACATTTCTAGGTGCGTTTTGACCCAGCATAGCCAGAGTGTCGGAGATTTGCGCCATAGTAGTGGTAATCGCCTGCAAATCTTCCATGGTGTCCGCTGAGCCACCAGACTCACTGACATTACGGACATAAACATCCAGCTGTTCTTTTACATTGGCCAGATCTGCAGCAATAACACCGGTCACCGTTTCCATCAGTTCCGCATTAGCGCCACCAAGGCTGGCACGAGCATCTTCCAGCTCAGCTTCATCAGGTACAATATCGGCCAGATTATATGCGGCTTTAATCACTTCAACTGCAGGACAGTTTGCACCAGAGGGATTTTTACAGTGAGCAATATAAAACAATAGATTTTTTTTGAAACTCAATAATTCCTGTTCAGCCTCATCACTATATGAGTCTGTGGATTCTCCAGTATCCATCAGTTGCTTGATATAGCGATCCATCTGACCGAGCAATAGTTTAGTGGAAGCGCTGGAATCTATACCCTTTATCATTAAACCTTCGACAAAGGCTTCTATGAAACTGAACAACTGGTAAAAATTGGCAGTTTTTACCGTTTCTTTTAGTTTTAAAGCAACTTTTTTTATTTTATTAAGGCTGGCAAGACTATCACTATCACGATACCAGCCTAAAAGACCGAGATGATAGTGATGACGGATTTTTTGTGCTAATTGTCTCGGATCAATGCCATTATCTGGCTCAGGAGAGATTTTATCAAGACTAAAATCAGCTGAAAAAACTGCCCCTTCGGTAAGCAATTTTTCCCCTCTGGAAGCTCTGAGATCATTCAGCAACGGCAGTAGCACCATAGGTAAATCACGGGCACCACGTTCAAGACGTTCCAGATAGTCAGGAAGTTGTATCAATGCTCTCATCAATACTTCAAAACTATCTTCCCTACGAGCAACTTTATCATCATAAATTGCCTGTGAAAGCGTTTCCATTTCTTCAGCGAGTAAGGAAGCACCACCCAGTTCAAGCATATTCAGACTACCGGCTACCTGATGAAGATAGGTCGTACAGAACTGTAATTGAGTGCTGTCTTCATCATCCTCAACAAAGGATTCAAAATGTATTCGAGCCTGCTTGAGACTTTCATACATTTCATCAATTACCCACTTTAGGCCGCCATGTTCAAAATCGGTCGCCATTTCTGCTCCACAGTCTTGTTGACGAGTGTGTTATAAAATTTGATACACTCGTTTTATCTTTATTATAATTTTCAGCATTAACTCCCTGTTCAAGAGCCCATCACACCAGCCCTATGTCAGAGGAAGAAAGAGCCTCTTCGTTAACTTGCTACTTCCTGGCAAAAGCCAGGGCATCAGGAAAATTAATGAGTTCTAGATCCGGGTGCGGGTTATTCAAAGCCTCACCCGCTCCTAATACCAGAAAACCGCCTGGTTTTAAGCGTTGAACCAGTTGATGAATAATTTGTCTTCGTCTATCGCGATTAAAATAAATCAATACATTCTGGCAAAATATGATATCCATAGGTTCCAGACGTGTCTTTTTGATATCAATAATATTGAACGGTACAAAACAGACCCGCTTTTTTATGGCATCTGACACTCTGGAACGACCATCATCCTGTTCAACAAAATATTGTTCCATAAAATTTTCTGGAACATAACGCATTTTATACCGGTCATAAATGGCTTTCCTTGCGGTTACTAAAGCCGGGACACTGATATCCATACCGGTAACAGCCAGATAACAATTGGCATTTTTTAACCTGGTTCGCACATACTGATCAGTCACTATACACAAAGTATATGCTTCTTCACCGGTTGAACAGCCAGCGCTCCATATTTGTAATTTTTTTCTATCCGGTTCGGACTCAAAAAGCCTTGGTAAAATAACCTCTTCCAAAACATCCAAAGATGGCTGATGACGAAAAAAACGTGTTTCGTGGACAGTTAAACGATCCACCAACGTTAACCATTCTCTTTGACCATATTTTTTTGACTGCAGATGTTTATAATAGGCTGCATAGTCCTGCATGCCTATTTCCTTCATCCTCAATCCCAAACTGGTTTCAAGAAACGATCGCCGCTCTCTGGGCAAATGCATGCCGGTTCGTTCTTCAAGCAAAACCGTCCAATTTTCAAATTGGGCTTCATCCATCTGCTCAAAACAAGATAAGGTACTATTTAATGATGACATTAACTCAGAACCTTTCCAAAATTACAGTCAAAGTGACTTCAGATAGACATTTGTTAAATTAAGCATTTGGTAAGGTGAAACCAGCAACGGATTGTCTAAGGTCATTCGCCAGTTCAGCCAGATTACCAATCGAAGCCGCAGTTTCATTGGTACCAGCAGATGTCTGGGTGGTAATTTCCTGTACCACGTTCATAGAATCTGAAATGCTGATCGCGGCAATCGACTGCTGTCTGGTAGTATCGGAAATCGCCTGAATCAATTTTGCCAAAGAGGAAGATACATGTTCAATTTCTTCCAGAGCACCACCCGCATTTTGTGCCAGGCGAGCCCCCTGTACCACTTCAGAAGTACTTCGTTCCATGGAAATAACCGCTTCATTGGTATCCGCCTGAATGGTTTTAACCAATGCTTCAATCTGTTTAGTTGCATTACCTGAACGTTCCGCCAGTCGCTGGACTTCATCCGCAACAACCGCGAAACCCCGACCGGCATCCCCGGCCATCGCGGCCTGAATGGCCGCATTCAATGCCAGAATATTAGTCTGTTCGGAAATGTCATTAATAATTTCAACGATATCACCAATCTCCTGGGAAGATTCACCCAGACGCTTGATTCGTTTTGAAGTTTCCTGAATCTGCTCACGAATTGTATCCATACCACTGATAGTATCCTGTACAACCATGGAACCTTTGTTGGCGATTTCAACCGATTTACTTGCTTCATTAGCAAGGTCATTGGCATTAGAAGATACTTCTTCAATAGACGCTGCCATCTGATTGACCGCCGAGCTGGCTGTGGTAATCTGAGTCGCCTGTTGGTCACTGGCCTCGGCCAGATGCATCGCCGTTGCCTGAGTTTCATGTGCTGCTGACGATACCTGAACCGTGGTGTCATTAATCTGGGTAACCAAACTGCGCAATGCGTCAATGGTGTAGTTAATCGAGTCAGCAATTGCGCCGGTAATATCTTCTGTTACCGTGGCGTGTGCGGTTAAGTCACCATCAGCCAGGGCACCCATTTCATCCAGCAGACGCATAATTGCGGCTTCGTTTTTATTACTCTGCGCTTCCACTTCGTTGCGTGATGCCTCGGTCTCGCGGGCAACCCGTTTTTCCTGAGAAATCAACAGCGCACCAATTAACAAGAACATAAAGATAGTCAGGCCAGCAAGTACATTACCTATAACATTCAAGGTGGTATCTTCTGCAACGGCTTCCTGATAGGTACTATAAAGGGCACCAATTTGCTGTAACAGAACATCGGAGTTGTTATAGACCGACATCGCACTATTACTGATCTCAAATGTTTCAGGTGAACGCTCTAGAATATCAGCGACCCTGGATTTAATGCTATCGTAAATCTTGGCAATTTCTTTTAGTAATTCAGCTGCATCAGGGTCCTGAACCGCTTCAACGCCTAACATGGTGCTACCGGATACCAAAGAGTCCAGTACACGTTTAAAGGTCGCAGTATCCAGACCAAAACGCTGGGCACTTTGTGCCGCATCACTGCTGCCGGTCATCATTACTGAAATGTTACCGATAATCCGTTCAATAAACATCAATTGCTGCGTTGCCAGATAAACCTGCCGATTGGGGGCCTGGGCTTCAACCAAGATTTCTGCCACTTCATTGGAGGCATTGAGCATATCGGGCATCTGCTCATTAATAGCTCTAATATCTTCTGATAGAATCAGAATCGTTTCCTGACTATTCAGGATTGTGTTGACATGATTATTGAAGTCCTTCCAGCTCTTGTTAAGAATGTCATAAACATTTCGAGCGCTCTCGGGCAATTGGCTTTCACTGGTTTCAGGGTCTATTACCGCCAACTCTTCCATATTACGACTAAACTCTTTCTGGTATTGTCGAAGTGTCGCGAAGGCATCTTCGTTACCAGCAGCAGCCAGCGTTGCAGATTTTGCCAAACCCTGAGACAAAACCCGTTGCTCAACAACAAGGGAAAGGTACTGGGTATCACGGTTTTCCTTGGTAAAAGCCATCCAGTAGACAACCACCATGGCGACCACGAAAACTATCAGGAGTGTAAAGGGCAAATAGACGCTCTTTTTGTTTGTAGTTTCACCTTGCATTTTTAATCGGCTCCTAAATCATCACTTTCAGAGATTTTTATATTATTTATTATTGTTAACATTCGTTACTTGCTATTTTTTATAACCAGTCGCATTGAATAGTCTAATCATCCATTTTCACACCACATCCATCAATTTGCTAAACCGCCACATTGAGAAATTCCCGGCTTTCAATGAGTTGTTTCAAATTGAAAATAACCCAGTTTTCTCCATCTTGTTCATAACCACCGCTTAGATATTCATTCCATTTCACATCATGCCTCATTTGTGCATCATATTGTTCCTGGTCAAAATATTTCATGCCATAGATTTCATCCACGATCAAACCAGCGTTTATTTTATCTCTAGCAATGGTAAGAATACGTGTTTCACGCTTTACCGGGGTCATCATTTGCTCCAAAAACCCTTTCAGGTCAAAGACCGGAAGCAGATTACCACGAATATTAGCGATACCACGAACCCATTCTTTACTTCCGGGCACCTGTGAAACAGCCGGATATTTCATTATTTCCCTTACATACTCCATCGGCGCAACAAATCGATGTTCTTCAATGCGAAAACCAATACCAGACCATACGGACTTTATATCTTCTTCCAGGGGCAATGGAGCCGCATGAGCTCGACTATCACTCTCCATATTCTGCAATAGCTGGATTATCTGACCCGGATTTTGTGGCTCAAAACTCATACATTTTCCTGATAAAGCAGTCCCAGTTTGGTTTCCAAGTTACTAGCAAGCTAAACGTCATCAAAATTGGCTTGTTATTTTTTTGATTGGTTAAGAGCGAAAAGTCACTCAGTTTTTTTAATAATATTTATTAGCTTAACTGCTATTAGCTTAACTGCTAATTAGCTTAACAACAGACGATTGACTTCTTCAAGCAAATCATTTTCTACAAAAGGCTTAGTTATATAGCCTTTAGCACCCTGCCTTTCTGCCCACATTTTATCGGTTTTTTGATCTTTAGTTGTAACCATTATGACCGGGATATTTGCTGTAGCAGGTTGCTGGGTGAGTTGGCGAGTTGCCTGGAAACCATTGAGTTCAGGCATTACTACGTCCATCAAAATCAGATCAGGCATAAGTTGCGTCGCTTTTTCTACTCCGTCTTTGCCATCAACGGCCACAGAAATGCGGTGCCCATGTTTTTCCAGGGCAGTAGAAATGATGTGGGTTTCTGTCGGTGAGTCATCAACAACGAGAATATGTGCCATAATTAAATCTCTCTTATTCTTTTAATTAAATGTTTTAGTCTTAATAAGCTTTATTGTGTAGTTACACTCATTCTTTTTAATGCTTGAAAAATGTTCAGGTCAAGTAATATTGGCTGAACTCAGTTAAAGATTAGTCCAGGTCTTTTTGATATGCCATTTAAAAACTAATCTCCGGTGCCTACATATTTTGTAATTGCACCTAAAAGTTCATCCTTGGTAAAGGGCTTGGTCAAATATTGTTCAGATCCGACAATTCTGCCACGAGCACGGTCAAACAAGCCGTCTTTACTGGACAACATAATCACAGGAGTCTCTTTAAACATTTTATTGTTTTTGATCAACGCGCAAGTTTGATAACCATCCAGTCTTGGCATCATGATATCGACAAAAATGATATTTGGACGATGTTCCAGAATTTTTGACAGTGCTTCAAAACCATCTGTCGCGGTGACAACTTCACACCCAGATTTTTTTAACAAGGTTTCTGCAGTACGGCGAATCGTTTTACTGTCATCGATGACCATTACTTTCAGACCATCCAGAACATTTGAATCAGAAGTTCCCACTTAACCCCCAGGTAATATTGATATTCTTACTAACCAGTTTTCAGTAAACTTCCCTTTCAGGCGGAAAGTTTATTTTTTTAATATAACAAGCTTTGACCAAATTATATTTTTAGCACAACTTTTAGAGACATTCCACATTTATTGATATTTTTTTTAATAGTTTTACATAAGCAATTGTAAAATAACAACAAACAAACCACCAAAGTAATGTAAAAATATTGATTTGATTACTTGATGTACCCCCATATTTCGGGTGCAGGTCCGTAGAATACCTATAAAATCAGTTCAGTTGCAAGAAAGTATAGTGCAAAAATAGAAACTTGCATTAAAATTTTATTTCTATTGCTTATAATCTCTGGTTTTTACAAAAAACAACGGATCGGCATCGAAGCCATAACTATTTATTAATCAAGAATTCTCCGTATAATCTTGCTATTACCCTAATTTTCTTTATACCTTTTAGCTTGTAAACGAGTAAAATAGATAATCAATCATACCCTTAATAGGAAAAACATGACCATCAAGCTTGGCATAGTAATGGATCCCATCCATTCCATTAACACAAAAAAAGACAGTAGCTTCGCCATGTTGCTTGAAGCACAACATCGTGGCTATGAAATTCACTATATGGAAATGGCTGATATCTATATAGAAAACAATCAGGCTATGGCTTTTTCACAATTGCTGAAAGTCGCCGATAATACCCATGACTGGTATCACTTCCTGCCACATTTAGACTCTTCACATTCGTCCACAACAAACATTCATCTTGCCGATCTGGATGTTATTTTAATGCGCAAAGATCCTCCCTTTGATATGGAATATATCTATGCGACCTATATTCTGGAACTGGCAGAACAATCCGGCACGCTCATTGTCAATAATCCGCGCTCACTACGCGATGCCAATGAAAAACTGTTTACCCACCAGTTTCCACAATGTACGGTTCCTACCCTGGTCAGCCGAAATAAAGATCAATTTAAATATTTTTTGCAGCAGCACCAGGATATCATTATCAAACCATTGGGCGGAATGGGCGGCCATTCCATTTTTCGTGTTAAGGAAAATGATCCCAATATCAATGTCATTCTGGAAACCATGACCGATCACGCCAGTCACTACATCATGGCACAAAAATTCATTCCTGAAATCACTGAAGGCGACAAACGCATTCTACTGATCAATGGTAAGCCGGTTGCTTTTGCTCTGGCGCGAATTCCAACAAAAGGTGAAACTCGGGGCAATCTGGCAGCCGGTGGCAGTGGCGTCGGGGTGCCCTTATCGGAGCGCGATTACTGGCTTTGTGAACAAGTGGCCCCTAAATTAAAGTCCATGGGTCTGATGTTCGTGGGTATGGATGTCATTGGCGATTTTATCACCGAGATAAATGTTACCAGCCCTACCTGTATCAGAGAACTGGATGCCCTTTATAATTTAAATATCAGTGCTTTATTAATGGATGACATTGAAGAAAAAGTGGCAGGTGACCGGTGTTAATCGGTAGGCGAATATTTTCAAAGGCCAACATTTTAAAACTTTCCCCACTTTTAATAATGGTTCTTTTTATCAGCGCTTGCCAGCCGGATAAATTGTCCCAGGAATTACATCAGCGGCAATTATTCACTTTCGGTACCTTAGTTGATATCAGTATTCTGAGCAATGATCCACAACAGGCTCGTCAGGCGATAGATGAGCTCAGCACTGAGTTTGACCGCCTGCATGCCCTATGGCATCCCTGGAATGATGGTGCTCTCGCCCAGGCCAACCGTCAATTTTCCAGTCCAGTGCCTATCACGACTTCTCCTTCAATTATCTCGCTCATTCAGCAAAGCCAATACTTATCCCGACAAAGTAATGGGCTTTTTAACCCGGCGATAGGGAAACTGATAAAACTCTGGCAATTTGATCAACTTGACAATGAAGCATTCCAGTTCCATTTACCTGAAGCCGATGCAATACAATCCTTGCTGCAACAAAACCCTAGCATGGAGGATATCATTATCAGTCATTCATCATCCTCCGGTGAGCAGATACATTCTAACAATCCATCGGTCGCACTTGATTTTGGTGCTTTTGCCAAAGGGGTCGCGATTGAAAATATGATCCATCAGCTAAAAAAACGACACATTGACAATGCACTTATTAACGCTGGAGGGGATTTAAAAGTACTGGGTTCAAAGAATGGCACTCCATGGCGCATTGGCATCAAGAACCCTGAATACGCTAAAAATCCAAACGCAAAGCCCGTACTCGCAGCCATTAATCTGCGCAATGAGGAATCACTGTTCACTTCCGGTGACTATGAACGATTTTTTGAAGTTGAGGGTCAGCACTACCATCATATTATCGATCCCCGCTCCGGTTATCCGGCCCGAGGAACCCGCTCTGTTACAATACTCACAAACGATGCGGCATTGGCGGATGCCGCGTCCACGGCTTTGTTTATTGCCGGTCCTGAACAATGGTCCGACATCGCACGCAAGATGGGCATTGACCATGTTATGCTAATTGCCGCGGACAAGCACATCTATCTGTCACCGGCTATGGCTGAACGAATTGAATTTTTAACGGCTGTCAAACCTGTCATTATTAAATGAGCGATATACTGAAAAACTTCTTCGCCACAACCACTAAGTGGTACAAAGAAAGCCACTTAACATTATGCTGGCTAAAGCATTCTGATACTATCGATTTATATGAAAAGCACTCTGACTTTTGCTAAAACCTCGTTAAATGCTGCGGATATTATTATCCTGTTTTTGGCCTGTGCTTTAACAGCCTGGATCTATATTACCTTCTGGTTTGGCAATCACACATCCGGTTCAGCTGAAACCCTGGTGCTCCAGGTTGCACAACAGCCCCCTGAAGAATATTCTTTACAAGACGATCGGATCATTGATATCAATGGCCCTATTGGCCACAGTCTGATAGAAATCAAACAGGGCAAAGCCCGATTTATCCATTCGGCCTGCCGTAACCAGTTTTGCGTTTTTCATGGCTGGTTGACCACCCCTGGTGATACAACCGCCTGTCTGCCCAATCGTATTAGCATCACATTGAAAGGCAATTTAAGTGAATATGATGCTCTGGCGGGTGGTCAATGAAACAATTGCACTTTAAAACCAACCATGACGATCATCTGATTGCCCTATTGGCAGCGCTGGCAGTGACCATTCACATCATAGAATCCGCATTCCCCAGCCCGCTGCCCGGGATCAAACCAGGACTGGCCAATGTCATTACTTTATTCGCTTTTATACAATACGGATGGAAAACAGCGTTGCAGGTCAGTTTACTACGAGTTGTCATTAGCAGCTTATTGCTGGGCACATTCTTATCACCCACGTTTCTGTTAAGCCTCAGTGGCGCACTGCTAAGTCTGCTTGCTCTGGTATTGACACAACTCCCCTTTCGAAGGCACCCACAGCATCAACCCGGCGCCATTGGTTATGCCATTATTGCTGCAATCAGCCATATGAGTGGTCAGTTTCTGGTAGCCTGGTACTTTTTTATTCCTCACCCAGGCTTATTCAAACTATTACCCATTTTCATTACTTTTGCCGTGCTACTTGGCATAGTTAGCGGTATAATTACTCAATTTCTGGTCAAATCTATTACCCAAAACTTGCAGCTATCTGATAAATAACCTTTATTGGCAAACAAAAAAGAATGGCAAACCCAAAAGACGATAACACTCTGCCTTACCAACCAATACCAAAATTAAGCCTGCACAATAACGAAAGCCTGTATACCGCGTTTATTCTTACGGTTCTGGTTCATAGTGCCATTATTTTTGGTATTACTTTCACCGCTGATAATAATAGTAAACCAAAATCCAATCAGACACTGGACATCGTTTTAGTCAAAACTCAAGCGGAAAAGCCACCCGAAAACCCGGACTTTCTTGCTCAGGCCGATCAAATCGGTGGCGGTAACGTCAAAGAAAAAGCCAAACCCACCAGCAAAAATCCTGGTGAGAAACCCAGTGAAGGCAATGCTCTGGAAAACAAGCCCAAGGCTGCACCAAAACCGGTTCCCAGGGAAATTGAAAAGAAATCCATTTTATCAACGCCCAAACCCAGTAAGAAAAAAGCCCAAAAGCTTATCAAAAAGAAAAAACCAATACCCGCCAAGTCACCCGATCTCATCGCTGACTATGTGGCCGATTTGCAGCAGCAAATTGTTGATGTTGAGGCAGAGTTAGACGAACAGAATAAAATGTACGCCAAGCGCCCTAAAGCAAGATTTATTACTGCATCTACCCGGCGCACTCCGGATGCCTTGTATCTGGATGCATGGACTAAAAAAATTGAAAAGTTTGGCAATCTCAATTACCCTGATAATGCCAGAAGAAATAAATTGGAAGGACAGTTAATTCTGTCTGTTGCTTTAAGCCCAGATGGTCATATTATTGATGTTAATATCAGAAAATCATCGGGACATAAAATTCTGGATGATGCCGCCAAGCGTATTGTAGAACTGGCAGCACCATTTGCAGCAGTTCCAAAAGATGTTTTACAGGGTAATAACCGTCTGGTGATCACACGTACCTGGCAGTTTTCTCATAGTTCTGGCAAAAAGTTCTCTTATAAGTAGAGAATGTAAAACTCAACCTCCACCAGACTCAAAAAAGTTTGGGAAGTAAATATTGAAATAGTTATGAATCTCACGAATAATTTCATTATTGCCATGCCTGGCCTGGCAGATCCCCTGTTTGAAAAGTCGGTCAGCTATATCTGTCAGCATAATGAACAGGGGGCAATGGGGTTAACCATTAATCACCCGACCAATATCCCCTTTTCTGAATTATTATCACAGTTAGGCATCCATCTTGCTGATGAAAGTCTGGCATCATTACCGGTATATCTTGGTGGTCCGGTAGAGACGGGACATGGTTTTATACTGCACTCCAATGACTCTGACTCGTGGAAGCAAACCATGAGGATCAATGATGAAATTTCTCTCAGTTCTTCCAGGGATATTTTAATTGCCATTGCCAATGGCGAAGGTCCTTCGAATTTCCTGATCACCCTGGGATATGCGGGTTGGAGCGGCGGCCAGATTGAAAGAGAAATGGAAGAAAATTCCTGGCTTAATGTACAGGCTGAAAAAGACATCATTTTCAACACCCCCTATGAAAAACGCTGGGAAACTGCCGCTTTGAGCCTTGGTGTGGATATTCATCTTATCTCCGGTGATATCGGTCATGCCTGACAGTGCCAATGACATCTACCCTCTTACCAGTACATTTTTAGCATTTGATTACAGCCAGAATAAAATCGGTATCGCTGTTGGTCAGCGCTTGACGGGGACTGCCAGCTCGTTAACCACGCTCATATGCCATCATAAAAAAGTGGATTGGGATGCTATTGAGCAATTGCTGAAGCAGTGGCATCCGGTTGCCCTGATTGTCGGACTGCCACTGACAATGACCGGTGAAGAACAGGAAACCACGGAAAGAGTAAAAATTTTTGGCAATCAGCTCAAGGAACGGTACAATCTTCCCATTCACTATATGGATGAACGTCTGACTTCAAGAGAAGCCAGCAGCCTCCTGGGATATGATGGCATCACTTCGCCTAGACGTCATAGTAAACCCGGGAAAAAAGTAAAAAAACATAAACAATACGGCCATGATATTGATCAGCTTGCCGCACAGCTTATTTTACAGAGCTGGCTAAATGAAAATGGATAGAATCAGATGACCTCAACGCCTCTATTAGACAATTCTTTAAATCTGAATGATTTACTGGATACCATGTATCATGGAATTGCAGAGAAATTACAAAACCTGAATCAGGATGATATTGTCATGATCGGTATCCATACAGGAGGCTTCTGGATTGCCGAACAATTACATAAGCGTCTGGGTTTGAGCTCCCCGTTAGGCAGTCTGAACATCTCTTTTTATCGAGACGACTTTACCAAAATTGGCCTGCATCCGGAAGTCAAACCATCGAAGCTGCCCCCTGCACTGGACGACAAACACATTATTCTGATTGATGACGTACTCTTTACCGGACGCACTATACGCGCAGCATTGAATGAGATTTTTGACTATGGACGACCAGCCTCAGTAACTTTGGCGGTCTTGCTTGATCGTGGGGAACGGGAATTACCCATCAGTGCCGATATTACCGGACAAACCATCAGTCTGGAGCCTCATCAGCAAGTTAAACTCAGTGGCCCTGATCCACTGAATTTATTTCTGGTTCAAGATGACAGTTAAATTTTAGACCTAATAAAGAATAAGGCCGTTTTATGATTTCAAAGAACATTCAGCTGGACGAACAGGGGCGTTTAAAACACTTTATTTCCATTGAAGGCTTCAAACGTCATCATCTGATAAGCATTCTTGATGCCGCCGAACCCTTTGCCAACGTCCAGGAACAAGCGGTGAAAAAAGTGCCTATTTTGCGTGGTAAAACCATTGTGAATCTGTTTTTTGAAGCCAGCACCCGCACCCGAACAACGTTTGAACTGGCCGCCAAACGCCTGTCAGCGGATGTCCTGAACATTAATATCAGCACATCCGCAACCAGCAAGGGAGAAAGCCTGCTGGATATGTTACACAACCTGGAATCCATGCATTGCGATATGTTCATTGTGCGTCACAATCAAAGTGGTGCCGCCCACTTCATTGCACAACACGTGTCACCTCATATCAGCGTGATCAATGCTGGAGATGGCTGTCATTCTCACCCATCACAGGCAATGCTGGATATGTTTACCATTCGTCGCCATAAGAAAGAGTTTGCGAATTTAAAAGTCGTTATTGTCGGTGACCTTCTGCACTCCCGGGTAGGGCGGTCACAAATTCATGCACTCACAACCCTGGGGGTCAGCGAGGTTCGCGTCGTTGGTCCGAAAACATTGATCCCTACCGGCATCGAAAGCCTTGGCGTTCATGTTTATCATAACATGCAAGATGCCATGTTCGACGCTGACGTCATTATTACCTTGCGCCTGCAAAAAGAACGTATGCAGGGGGCCTTACTGCCCAGTGAAGATGAATATTTCCGGCAATACGGATTAACCGAAGAAAAACTGGCTTTCGCTAAACCCGATGCCATTGTAATGCACCCTGGCCCCATAAACCGCGGCGTTGAAATTGCCTCCAGTATTGCTGATGGTCCGCAATCCGTTATTCTGGAACAGGTAACTAATGGTATAGCAATACGCATGGCAGTCATGACCCAGACTTTGGGACCTGGAGGAAATGTTTAATGCCTGAAAGCAAATACAATCACTCTGCACATCAAAGCAATCATCCTACCATCAGTATTATCAATGGTCGTGTCATAGACCCGGCCAATAAAATCGATCAGCTTCTGGACCTGCATATCCAGGATGGAAAAATTCTGGCTCTGGGGAAGAAACCAGAAGATTTTACGGCACAAAAAATTATTGATGCCCAGCAGCAGATTGTCTGTCCCGGACTGGTTGATTTGCGTGTTCGCCTGCGTGAGCCCGGTTATGAAACCAAGGGAACTATTGCTTCCGAGACAAGAGCCGCAGTAGCCGGTGGCATTACATCACTTTGTTGCCCACCGGATACCGATCCGATTATTGATAATACTGCAATGGTCAAATTAATTCGTCTCAAGGCCGAGACCGAAGGCTTTGCCAAAGTGTTCACTCTTAGTGCTCTGACGCAGCAACTACAGGGTGAAAAACTCAGTGAAATGCGCGAGTTAAAAGATGCCGGTTGTGTTGGCACCAGCAATGCATTGCATCCTGTAAAAAACACTCTGGTCATGAGACGGGCACTGGAGTATGCCGCCAGTCATGATATTACCGTGTTTATCCAGGCATTTGACCCCTGGCTAAGTGATGGCTGTGCTCATGAAGGCGCGGTCAGTACCCGTCTGGGTTTGGCCAGCATACCAGATAGTGCCGAAACCATTGCCATTGCCCGTGATCTGGAATTGATCGAATTGGCTGGCGCTAAAGCGCATTTTTGCCAATTATCCAGTAGCCGAGCAATACAGTTAGTACAACAGGCGCAGGAATCGGGTTTGCCGGTCACAGCAGATGTCACCGCCCATCATTTGCATCTGACAGAAATGGATATTGGTTTTTTTGACAGTAATTGCCACGTCATACCCCCTCTGCGCACCCAAAGAGATAAAGATGCCTTACGCCAGGGGCTAAAATCCGGCATTATCACCAGTATTGTTTCCGATCATCAACCCCATGACAGCGACGCCAAATTAGCCCCTTTTGCGGAAACCGAAGCCGGAATAAGTGGCGTGGAAACCTTATTACCCCTGGCGTTAAAAATGCTGGATGAACAGCAAATGTCTATGATAGATGTGTTATCCCGTTTAACGGCACAACCCGCCAGGATCCTTAATATTCCAGAAGGCACATTGAACCCTGGTAGTGATGCCGATATCTGTATTTTTGATCCGGAATGTTACTGGCGTGTAGATAGAGAAAAATTTTTCAGTCAGGGCAAAAATACCCCGTTTCATGGCTGGGAGCTTAAAGGACGCGTTAATTATACCCTCAAGTCAGGCGAAGTCGTTTTTTCCACCTCGCCTGAGTCCCGGGATTAATGTCAGTTAAAAACTCAGACCACCCAAACCCGGGGTTTTATCATCACGGGTATCGGTAAAACTGATACCATCAAGAGAAGACCCCATAGATTCGGATGCTTCTTCATCACCCAGTTTAATCATCAGACGCAAGTCGTTGGGTGAGTCGGCATGATGCAAGGCATCTTCATAGGTGATGGCTTCGGCCCGATACAGATCATACAGGGCCTGATCAAATGTCTGCATGCCTTCTTCACGTGATTTTTTCATCACTTCCTTGAGTTTGTGGACTTCGCCATCACGAACATAGTCTGAAACCAGGGGTGAATTCAGCAGGATTTCAACGGCAGCCCGACGACCTTTGCCATCGGGAGTTGGAATCAGCTGCTGTGCAACAAAAGCCCGCATATTCAAAGATAAATCCATTAATAGCTGTTGCTTACGTTCTTCAGGGAAGAAGTTAATAATCCGATCCAGTGCCTGGTTAGCATTATTGGCATGCAGGGTTGCCAGACATAAGTGGCCGGTTTCTGCAAATGCAATAGCGTGATCCATGGTATCTCTGGTTCTAATCTCACCAATAAGGATCACATCCGGTGCCTGACGCAGAGTGTTTTTCAGGGCAATTTCAAATGAGTCCGTATCAATACCCACCTCACGTTGCGTGATCAGGCAGCCATCGTGGTTATGAACAAATTCAATGGGATCTTCAATGGTAATAATATGACCACTGCCATTTTTATTGCGATAGCCGATCATAGAAGCCAGGGAGGTGGACTTACCAGAACCTGTTGCCCCGACAAAAATAATTAACCCGCGCTTGGTCATCGCCAGGTCTTTAATGGTTTCCGGTAATTTTAATTCCTGATAGGTCGGTATAGTGGTTTCAATTCGACGCAAAACCATGCCAACCTGGCTGCGTTGCATAAATGCACTGACACGAAAACGTCCAACGCCAGAACGACTGATAGCAAAGTTACACTCATGGTCTTCATCAAACTGAGCACGTTGTTTGTCATTCATTACACCCGTAACAATCTGGTGAGCCTGGGTTGAGTTCAATGACTGTTTAGTTACTGGTGATATTTTGCCATTGACCTTCATAGCAGGGGGAGTACCCACAGTAATAAATAAATCCGATGCTTTTTTATGCACCATTAACTTTAATAATGAATCAAAATCCATCTGTTTTACCTTCTTTAATAATCGCTATCTTTGTTGCCACAATCCTTACAAAAAGTCATCCTTATTGGCCGCATAAGTTTGGGCATCGGCTTTGCTGATCATACCCTGAGAAAGAAGCACTTTAAGACATTGATCAAGGGTCTGCATACCAATGCCCTGACCCGTTTGAATAGCAGAATACATCTGTGCCACCTTACCTTCACGTATCAGGTTTCGAATAGCCGGTGTACCAATCATGATCTCATGAGCGGCAATACGCCCGCCGCCATTTTTCTTCATCAGTGTTTGCGAAATAACTGCACGTAAGGATTCTGACAACATCGCTCGAACCATATCTTTCTCTGCTGCCGGAAAAACATCAATAATACGGTCAATGGTTTTTGCCGCCGAGCTGGTATGCAGAGTACCAAAAACCAGGTGACCGGTTTCTGCGGCAGTTAATGCCAGACGGATGGTTTCAAGATCCCGTAATTCCCCCACCAGGATAATATCCGGGTCTTCACGCAGTGCCGAACGCAGAGCTTCGTTAAAGCCCAGTGTATCCCGGTGTACCTCGCGTTGATTGACCAGACATTTTTTACTCTCGTGTACAAATTCGATGGGATCTTCCACGGTCAGAATATGCTCATAGATAGTATCATTCAGGTGATCCATCATCGCAGCCAGGGTCGTGGACTTACCTGAACCTGTGGGTCCGGTAACCAGCACGATACCCCGTTTGTTTTCACAGATATCCTTAAAGATGGCCGGAGCACCCAGCTCTTCAAGCGACAACACATTTGAAGGAATGGTACGAAAAACGGCTCCTGCACCACGATTCTGGTTAAAGGCGTTGACCCTGAAACGCGCCAGTCCCGGAACATCAAAGGAAAAGTCGGTTTCCAGAAATTCCTCGAAATCCTTACGTTGTTTATCATTCATAATGTCGTACACCATGTCGTGTACTTCACGATGTTCCAGAGGTGGAACATTAACCCGCCTAATATCACCGTCTACCCGTATCATTGGTGGCAATCCCGCAGATAAATGTAAATCCGACGCATTATTTTTAGTACTAAAGGCTAGCAGTTCTGTTATATCCATGATTATTCGCTATTAAATGATTAAGATGTCTCTTTTAAATAAATTAAAATCCAATTAAAAAGATACACTTGTTATAATTATTGGTAAATCATCCTGTTAACCCGGAATCATAATTAAAGGCATAACAAAATTGAGGATTCCAGGTTCTAAGTGTCTGGTTCAGATAGCTTTAGTTTCTGCAACCAGACTATTAAATCTCAGTATAGACCATAATGAGTAATATAAGAAACCAACTTGATCACATAAATCAACGTATTAAACAGGCATTTGCAGTCAGTGGACGAACTTTAGACGATTCAGTGCAATTATTGGCCGTCAGCAAACGTCACTCACTGGAAAAAATTCATACCCTCTACGATCTGGGTCAACGAAATTTTGGCGAGAGCTATGTTCAGGAAGCCCTGGAAAAAATCAGTCAATCATGCCACCCCGATATCGTCTGGCACTTTATTGGTCCTGTGCAATCCAATAAAACCAGAGATATTGCCCAATATTTTCACTGGGTTCATTCTGTTGATCGGTTAAAGATCGCCCAGCGTCTTAGCTCGCAACGTCCTGACGATATGGAGCCATTAAATATATGCTTGCAGATCAACATCAGCAAGGAAGTACAAAAATCGGGCTTTTCCAGCACTGAGGTTTTCGACGTTATCCGCGAAATTAACCAGCTACCCAGGTTAAAGCTTCGAGGACTGATGGCAATACCAAAGCCCGAAAGGAATTTTGAGCAACAAAAGCAGGCCTTTCATCAACTGAGAGAATTATTGCGCCAGCTCAACCAACAGTTTGGGCTTACTATGGATACACTATCAATGGGGATGTCAGGCGATCTGGAAGCAGCAATTGCTGAAGGCGCCACAATTGTTCGCATTGGCACCGCGCTTTTTGGCCCACGGGAAAACTAATCGCTGATAATATTGCTCTTATGCTGGGGTAAAAGCTGAGGTATAATAATAGCCACTTTAGCGCACTGGAATTCATGCGCAAGAGTCCGCATATCTTTATTTCAGACCGCTGCACCAATACTGTTGTTGCAAGTCATGATAATAGCGAAGCATAGCAAGGTTCTTGAGGATAGTTAAATTAATGATTAGTAAAAAAATTGGTTTTATTGGTTCTGGTAATATGACCTATAGTCTGATTGGAGGTTTGACTTCAACTGGCGTGCAAGGACAAAATATCTGGGTTAGCGACCCCAATGCTGACAAGACCGAGCAAATGGCTGCAAAGTTTGACCTCAATATCGCCAGCGATAATGTCGCACTGATTCAATCGGTTGATATTGTTATCCTGGCGGTCAAACCGCAACAATTGGCTGAGGTTTGCCACGAAATTGCCGAAGCTGTTCAGAACGCTCATCCCCTGGTCATCTCAATTGCTGCCGGGGTGTTAACTAAAGACATTGAACACTGGCTCAGCTCCAGTGAAACTATTGATCCCGATATTGACATCGAAAGCCATCTGGCTCTGGTTCGCTGTATGCCCAATACCCCAGCCCTGGTACAAAGCGGTGCAACGGCTCTCTATGCCAATAATCAGGTGAGTGATGAACAGAAAACCTTATCAGAATCTATTATGCGAGCAACCGGTCTGACATTGTGGCTGGACAATGAAGCTGATATGGATGCAGTCACGGCAGTTTCAGGCAGTGGCCCAGCGTATTTTTTCCTGGTGATTGAAGCTCTGGAAAAAGCGGGAATAAAATTAGGGCTGGACGAAAAAACTGCGCATTTGCTGGCCATCCAAACGGCTTTCGGGGCCTCTAAAATGGCTCTGGAGAGTGATGACTCTCCGGAAACACTAAGAAAAAAAGTCACCTCACCCGGTGGAACGACTGAAAAAGCCATTGGTATTTTACAAGAAGGCAAGCTGGAAGAGTTATTTGCTAAAGCTCTGGAAGGTGCCAAGGCCCGTTCTATTGAACTCGCACAGATATTGGGTAAAAACACCTCAACATCATAAGAGAAGACTGAGTTTTAAATCACTTTAAGCGATTTGAGCAGGCACTATCAAATTGTGCAAAAAATCAAACCGACAAAGTGACTGAAAATTCAACAGGAAATATACATGGATAACTTTTTAGTCAGCGCAGGTTCTTATTTAATCAGCACCATCTTTGGTCTTTATATCATCATTGTGCTGCTGCGTTTTCTATTACAACTGGTCCGGGCAGATTTCTACAACCCCCTGTCTCAGTTTATTGTCAAAGCAACCAGTCCGGTTCTAAACCCCATTCGCCGAGTCATTCCCGGCTTATTCGGCATTGACTTTTCATCCCTGCTATTGGCCTATGGCTTGCAGTATATTGAGAACATCCTGTTGTTTGCCATCAGAGGTCTATCGGTAAGTCCAGTGCTTCTGCTCTGGCATAGTATTGGTTCATTATTAACCTTGTTTCTTTACATCTACTTTTTTGCCATTCTGATACAGGTCATTATCAGTTGGGTAAGTCCAGGCACTTATAATCCGGCAACCGCTTTAATTCACCACATTACCGAGCCTGTTTTACGCCCTGCCCGTAAAATCATTCCTCCCTTTTCAGGTTTTGATCTGTCACCGATTCTGGTTTTTATCGTTCTTAATCTGTTAATAATGTTTATTCCTGTCATCTTTAGCTAACACAAATGACAGGAAATTTATCTGCTATTACATAATTTTTAGCATAAATAACTTAACAACTTGAAACCTATCACATTTTTAAAAAAATATTTTGCTAGACTGAAAATGTATTTTAAGACCTAAATTTCAGGTTTTTTTATTAATCGTTAGAAATTGCTTATTTATCTGCTAAGCTATTGTAAACAATACATAGTTAAAAACACTCATAAGAAGACAAGCCTATGACAAATGAAAACTTTTTCGACAATATCCACGCTTATGGGAAATGGAAAAGTAACCTGGTACAAGCCATTGAAGGATTCCAGGACTGGCTAGAAACGACCGGGCTTGAAGAGAGTGAACAAAGTCTTAAAATATACGAAACACTGCAAACCTTAAAGCATGATCGCATCACATTGGCATTTGTCGGGGAATTCTCCCGTGGCAAAACCGAATTGATCAATGCCATCTTCTTTTCCCAGTTCAAACGCCGATTACTGGCCAGTGAAGCTGGTCGTACCACAATGTGTCCAACCGAACTTTTTTACGATGTTGATGAACCCAAGCCTTATATGCGTCTGCTGCCCATTGAAAGCCGCTTGGATGATGCCAGTATCACAGAACAAAAACAAAATATGGTTAACTGGACTCATATTCAGCTGGATATCTCCTCCCCGGATACTATGGCCAGTTCTTTTGCCCAAATCACCCACACCAAAAAAGTGAAAGCCTTTGAAGCTAAGCGACTGGGGTTATACGATATTATTACCGATGAAAATGGTACCGAATTATCGGATAATGAGACCGTTGAGATCCCCATGTGGCGCCATGCCCTGATTAATTTCCCTCACCCATTTTTAGAGCAGGGACTTTCCATCCTGGATACTCCCGGACTGAATTCATTGGGCAATGAACCCGAATTAACCATTAACATGCTGCCCAATGCCCAGGCGGCTATTTTCGTGATGGCAGCTGACACCGGGGTTACCCGTTCGGATATGGATATCTGGCGTCGCCACCTGAAAAGCTTTCGACGCAATCATAATAGCGGTCTGGTTGTGGCGCTGAATAAAATTGATACCCTCTGGGATGATTTGAAAAGCACAGAAGAAATCAATCACAGCATTCAAAGACAATGTCTGGAAACGGCCAAAACTCTGGGGGTTGACAACAAACGGGTATTTGCCATTTCTGCCCAGAAAGGCCTGATTGCCCGGGTCAGAAATGATCCGAAATTACTAAAAAGCAGTAACCTTGTTGCCATGGAAAATGTCCTGTCCAATGAAATCTTACCGCAAAAAGAGCAACTGGTGCGCAACACACTCATCACGGACATTAATGAGATGATGCAAAGCTCAAAAAGTATCTTGTTAGAACAGTACAAAGGTAAGAAAAAGTCAGCTGAAAGTCTTAGTGGGCTGGGCGGCAAAAATGAAAATGTCATCCAGTTATTACTGGAAAAAACCCGCGCAGAACAAACCGTATATCATCGAAATGCCGAAACCCTGCAATCCAGCCGCCAGATCCTTTCTGGTCAGCACAATCGTTTAAAGGCAATTATTGACCTGGACCGGTTGGATAAACAAGTCAACCAATCCCGCACTTCAATGAAAGGCAGCTGGACCACCAATGGAATGAAAAACGGGATGAAGTCTCTGTTTGACGCCATTACGGCGACCATGAATGAAGCATCCAAGCAAACAGAATTAACCAATCGTCTGGTTAAGTCTATCTATAACCGTTTTCAAAATGAAAACGAAGAAACCAATATCAAACCCAAGCTATTTTCCATTGCCTCATATAAACAGGAAATTGAAACGCTTTACCAGGATGCTGAAGAATATCGAACCAGTGTTTATTCGACCATGACGGAACAAAGTTTTGTGATCAAAAAGTTCTTTATTTCATTGGTGAGCCGTGCCAGAAATATTTATTATCAACTTAATAAAGATGCTGATGATTGGGGTAAAAGAGCGTTAACACCTCTGATCCGCCAGGTTAAAGCCCACAAAAAAGAACTGCAATCGCGGCTCGAGCAACTGAAACGAGCAGGAGACTCCAGGGACAGTATCGCTGATCGGGTTACGGGCTTGAAAAAAGAAGCCAAAGTATTGCAAAAACATCTGGTCGATATCAATACGATGCTTACAACCATCAACAGTCCCATGCCTGCAGTGGTTCATGAGCAAAAAATACCTGATAATGTTACCGCCATTCGGAGTTAGTGGCCGAATTTTTATGCGCACCGGACATTTCATGGCACTATTCATGGCACTATGATTGCTTTAATCCAGCGAGTTGACTGGGCAAAAGTTCAGGTTGGTGAACGCAACATTGGGCAAATTAATCGGGGCATTCTGGTTCTGGTTGGTATGGAAAAATCCGATCAACCCCCTCAGGCTGACAAGCTGTTGCATCGTCTGCTCAATTATCGCATTTTTGCCGATAATGATGATAAAATGAATTTGAGCGTTATGGATATACAGGGCGGCGTCCTGTTGGTTCCACAATTCACACTGGCCGCAGACACCAATAAAGGCATGCGCCCCAGCTTCAGCTCTGCCAAAACACCGGCAGAAGCAGAAATTCTGTTTCAATATTTAGTGCAACAGGCTGAAAGTCACTATGCTGTGGTGCAATCCGGTGAATTTGGCGCCGATATGAAAGTATCTCTGCTCAATAACGGTCCGGTTACCTTTTCATTAAAGGTATAAATTTTTGCTTTAACGCTTTTTTTATTGCTAAAAAGAAAATGGGGTTTCGATGAAATGGTTTGATACGCAAGGCAAAATTTTCTTATTGTTTATTGCGACTGTTTTTATACTTTCCGCCTGCACCCCTCCCAGGCCCAATACCCCAATGACGGTTGCCCAGGCTTTCTGGACTGCAGCCCTGAAAGGTGATGTCGATACCGCCAAACAATTTCTGACCTTACAATCCCGTGACAATTTTAAAGTCATTTTGCTAAGTAATAAAGATTTCGTTGAGTTGGGCGAGCAAAGTATTACCACTAGCAGAGCTGAAATATTGACCCAACTGACACAGCATAAAGACAGTCAGATTCATAAAACGGCGTTACGTACCATACTGCTCAACCAGAATGGGCAATGGCTGGTTGATTTTGACCAGACCCGTGATTCCATGCTTGGCAGTGAATTACAATCTGCACTTGATCAATTTTCCAGCACCTTCAAAGAGACTATTGATAAAGGGGTTCAGGTGATGGGTGAATCCATCAAAGAAGAAATAGAGGAACTTGATCGCGAAATGCAGAAAACATTGAAGGAATTCAATAAGGAACTTGAAAAGCGGGAACAGCAAAAACCGGCACCTGCACCAAAAACCAGTACCTTATAGTTTTATCATAATAACTTTGTCATATCACAGCGTATCTCAGTAGTGTCTATGCTGAGCCGGCATTCATGATACCTTTTGTGCCACCAACATGGCTTCATCAGGAATCCCTTTACCGCCATCAGCTAACAGGCCATCTTCACGATAAAAACGCAATCTTAAATCTGAAAAAAGATTCAACAGCTCATTAATTTCCAGACGATAATGATGATTCTGTGGTCCGTTTTCAGGCTGCTCATTATTTTGCAGAATGATTTCCTGGGTAAAGGTCTGGTAAAACAGTAAGCCACCGGGCTTTAAGGCCGCAATAATAGGCGCAACCATATCGCGTATCAGAAAACGGCTGACAATAATGACATCAAAACTCTCTTTCATCAACAGTTCCTGTGAGACATCACATTGCCTTGCAAAAATGCTTAATTGTCGTTCCAGGGCAAATTCCTGTACTTTTTCAATTGCCCGGTCAGAAATATCCCAGGCATGGCTTTCATATCCCATTTCAGCCAGTCTCAAGGCATTACCGCCCAGACCACAGGCAATATCTAGAGATATTCCCTGTCCGGATAACAAATGCTGATTCAGCTCCAGAACATCAATAACCTGATTCGGCACATGTGCCGCAGTATAACGTTCATTCCACTTTTTTCGAGCTGCTTCCATAATTTACCTCTCCTGCAATGAATGCTCTGAAGCTAGCTGAAGTCTATCGGCGCCAGAAAGAAGGCGTCAATATGACTAATAAAGTAAAAATTTCCAGCCGTCCCAATAACATGGCAAAGCAAAGCACCCATTTTGAAAAATCATTAACGCCCTGATAGTTAGCACCAACATCCCCCAGGCCAGGCCCCAGATTATTCAAACAGGCGGCCAGCGCAGAAAAAGCCGTAACCTGATCCAGGCCGGAAGCCATTAACAGTAACATCATAATACTGAAACTGGCGACATAAAGCGCAAAAAATCCCCAAATAGCATTGCTGACATTTTCCGGCATAGCCTTACCGCCAATTTTGACCGGAATTTGTGCACTGGGGTGAATCAGCCTGAAAATCTCCCTGATCCCCTGTTTGAACAACAATATAAAGCGAATGACTTTCATTCCCCCACCGGTAGAACCGGCACAGCCGCCAATAAAACTTAAAAATAGCAGCATCACCGGTAAAAAGCCCGGCCAATTATAATAATCTGCGGTCGTGAATCCTGAGGTAGTACCGATGGAAATGGTTTGAAAAACCCCATGATGCAGTGCATTGCCCCAGCTTTCAAAGGTATTGGTAAAGTATAGATAAAAAACCGAGATCATGGAGGCACAGGCCAAAATGGCCAGATAGACACGAAATTCCACATCAAACAGATAGGGCTTCAAACTTCTTAAACGTAGTGAAGTAAAGTGTAAGGCAAAATTGATGCCCGCCAGAAGCATAAAAAAACCGGCAATCATTTCAATCAGTTCATTATTGAAATAACCGATTGATGCATCGTGGGTGGAAAATCCGCCGATGGCAACCGTTGAAAAACTGTGACCAATGGCATCGAACAAACTCATTCCTGCCAGCCAGTAAGCCAGTCCACAGGCAATAGTGAGTCCCAGATAAATATACCAGAGGGCTTTGGCAGTTTCCGTGATTCTAGGGGTCAATTTATTATCTTTGATCGGACCTGGTGTTTCTGCACGATACAGCTGCATTCCCCCGATCCCCAGCATGGGCAGTACCGCAACAGCCAGGACGATAATTCCCATTCCCCCTAACCATTGCAATTGCTGCCGATAATACAGAATGGATTTCGGCAAGTCATCGAGCCCCGTAATCACGGTGGCCCCAGTGGTCGTTAACCCAGAAATTGACTCAAACAAAGCATCAGTAAAGTTGGCACTCAGAGTATGAGAAAGATACAGTGGTAGCGAACCCACCAGACCAAAAACAAACCAGAACAGCACCACAACAACAAAACCATCACGGATTCTGAGTTCCCGATGCATGTTTCTGACCGGCAGCCAGATAAAAAAACCCGCTAGCAGAATGACCAGAAAGGCATTGATAAAAGCAGTTGTTTCGGTGTCCTGATACCATAGTGAGACAATCACCGGTGGTATGACTGTGGTACTGAACACCATCAGTAAAAGGCCAACAATACGTAAAATAACAAATGGTTGCATACTAAAACTTTAACTGATTACACTAAATAAAGGTAATACCCACCTGGAATAGCCGTTCTACATCAATGATATGCCGCTTATCAACCAGGAATAAAATAACATGATCATCAGACTCAATTATGGTGTCATGATGAACAATAATGACTTGACCACCCCTGACAATTGCGCCAATATTGGTTCCGGGTGGTAAAGGAATTTCTTCAATTGCCCGGCCAACCACTTTGGAGGTTTTTTTATCACCATGAGCAATCGCTTCAATGGCCTCGGCGGCACCTTTTCGTAACGAGTGTACCATCTCCACATCACCGCGGCGAACATGAGCAAGCAAACTGCCTATCGTAGCTTCCTGGGGAGAAATGGCGATATCGATATCACCGCTTTCAACCAGGTCCACATAAGCTGCGCGATTGATCAAGGCCATAACTTTTCTGGCGCCGAGACGCTTGGCCAGCAAGGCCGACATAATATTGGCTTCATCGTCATTGGTTAGAGCACAAAAAATATCGGTACCCTCAATATTTTCTTCAATCAGCAATTCTTCATCCGAAGCGTCCCCTAACAGGACAATGGTTTTTTCCAGTTCCTCAGATAACATTCTGGCATTGGCAGGATTATGATCGATAATTTTAACATGCAGGCGATTTTCCAGTGCTCTGGCCAGTCTTTGACCAATATTTCCACCACCGGCAATCATAATACGCTTAAACGGCTTATCAATCCTTCTAAGCTCAGACATAACTTTGCGAGTATTACGCCGGTCAACAATAAAGAACACTTCATCATTTTCTTCAATGATGGTATCGCCCTTCGGGGTAATAGGATGCCCCTTTCGATAAATGGCCGCTACCCGGGTATCGATATTGGGCATGTGCTGGCGAATTTCCTGCAATTCATGCCCTAATAGTGGCCCGCCCTGAAAAGCTCTGACCGCAACCAACTGGACCTGCCCCCCGGCGAAATCAAGAACCTGTAGCGCACCAGGATACTCAATCAGGCGTTTAATATAGTCAGTCACCAACTGCTCAGGACTGATCAAAACATCGACCGGAAGTGCTTCATGGGTAAATAATTGCGGATATATCAGATATTGATTGGAACGAACCCGGGCAATTTTGGTGGGCGTATGAAAAATAGTATAAGCCACCTGACAGGCAATCATATTGGTTTCGTCACTATTGGTCACGGCAATTAACATATCGGCGTCATCACCGCCTGCCCGTCGTAACACTTCCGGATGCGAACCTCGTCCTCTTACGGTTCTAATATCCAGCCGATCCTGCAGGGTGGCTAACTTACGGCCATCCAGATCCACTACCGTAATGTCATTATCTTCACTTGCCAGATTTTCAGCCAGGGATGAACCAACCTGACCAGCACCTAAAATCAAAATTTTCATATCGCCGTTTTTATAGTATTAAAAAACATTCAGTCACTATTATTTTGCTTTTTTTGCAATCTTTTTTGCATCAATACCCAGAGCTTTCATCTTTCGATATAAATGAGTTCGCTCTACTCCCGCTAACTGGGCAACTTTACCGACACTACCACCCACTGCAAGCAATTTTTGCTCCAGATAGGCCTTTTCAAACATTTCTCTTGCTTCTTTTAGAGGATAGTTAAAAAAGACCTGTAAAGCATCAGTCCCGGAGCCTTCCGCAGTACCATCTCTTTCTTCAGCTTCAAGGTTCTCCTGCCTCTGGGTCACATGCTTAATACTACTTTCAACTTCTTCGAGGGTAATATTTTCCTGATCAGAAACGATCAGCAACCTCTGAACCAGATTTTTTAATTCCAGTAAATTTCCCGGCCAACTATAATTGCGCAGACGATTTAAGGCTGCTATAGAAAAACTACGGTAGTTAAACTGCTCCTGCTGGACAAATCGATCACGATAATAATTTAATAAATCCGGAACATCTTCACAATGTTCCCTGAGCGGTGGAATTTTTACCGGCAACACATTCAATTGAAAATAAAGTTCCGATTTAAAGCTTCCCTGACTGACCAATTGCTCCAGTTGATGATGAGACGCGGTAATAATTCGACAATTCAGGGCAATGGAATCCTGGCCGCTCAAACGATGAAACTGTCCGGTTTCCAGGGTACTCAACAAGCGTCCCTGAGTCGCCATATCCATATCAGCAATATCATCGATATAGAGCGTTCCTCTGCCTGCCTGTTCCAACAGGCCATAATATATTTTACCATCCTGTTCAGCGCCAAATAATTCCCGGGCAGAATTTTCAGGATCCAGAGTCGCGACTCCCAATTCAATATAAGGATGTTCCGAGCGATTGCTCATCCGATGCATCAGTCGAGAATATTTGCTTTTACCACTGCCGGGCTCACCAACAAACAACACTCTGGAATCATGTTGAGCAATTTGTTCGATTTCCTGACGCAATGCCTGGTTAACCTTGCTTTTGCCAACGGGTTCATCGACGGCAAAAAGCTGTTGCCGCATACCCTGATTTTCCTTATCCAGTTTATAGGCTTCCAATGCGTGCTCAACCGTCAGCAGTAGTTTTGCCAGCGAGAGCGGCTTTTCCAGAAAGTCATAAGCTCCGAGACGGGTTGCTTCAACCGCAGTTTCCACACTGCCATGTCCTGACATCATAATAACTGGAAAATGACCGGCATCATCACTTTCATACCATTCTTTCAGTAAAGAGATACCATCTATGTCCGGCATCCAGATATCCAGCAGAACCAGTTCAGGTCTTCTTTTACGACAACTTTCTCTGGCCGTCTGACCGTTTTCAGCAATTTCGACCTCATAACCTTCGTCCTGCAAAATTTCCTGTACCAGCTCCCGAATATCGGGCTCATCATCTACAACGAGTATATAGGCTGACGCCATTAGATTTCCTCACTTTAAATATGACTTTTTCTTGCTATACCACCGGCAGGCGAATGGTAATTTTTGCGCCATGCTCGGGTGCATTTTCCGCCAGGATAGAGCCGCCATGTTCTTCAATAATTTTCTTCACAATTGCCAGCCCCAAACCTGTCCCTTTTGGTTTATTGGTGACGTATGGATCAAAAATATTAACCAGCATATCCTCAGGAAAGCCTGGTCCATTATCGGTAATTTCCAGCCCGATCCAGTCCTGCTTATTAATCTCCAGTAAGTTGGCTTTTATAGTCAGACAGATCGCCTCCTGATCCACTGCAGCTTCCAGAGCATTTTTGAGTAAATTATGAAAGACCTGTCGTAACCGCCCCTGATCCGCCTCAATCAGTGCGCCATTGGTATTTAATTCCTGTTTAATGGTCAGTTTATCGCTACCACGATACAAATCAACCACTTCTGTTAATAGAGTTTCAATTTCCAGTGGCTGAATCTTGAGTTCCGGCATTTTTGCGTATTCAGAAAAGGCCTTGACCATTTCCTTCATACTGTCCACTTGATGAATTATTGTCGATGTCAGACGCTCCATGGTTTCAGCATCTTCTTCATTCATGGTCTTCAGGTATTTATGACGTAATCGTTCGGCTGATAACTGAATAGGAGTCAATGGGTTTTTGATTTCATGGGCCAGGCGTCTTGCCACTTCCCCCCATGCGGCGTCTCTTTGGGCCTGAACCAGTGACGTCACATTTTCAATTACAATAACATAACCGCCATCAGCCAGAGCATTACCACGGCATAACAGGTTTTTTCGGCCACCGGATTCACTCAGGGTAATTTCTTCGCTCCAGTGTTTGATACGATTCTGGATAGAACTCATAATCCAGCGCACTAATGATTCCAGTTCAGGTTTTTCTTTTGATAAGTGAAACAAAGATTTACCCAGATGCTCGTTGACATTGATCCCCAGAATCAAACTGGCCTCAGGATTACTGGTACGAATGTTCTTATCTTCTGACAAACTGATAATACCGGAAGACAGATTACTCAAAACCACTTCCAGATAGTCTCTCTGTCGTTTCGCCTGCTGATGACTTTCTTCCAGGGCATTATGTGTGTGCGACAGTCTTCGCACCATTTTATTGAACGATTGAATCAATAGCCCGAAGTCATCATCATTAAGCAAGGGAATGGGTTTGTGATATTCCCCTTCTGCAACAGCCTTAGTCCCTTCAGCCAGGTCTCGGATGGGTGAGGCAATGCGTTTTGCCGAGAAAAAAGCCGCCCAAACAGCACTTAAGATACCCAATAACAGCACCAGAGATAAGGTAAGGGTAAAACTGATTTTCAGTGGTTTGCGTAAATACACCAGCCCTTTGTATTCGGAATAAGCCTGTTGCACACTGGCTGCCAGACGATGTTGACGTTCACTCAGAGGCACCATGGCCTGAAGTATGAGAAAACCTTTTTCTCCCTCAAAAGTAATACGTACCAGCACACGAATCATGCGATTGGCATCTTCTCCCAGATCCAGCACCACATGATCTCGCCCCTGTTGCAGGGGTAATAACAGATCAGAACTGGGCAAATCAGGAACAATATCCCCTTCTTCGATCGAGCTGGAGCCCAGAACCCGTCCCTTTGAAGTCAGCAGAGTCACTTCATCGACACCACTTTTTTCTCGAATTTCACTCAGAGATACGACCGATAAGGTACTCAGATCGACCATTATCTCATCACTGAGACGGCGTATTTGCCGTAACAGGTTTTTCTTTTTCTCATCCACAGCCGAACGACTCAGGTTCAACGCATCTTCAAGAGCTTTTTCAACCGTAACATCAAACCAGCTATCAATACTGCGATGAATAAATTGAATCGAGAAACTATACACCACCAACGCCGGAAACACGGCAAGACTGACAAAGATGATCACCATTCTCAGAGTCAATCGAGCGCCGGCCACATGCTGTCGCAGTTGCCGCAATAAACGCCATGCCTGTCGGGAAATCAGAAAGACCAGCATAACCAGAATAACCAGATTCACTGCCAGCAAGAGATAATACAATTGCTGAAATTGCTCCACATTCATGGAAGCACTGCTAATCATTCGTAAAGAGAAAAACAATAATAATAATAAAATAAAGATGGCAACCGGGCCACTAAAGACTTTTTTTATCATTTTTCCTGCTCTGCTTCTCTAGAAGAGTGGCTCGATGTTTTATGTTGAAATTTCTCCTGCCCGTTTAAGTCGGGCACAAAATCCGGGCTTTCGTCGCTGGCAACAGAGTTCGGTTTTATGTCCGTCTGCTCGGAAATTGGCCA
>Ga0316204_10003236_pt1 | contig 33410 bp, 30 predicted proteins | sample 6monrhotite_MG_2_FD_205661 | JGI IMG/M metagenome (GOLD analysis project Ga0316204, IMG submission 205661) | Microbial mat bacterial communities from mineral coupon in-situ incubated in ocean water Damariscotta River, Maine, United States -... | ecosystem: Environmental > Aquatic > Marine >... | reverse complement strand
GCCTTTGGGGCCCCGCACATGGTGGAGCCAATGAAGCCGCACTCAACATGCTTGAAGAAATTGGCACGGTGGACAAAATTCCGGAATACATCGCCAAGGCCAAAGACAAGAATGATCCGTTCCGCCTGATGGGCTTTGGTCATCGGGTTTATAAAAACTATGACCCCCGCGCCAAAGTCATGCGTGAGACGTGCCACGAAGTTCTGGATGTTCTCGGTGTTCGCGATGAGCCACTATTGCAAGTCGCTATGGAGCTCGAGAGAATCGCACTCGAAGATCCGTACTTCGTTGAGAAGAAATTGTATCCGAATATCGATTTTTACTCAGGGATCACATTGCGAGCGATGGGCTTTCCGACATCCATGTTCACCGTGTTGTTTGCACTCGCGCGCACGGTCGGTTGGATCGCGCAATGGACTGAAATGTTGGAAGACCCGGTTCAGAAAATTGGTCGCCCGCGTCAACTCTTTGCCGGAGCCACCGAACGCCAATACATACCAATCTCCAAACGATAAACTTATATTTTGCGGGCCGTGGTCAGATCGATCACGGCCTTGGCCGCTCTGGCACTCGAACGCCCATCGCCTTTCATGGCAAGCGCGGCGATCTGCAGCGTTGGGCCGCGCGACTTTCCATTTTCTATCTCAGACAGAAGTGTCGAAACAGATGCCGCAAGGGTTTCACCCTTGGCTCCGGTTTGCGCGTGTTCGATGATTAGCTCTTGATCAGAAGCAATGTTGACCAGGCTGAAGTATTTTGCTTTGAACAAGATGAAACGGTAGATAAACCAACTGAACCAACCGAGTTTATAGGTCGCAACAGTCGGCACACCGGCGAGCGCAAGCTCAGTGGTCGCAGTCCCGGATACGGCTAAAGCGACCGACATCGCAGATGTCGCATCACGTTTTTCGATTTCGCCAACCTGTATAATTTCAGGTAGCCGGTTATCGCTCTCAATATCCGCAGCCACACCTTCTGCAATTGCCGGAGCCAACGGCGATACAAATACCGCCGCCGGGTGTTGCGTCGCCAATAAGGTGATTGCATCACGTAAAACAGGACCAATACGGCGCCGCTCACTGGCGCGGCTGCCGAAGAGAACGCCGATCACCGGTGCATCAACCGCAATCTTATGGCGCGCCCTGAATGCTTCCCCATCACCGGACACTGGACGTTCCAGCGCAGGATTGCCGACAAAAGTCGTCGCAAGGCCGGCCCTCTCAAACATCGGGGCATCAAAGGCGTGTATGGTCAAAAGATGATCAACTGAATGCGCGAGAACGTTCGCACGTCGGGGGCGGGCCGCCCATATCTGCGGCCCAACATATTTTACCAATAGCGGCGGGCTTTCGTATTTTTGAAGACGCTGAGCCACGCGGATCATAAAGCCCCAAGAATCGATCAATACGACAGCGTCGGCATCAAATTCGATAGCCGCAGCGACGGTTTCATTGACGCGTTTAAGAATGGTGCCGTAGGACTTTAATCCATCCAGCAAGCCAAGGATGGCAAGTTCGGAAATATCAATTGCACTCTTGAGACCGAGAGCTTCCATTTTTTTTCCACCAACGCCGGCAATTTCGACATTGGCACCGTAATCAATACGCAACGCTTCCATCATGTCTGCGCCGAGGGCATCACCGGACGGCTCTACTGCCACGAGAAATATGCGTTTTGGGTTATTCATCGGCCTTGGCAGCAAAAATGAAAATACCGGCTGCATCGGCGGCCGCAATTGTTTCATCCATACGCGGAATCAACGCGCTACCCGCATGAATAGCGATTCCTGCCAAACCTGCGCGGCTAACGCGATCAATGGTTTGAAGACCGATGGTTGGTAAGTCTATCCGGCGTTCCTGTTGAGGTTTTGGGGTTTTGGCCAAAACTCCGACCCGACCATCTGATTTGCCTCGAATGTCACTCGGCAAATCGGCAACCCGCTCGAGCATATTATCGGTGCCCTCCTGAGCTTCGACCGCCAATACCAACCCATTTGCGACGACAGCACCCTGCCCGATATCATGAGCGCCAATTGCGCGTGCAATCATCAATGCTTTTTCGATGTCCGCCAAAGCGACGTTATCTGGCTGGATAGCGCCCAATACACCAGGTTGCGGAACAAGAGCTTCGAGAGCCTGATCGGCGCCGATTGCGGTCAATCCTTTGTTTTCAAATGAATCGATTATCACTCTCATCAGTGCATCATCGCCGTAGCGTGCGGCTTGAGTGATCTTGGGCAACAAGGCCATTGCAGCAGTATCAAGCCCCATAAGAGACTTGAAATCGGGCCGCGAAATACGCCCAATAAAACAGACCGCATCGCATCCAGCCTCCTTCATGGCTTTTTGCATGCCGCCGATCTTGGTGACCGGAAGCACGACGCTCTCATAGAGGCCATAGTCCTGATCTGCGAAACCACCAACCTCAACGACAAACGGATTTCGACCTGCGCCGACTTCGCCTTGTGCAATTAGCAAAGGCACTTCGCCGCCACCTGCGATGATTGCGAGTCTATTCCAGCTGGTATGGGAGGCTTCAGTCATGAGGCATGCAAATGGATCGTTTTGGCTCCGCACGAATGAAATCAATGATTTCCTTTACAGCAGGATTCTCCGGGTAAAGCCCGGCGACATCCACCAGCCGTTCATTGAATGAACCTTCTTCGGCAAACATAAGGCGATAGGCCGTGCGCAACTCTTTCACGGCCTGGCGGGAATGGCCTCTGCGACGCAGGCCCACCAAATTCAGACCTTCCAGATGAGCGTGATTTCCGCCAACCGCTCCATAAGGGATGACATCTTTCGTCAAAAGCGACATGGCATTGACGAAGGCCTGACGGCCGATACGGCAAAACTGCACCACACCCGTATATCCACCCAGAATAACCTGGTCCTCGACCACACAATATCCACCTAACACCGCATGGTTTGACAAAACGACCTTGTCTCCAACGATACAATCATGCGCGACATGGGTTCCCACCATGAAGAATCCATCATCTCCGATGACGGTTTCTTTGCGCCCAACACCCGTACCCGGATGCATGGTGACATATTCGCGGATCGTGTTGCGAGCCCCAATTTTGAGCCAGGTTTCCTCGCCCTTGTATTTGAAGTCCTGTGGTGGATGCCCCAAAGATGCATGGGGATAAATGACCGTGTCAGCTCCAATTTTGGTGTGACCGGAAATCGTTACGTGAGAGATCAAGCGAACGCCATCACCCAACTCGACATTCCCGTCCACAATACAAAATGGACCAATCTCGGCGCCCTCCCCGATCTTGGCTGTCTCAGCGACTATAGCTGTCGGATGAATTTTCCTGCTCATGCGACGCTCACGCCTTTCGCGGAGAAATCAAATTCCGTTACGCGATTTTCACCGACAAATGCTTGTCCACTGAACTTGAACAGATCGCCTCGAATATGCGTCACGCGAACCGGCATCCGTAATACATCTCCCGGCTTCACAGGACGACGAAATCGTACTTTGTCCACGCCCATAAAGTAGATGGCGGTTTTTGAGACATCTGCATTGAGCGTCTTGGACATCAGCAACGCGCCGGCTTGCGCGACAGCCTCAATGATCAAAACGCCCGGCATCACTGGATTGCCGGGGAAATGCCCAGGGAAAAATGGCTCATTGACGGTGACATTCTTGATGCCAACGATGGACTCGCTCTCAATATAGCTTTCAGCCCGATCAAGCAGAAGAAATGGATAGCGATGCGGAAGTCGATCCAGAATTTCCTGGATTTCGATTGAAGCGCCTGCTTCCGTCATATTTATCTCCGCGCCTTCTTGCCTTGAGCACCCTTGATACCCGACAATTTTCGCAATTGTGTCAATTGGCGTAAATAATTACGCGCCGGCATTGCCGGACTTCCGCCCCAACGTTCGCCATCAGGAATATCGTACATCGCCGCAGCATCTGCGAGCATCACCACGTCATTGCCAATGGTAATATTGTCAGTCGTCGCGCAACGGCCTGCAAACAGGCAGTTGCGGCCAATTCTGGTGCTACCGGATATTCCGGCAAACGCCGCCATTACCGTACCGCTACCGATCTGAACATTATGAGCGATTTGGCAAAAATTGTCGATTTGACAATTATCGTCAATGCGAGTGTCCCCGAAGAGCCCGCGATCGATTGAACATGACGCCCCGATAGAGACCTCTTCGCCAATCAAGGCTCGTCCGAAGTGCGGAACCTTCATGCGCTTGTCAGCCCCGAGCACAACGGCAAATCCTGATTTCCCGACAACTGTACAGGAACCAATTTCGGATCCATTGCCTATCACCGCACAGGAGATGACCGCATTTGCGCGAATGATGGCGTCCTCACCGATCTCGACGCCCGGTCCGATGACGGCATTGGGTTCGATGATGGCGTTGGCGCCAATGCGTGCCCCTGAACTGACAAATGCGCCGGGCAGAACTCGAGCAGTTGGATCAATGTGGGTTTCCCCAACCAGTAATTCTTTCAATTTGAAAATCTTACCGGCTGTTTTAGCGAACGCCGCGCGAGGATTGTCACTCACACCAACGATACACCCCGCATCACGCAGGTATTCGGCCATATCCGCTTTTGCAAAAATAATGGCACCCGCGATAGGCTCGGCGCAGCTTTTTTCGCAATAACTGAGAAACCCAGCCTGCATGGCCTCGATCGGCGCTACGCCAATCGCAGAAACACCATCGGGCGCGAGTTCTTCAAAACTCGCGCCCGATAGGGATTCAAGATCCTGAATGGATAGCGGACGGGCCGACTCGTAAAAACGCGGATCGGCCACGGCGCTACTCCTTCAGGACTATTGTTGTGGCTGCTGCGCGTCGCCTTCGGGAAGGCGAACGCGGTTGACCGGTACAGTTGGCAAACGCTCGTTCAACAACGCGATCACATCTGCGCTGGCATCTACACTGGCACCAGCATAAACGAGCGAACCACGATCCATGACGATATCCGCACCACGGGTCGTCACAACTTCTTGAAGGACGGCTTGCAGCGCCTCAAGAACCGGGCGCATAGCGGCGCGCTCTGTCGCAACCAGTTCATTTGAAAAGCGCTGACGCGTAGCTTCAAATTGTTGAGCCTGGATACTCACCGCTTGGATGCGCTGCATAAGATCAGGACGTTGCTGAACAGCTTCCTGCGTCAATGGCTCGGTCTCGGCGTTTAGACGCTCTGCTTCCGCATCAATAGGCGCACGCAAAGCGCGTAACTCGCCGTCCAATTCCTCGGAAATAGCTTGAAGGCGCGAACCAATATGCAAACCAACAAGGCTCTCGCGAAGAATTTGATCTTCGTTGATGACGATTATGTTTTGCTGCGCCATCGCGGGTGCACTGGCAGCCATAACGGCGACAGCGGCAACCAGGATTGCGAGCGGGTTTAGGGAGGAAGGTTTCATTTTAGAATCCTGTTCGTGTGCTGAAGCGGAAGAATTCGGTGCGGTCATAGTCTTCGTTGACCAACGCCTCGGCCAGATCGAATCTGACTGGTCCGAAAGGTGAATCCCAGAAGATACTGAGGCCCGCCGAAACGCGGAGCGACAAATCATCTGCGGTAAAGGACAGGCCCGTGACTTCGGCAACATGATCATTGTCGTCGAGCAATCCAACGGTGCCTATGTCTGTAAAGAGGCTGCCACGAACGCCGTATTGTTCAGGCAATGGGAGCGGGAAGGACATCTCAGCAGTACCGATTGCATAGAATCGCCCGCCCAGTGCATCTCCGCCTAATAGCTGTCCAGTAGGCGCATCACGCACCACAACACGTGGCCCAACGCCGGCAATCTCGAAGCCACGGAAGGAATTACCACCACGGAAGAAACGATCGTTGATGCGGATGCTATCACCGCCCCATCCCATGATGAAACCAGAGTTCATATTCAAACTACCGACGAAATTCCAGAATAGTGGCCGGTAGACCGATGCGGTCACTTCGGTCGAGATGAAACGAACATCGCCGCCGAGACCAGCAAATGACTGAGTCAACTCTGCGCGGAAACCACGCGAAGGTGCCGCTGGATTATCCACCCGGTCCCACCGCAGTGAATAATTCAACACCGACGTAATTCGAGAACCCGACTGATTACGAAGCGCCTGATTTGCGCCAGCGAAAACAAGAACGTCGTCATTTCGGAGCGTGTATTGCAAGCCGAGATTTGTAGAACGGGTTGTCGGGAAACCTGCGCGCAAACTGAACCCGGTCGAATGGGTCTCGAAGCTTGCTTCGGATATAAAGTCGGAGCGGACTGAGAAAAGGTCAATACCGGCGGCAAGGTTGCGATCCAGAAAGCGAGGCTCTGTGAAGCGCACATCAACTTGTTCGCGCCGCGAACTTGCTGCAACGCGGAATCGCAGGAATTGACCACGCCCCCGTAAATTTCGCTCGGAAATCGATAGATCGACCAGAAATGAATCTGTAGAGGAGAAACCCGCACCAAAGGCGAGTTCGCCCGTTGCTTGCTCTGTCACTGCAACCCGCATGCGGGCTCTATCGGGTGACGACCCCTGCACTTCGGTGATCTCGACTTCTTCAAAAAATCCGAGCCGCCGGACGCGAGCCTGGGAACGGTCGATCAGGGAGCGGTTAAACGCATCACCTTCAACCAGCTCAAGTTCGCGGCGAATAACATGATCAAGGGTTCGAGTATTTCCAACGATGTCAATTCGCTCGATATAAACTCGCGGACCTTCTTCAATTTCGAATGTCACATCAACGGTCTGATTGGTACGATTTCGCGTGATATTCGGTGTAATGTTGACGAACGCGTATCCAGATGCACCCACAGCAAAATTCAGGGTGTCAACTGCATTCTCGATCTGCTCGCCTTGAAAGAGCTGCCCTGTTCGAACGGGTAAAAAACTTGCCAAAGAGACCGGATCAACGTCGGGCAGTTCTGTTTCAACGGTGATTTCACCAAAGTTATAAACGTCACCCTCGTCCATCGTGAAAGTGATGTAGAAATCTTCCTGGTCCGGCGTCAGCTCTGCAACGGCCGACACTACGCGGAAATCGGCATATCCGCGGTTTTGATAATATTGACGAATAAGCTCACGATCATATTCAAGACGGTCAGGGTCGTAATTGTCATTGGTCGAGAAGAAACGCCACCAATGGGATTCCACCGTTACGAGCTCTCCACGCAATGTGCGATCAGAGAAGCTCTCATTACCAATGAAGTTCACGCTGCGGACGCCCGTGACCGGGCCTTCAGAAATCTCAAAAATCAAATCAACGCGGTTTTGCGGCAATTCAACGATTCGCGGAGTTACCTGAGCGGCAAAGCGCCCGGTACGCCGGTAAACCTCGATAATCCGCTGAACATCCGCCTGCACGCGTGCGCGAGTAAAAATTGCACGTGGCTGCGCCTGTATCTCTTCGTTGATCGTATCGTCATCTGATGAACGGTTACCTTCGAGCAATACCCGGTTGATGATCGGGTTTTCCTGCACGTAAACCACAACGAGTTCGCCGCGGTTTTCAATGCGGACATCCGAGAACAAACCCGTCGCAAATAGTGTTTGTATCGACAGGTTGATCGTCTGCGCATCGGCAGGCACACCCGGCTGCAGCAGTAAGTAGGACAAGACCGTATCAGCCTCGACCCGTTGATTGCCTTCCACCAAAATCTGGCGCAAAGGCACAAGTGCAGGCGGCTGCGAAGCCGCTTGTTGCGGCGGTGTTTCCTGTGCGCGTGCAGTTGCAGAAACGCCCAGCGGCAAAGCCAGGGAAATTACGCAATACATTGCCGCGGTCAGGACGCGCTGAATACTCGACATACGGGCCGCCATTCTTGTTTGCGGATCAGGATAACAATCCGCCCAGATAAACCAAATCGTTCCAAGTTGCTACAAGCATCATGCCCAGCACGAGAGCAAGCCCGACTTTAAAGCCGATAGCTTGCGCCTTCTCACTGAGCGGTCTCCCGGCAACCGCCTCATAGGCGTAATACACAAGATGCCCGCCGTCGAGTATAGGAATCGGCAGCAGGTTCACTAAACCCAGTCCAATGCTGAAAAAACCTGCAAGCTGGATAAGATTTAATGCGAGCCCGCCCACTGCTTCACCAGCGCTTTCTGCATTATCTACAGTTCCGTTGGCTATTTGCCCCGAAACCGTAATGATTCCCAATGGACCGTTGAGCATATTTGCCGGCGCCCGACCGGTGACTATTCGCCATACATACTGGGATGTTGTCACTACAATGGAGCTCACGCGGATATAGCCCACGCCGACGGCCTCTATGGGATTATAGCTACGTTGGAATGTTTCGCCCGATGGTCCGAAGCCAACGACGGCCACTTCCCGATAGCCGTTAAACCCATCTGGGAGTCGTCTCAGCTCTGGTGCCGCAACCAACTGCAATTGACGTCCATCACGGTCGACATCAAAGGTAACCGCCTCGCCCGGACGCCACATCAAGTTCATCCGGATGTCCGAGAAACGCTCAATTTCGGTTCCTGCAATCGCAAGCACACGATCGCCAGGTTCAAATCCGGCCTCTTCAGCTGGAGAGTTTTCAGTTATAGCGCCCACGATTGGCGAATAAGCACGCTCACCAAACGTGCCAGCGACAATGCTGAAAATCGCAATCGCCAGAATAAAGTTGGCCAGCGGCCCTGCCACAACGATAAAGGCGCGTTGCCACACAGGTTTGAAATGATAGCAGCGCTCGGCATCTGCTCCGAGATTCGCGCGCATTTCCGCCAGTTTGGCATTATCCGGTTCGCTGGCGGCGCCAGCATCCCCCATAAATCGGACATATCCACCCAATGGCAAACCTGCGATCCGCCAGATCGTTCCGCTCTTGTCCTTCACGGCAAACAGCGTTGGTCCAAAGCCAAACGAAAACACTTCCGCATGAACGCCGCACATGCGCCCCGCATAATAGTGTCCGAGCTCATGGATCACGACGACAATGGATATTACCGCAACAAACGAAAACGCGGTGAGCAGTCCGGAAAAAATGATGTCAAACAAACGAAACCTCTTAATACATCAGGCGGAAATGCTGGTCATGCGATCCGACACAATCCCGCGTGCAAGCTGGTCCACTTCCAAAGCATCATCTATGCCAGAAAACCGTTTGGGAAGCATTGCCTGCTTATCCATAACATCGAGACAGTCCGAAACGAGGTCGGGAATATCGAGAAAGCCGATTTTTTCGGCCAGAAATGCACCCACAGCGACCTCATTGGCCGCATTCAAGCAAGACGTTGCCCCCTCACCGGCCAATAATGCCTCCCGCGCCAGTTTGAGCGCTGGAAATCGCGTCTGATCAGGCTGTTCAAAATCAAGCTGTGACAGCGCCGCGAGATCTAACGGCTCTGCAGGCGTGTCCATGCGGTCCGGCCAAGCTAAAGTCGAAGCAATTGGAATACGCATGTCGGGGCTGCCCATTTGGGCAAGAACGCTGCCATCAATGTATTCGACAAGCCCATGAATGACGGATTGGCGATGAACGACGATGTCGACTTGCTCTGAAGGCAGGCCAAAAAGACGGCAAGCCTCGATGACTTCCAACCCCTTATTCATGAGCGTGGCGGAATCAATGGAAATCTTGTCACCCATATCCCAAACCGGGTGCGCCAAAGCATCTTCCCGAGAGACATTAGCCATTTTCTCGATGGACCAATCCCGGAAAGGACCACCAGATGCGGTCAAAATGATGCGGCGAATGAATTTTTCATGGCCGGGATAAATCGCCTGAAATATAGCATTGTGCTCGCTATCGACCGGCAAAATCCGCGCGCCGCGCGTTTTTGCCAGGTCCATAAAATAATCACCAGCACAGACGAGGCACTCTTTATTCGCTAGCGCAAGAATGGATCCAGATTGCAATGCCGCAGCTGCTGGTCGAAGGCCTGCTGACCCGACAATAGCGGCCATCGTATAATCTACCGGGCGGGCGGCGGCCTCGATCAACGCATTCGGGCCAGCGGCTGTTTCGATGCCTGAGCCTGCCAATGCATCTGCCAGATCACTTGCGAGCGTCGCATCAGCGATAACAGCGATTTCCGGCCGATGAGCCTTTGCCAATTGCGCTAGAGCGGCAACATTTGAATTGGCTGTCAGCGCGACGAATTTGAAGCTGCCGGGAGCTGCGCGCGAAACCAGGTCCAGCGTCGCCCCACCTACAGATCCAGTCGCGCCCAATATCGAGATACGGCGGCTCATAACGGCCCTTCCAACACATTTAGCGACGCAATAACCAAGGCCGCGATGCAAGCGGCCATCAAGGCATCCACGCGATCCAGAACGCCGCCATGGCCAGGGATGATTTCGCCCGTATCTTTCACGCCAAACATTCGTTTGAACAGCGACATGCCCAAATCACCCGAAACAGCCGCAATCGAGAGCACGAGCCCCATGATCATGGTGCCCATAACCGGCTCACTCTGCCATTGTGCGAAGCCCCATGCTGCGACTACGCCGCCCGTTATTCCTGCAATCAGGCCTGACCAGGTCTTGTTTGGGCTGGCCCGTGGCCAGAGTTTCGGTCCACCCAACCAGGTTCCCGCAAAATAGGCAGCACTATCGGCTGCCCAGACGATCAACAGGATGAAAGCTGCTGCATTGAAACCATTTAGAGAACGAAGTGAAGCAAGCGCAGAAACCGCGAGCGCAACATAAAGAACGCCGAAGCCACCGCGCCAACGTCGCGACAGAGGCATATCTCCTGTAAAGCTGATGCCAATGGCCGCAGCCAACGGCCATGCCACCATCCAGAAAAACTCGCCATCCGCCGCAAAAAGAACCGCGCCCGACGCAGCTGCGGACGCAATGGCATAGCTACGCGTCGGCGCATCGCGATCCGCCATCCGCATCCATTCCCATGCCATGGCTGCTGCAAAGGCCGCGCAATACGCGGTGAATGCCATACCACCACTCCACAAAAGGAATAGCGATACCGGGATAAGAATGAGTGCCGAAACTATGCGCGTCACCAGAGCCGGATCGCGTTGACCATCCGGTTTTACATCAGGCGGCATTTACGCCCCCGAACCGTCGCTGACGGGACGCGTATTGATCTAAAGCGGCTTTGAAATGCTCAGTTGAAAAATCCGGCCACAGGACATCCAGGAAAATCAACTCCGCATAGGCGGCCTGCCATATCAAGAAGTTACTGGTCCGGTGCTCTCCGCTCGTTCGGATCACGATATCCGGGTCTGGCATTCCTGCGGTGTCGAGGTAATTGGAAAAAACTTTCTCGTCGACGTTATCGGGATTGATTGTGCCGTCTGAAATGTCTTGTGCGAGGCGACGCGCGGCACGGACAATTTCATCACGCCCACCGTAATTGAAGGCAATGGTGAGAAAGCACTTGTCATTATCGGCAGTTCGGGCTTCGGCGCGATCGATAATTGCCAATAGATCGTCGGACAACCCTTCGCGACGCCCGGCGATACGAATATTGACGCCTTCGCGATGGAGCTTTTCCAGATCGGCATCGACAAAGCGCTTCATCAACTCGAAGAGTGCATCGACTTCATCGCTCGGTCGGCTCCAGTTTTCCGTCGAAAAACCAAATAATGTCAAATATTTCACGCCATACTTACCTGCCGCACGAACGGCTTCACGCACAGCTTCAACACCTCGGCTGTGGCCAAAAGCACGGGGACGGTTGCGCTGCTGCGCCCATCGCCCATTACCATCCATGATGATAGCGACATGGCGGACGTGCCGGTCCATTTCTTCGCTATTCAATACGGAAACCTCCCAAGCTGGACAGGCCTAAACCTGCATGATCTCGTCCTGCTTGGTATTCAGCTCCGAGTCCACCTTGCCGACGTAATCATCGGTTAGTTTCTGAACCTCGTCGGACTGGCTCTTATGCTCGTCCTCGCTGATCTCACTGTCTTTTTCCATCTTCTTCAGCGTGTCCATGCCGTCCCGTCGGACATTGCGAATGGCAACACGTGCATGCTCGGAAAAATTACTTGCTGCCTTGGCCAATTCGGCACGACGCTCTTCGTTCAAAGGAGGGATCGGGATCCGCAGCAATGTGCCTTCAACGACCGGATTAACACCAAGCGGTGCATTGCGGATGGCTTTATCCACCGCCGCCACCATTGTTTTATCCCAGACCTGCACCGAAATCATGCGAGATTCTGGCACCGAAACCGTCGCAACCTGATTGATTGGTGTCAGTGAGCCATAAGCGTCCACCTTCACCGAATCCAATATGCTGGCTGAAGCGCGTCCGGTGCGAAGGCTGCCGAATTCCTTGCGCAAGGAATCAATCGCGCCATCCATGCGTCGGCTCAGGTCATTCAGATCAATTTTCGCGCCCATGGGAAACCCTTATTGTGTTGGGGCCGTGCGCGGTTCGCCGATCGTGGTGCAGGTGCCATCGCCCCGCAACACACGCGCGAATTCGCCCGGCTTATGAATATTGAAGACTACGATAGGGACATCATTCTCACGCATCAATGTCACCGCTGCAGCATCCATCACTTTCAGATCACGTGACAGAACTTCCAGATAATCGAGCGTGTCATATCGCTCGGCATCGGGGTTTTTGCGCGGGTCATCAGAATAAACGCCGTCGACCTGCGTCCCCTTGAACAGGGCTTCACACCCCATTTCAGCAGCGCGCAAGGCGGCGGCCGTATCAGTCGTGAAAAACGGGTTTCCGGTACCGGCGGCAAATATCACTACCCGGCCCTTTTCCATGTGCCGAATAGCGCGGCGACGAATATAGGGCTCTGCAATCGACATCATTGGAATGGCAGATTGTACGCGGGTTGGAACACCAACTCGCTCCAGCGAGTTCTGCATTGCCAAGGCATTCATGATCGTCGCCAGCATGCCCATATAGTCGGCAGCAGCGCGGTCCATCCCTTTGGCGGCTGCGGAAAGTCCACGGAAAATATTCCCGCCACCAATCACCAGGCAGACTTCCACACCGCTCGCCACAGCATCGGACACTTCGCGCGCGACACGTTCGGCGACGTTCAAGTCTATGCCGTATTGTTGATCGCCCATCAGGGCTTCGCCGGAAATCTTGAGCAACACCCTTTTGTAAAGGGCGGCGGGTTGGTCGCTGGTCGTATGTCCGGCAGAATCAGTCACGAGCGAAACCCTAAAAGAAAAGCGCCGGAGCGGTAAGGCTCCGGCGCTGTTTATTCAAATTAGCCACCCTTGGCAGTGGCGGCGACTTCAGCAGCAAAGTCTTCCGACTTTTTTTCGACACCCTCGCCGACTTCCATTCGAACGAAGCCGAGGATTTCGACGCCTGCTTCTTTTGCAGCCGCCCCGACGGTCAGGTCAGGATTGATAACGAAGGACTGATTCAGAAGTGTGACTTCAGCGAAGAACTTCTTCATCCGGCCAACGATCATTTTTTCAATGACGTTTTCGGGCTTTCCGCTTTCACGTGCTTGTTCGGTCAGAACATTGCGTTCTTTCTCGACCAGAGCCTGATCCAGATCCGCTTCGGAAAGCGAAGCCGGATTGATGGCGGCAATGTGCATGGCAACCTGCCGGCCGAACTCATCATTCGAACCGTTCAAGGCAACCAGAACACCGATCCGGCCCATTCCCTCGGCTGCCGCGTTATGCACATAGGCAGACACGCTTTCGCCTTCTATCTTTGCGAGACGACGAACCGACATGTTCTCACCAATTTTGGCGATATTATCGGTGATCATTTCGCTCACGGTTTTGCCGTTTACCGTTGCCGCTTTCAGGGCTTCAACGTCGGATGCACCCAAGGCAGCGGAGGTGATATCTTTCACCATGGCCTGGAATCCGGCGTTCTTAGCGACGAAGTCGGTTTCGGAATTGACCTCGACGGCAACGCCCATGCCGCCATCAACGGTGACGCTGACGAGACCTTCGGCCGCTACACGGTCTGATTTTTTGGCAGCTTGTGAAAGACCTTTGGTGCGCAGCCAATCGACCGCGGCGTCCATATTGCCGTCATTTGCCGTCAATGCCTTCTTGGCATCCATCATGCCTGCGCCTGTCATGTCGCGCAGTTCTTTGACGAGGGCTGCTGTAATAGCCATCGGTAATGCTCCTGATTTTCGTTCGACGTGAAGGCTGGGATCAGCCTTCGGTCTTTTCTTCTTTCACTTCGGTAGCGGGTTCAGCCGCTACTTCGGCTTCAACTTCCGCAACAGGTTCAGCTTTTGCTTCGACAGCAGGTGTCTCCACGACTGGAGCTGCCTCGGCAGGAGCTTCTTCAACGGTTTCGGTGAGAGCCGGGTCCACAACAGGATTTTCGGCCGCGCCGAGATCTACGCCCAGATCGGATTGACCTTGGGTCATACCGTCCAGAGCAGCATCCGCAATCAGCTCACAATAAAGCGTAATCGCACGAGCCGCGTCATCGTTCGCCGGGATCGGGAAATCGATCAAATCCGGGTCGCAATTGGTATCAACGATACCAATGACCGGAATGCCGAGCTTCTTGGCTTCCAGAATGGCAATGGCTTCCTTGTTCGTGTCGACCACAAACATAAGATTTGGTGTGCCGCCCATTTCCTTGATGCCGCCCAGGGACAATTCAAGCTTGTCGCGCTCACGGGTCAGATTCAGCAGCTCTTTCTTGGTGAAACCGGACGCAGCCTGATCATCATCAAAAAGACCTTCCAGCTCGCGAAGACGCGCGATGGATTTGGAAATGGTTGCCCAGTTGGTCAATGTGCCGCCGAGCCAACGGTTATTCATGTAGTATTGCGCGCAACGCTGAGCGTTTTGTGCAATGATGTCAGATGCCTGACGCTTCGTGCCCACAAACAGAATACGGCCGCCCTTGGCCGCAACATCGCGAACCTGAACCAATGCCTGATGGAGCAGTGGGACGGTTTGCGAAAGATCGATGATGTGGATGTTGGCGCGTTCGCCGAAGATGAAAGACTTCATCTTTGGGTTCCAACGGTGAGTCTGGTGTCCGAAGTGAGCGCCAGCTTCAAGCAATTGGCGCATAGAGAATTCAGGCAGTGCCATTGATCAATTTCCTTTTCCGGTTGGCCTCCACGGAACGGAGTCACGATCAGCACCTTGCCAATCGCAACACCGGAGCGACATCCCCAACTCGGTTCAGCCGAAGTCCCGTGTGCGTGATCAGGCGCGCATATAGGCGGGAATAGCGCATGGCGCAAGCCCATTTGGGCAGATTGAACCAACTAGATCAGCTCAACACTTTCAACTCCCTTGACCCCTCGCAGTGCAGCTTGGACAGGCGGTGTGGTCGGCACCCGGCCCGGTAACCGTATTTCGGCCTCGCTACCATCGGCGACCGAGAGAATGAGATGGACAATCCCCTCGCCTTTAGCGCTATCGGCTGCTCGGTCGAGTCGTGCCTTTACGCTCTCAAGCGCATCAACGCTCAAGCGCAATTTCAATCCAGCAGCCGCCGGAGCGTCATCCAGCAATTCGATATTATCGGCAAAGAAGCGCAACTGTTCTTCTTTGTCATCGATGCTGGCGTTGATCATGACCGATGCACCAACCTCAAGCACATCGCGAGACGATTGCAGTGTTTCAGGATTGACGAGGACTTCAAATTCACCGGATGGGTCAGACAATGTCAGCCAAGCAAAGCGTTTACCAGAACGTTGCGAAACTCGTTCCTGTCTTCGGCGAATGACTCCGGCCATCCGAATCGCGGACGCGCCGTCAGCCACACGATCGGGTGCATCAGCCACGAAGACGACGCCGCGTTTGGCCAGCGTATCGGCAATATCATCGAGTGGATGACCCGACAGATAATATCCAATGGCCGTCAATTCTTCGTCGAGCTTCTGGGTGGCCGTCCATGACGGAACATCCGGCAAATTCGGGCGCGCCAGATTCACAGCGTCGGGGTCCGCACCGCCAAACAGATTGACCTGAGACGTATCTCTTTCTTCCTGGGCCTTATTGGCCATCGCACAGAGTGTTTCGGCAGCAGCAAAGGCCTGTGCCCGATCCGGCTCAACGCAATCAAAAGCGCCCGCTCTAGCCAAATTTTCAAGAGTGCGTTTGTTCAGCAACTTGGGATCAACGCGTTCAGCAAAATCGAACAAATCCACGAATGGACCATTCGTTTTTCTTTCCTCAACCAGTGCCTCCATGGCCGTCAGGCTGACATTCCGGACGGCGCCGAGCGCATAAACAACCGCTCCATTTTGCACCGAAAAATCGGCATCGGAACTATTGATGTCCGGTGGCAGGATCGGCGTATCCATCCGCCTGGCTTCCTGAAAGAAAATGGCCAGTTTTTCGACATTGCTTCGATCGAGGCTCATCAAAGCCGCGAGAAATTCAACCGGGTGGTTGGCTTTCAAAAAGCCGGTGCGATAAGCGATGGCGGCGTAAGCGGCGGCGTGAGACTTGTTGAAGCCATAGCCGGCAAACTCATTCACCAACTCGAAGATATATTCGGCCTTGCCGCGGACAACGCCATTGGCCTCTGCGCCCTCTAGAAAGCGTACTTTCTGGCGCGCCATTTCATCTTTTTGCTTCTTGCCCATAGCACGGCGCAACAGGTCAGCTTCACCAAGCGAATAGCCCGACAATATCTGGGCGATCTGCATCACCTGTTCCTGATAGATGATGACGCCATAGGTCTCATCCAGGACGGTTTTAAGGTCGGGATGAAGGTAATCGACCTCGGCGCGGCCAAATTTACGATCGACATAAACGTCGATATTCTTCATCGGGCCTGGACGATAAAGCGAGATCAAAGCGATCAAGTCTTCAATCTTGTCCGGCTTCATTTTCGCGAGTGTATCGCGCATGCCGGTGGATTCCATCTGGAACACACCGATGCCGGCCCCGGTCGATAAAAGCTCATAGACTTTCGGATCGTCATATGCCGCGTTTTCAATGTCGGGCACCTCACCGCCCGCCTTTTCAATATAGGCGAGCGCTCGCGCAATGACTGTGAGTGTTTTAAGGCCCAGAAAATCAAATTTCACGAGACCCGCAGGCTCCACCCATTTCATATTGAACTGGGTGGCCGGGATGTCTGAGCGCGGATCACGATAAAGCGGAACCAGCTCATCGAGCGGGCGATCCCCGATGACAACACCAGCGGCATGGGTCGAGGCGTTGCGGTAGAGCCCCTCTAGTTTCAACGCGATTTCTAGCAAACGATCCACGCCGGGTTCTTCTTTTGCGAAAAGACGCAGACGCGGCTCTGTCTCTATGGCCTCGGCTAATGTGACGGGGTTTGCAGGATTGGCAGGAACGAGCTTGGCCAATTTGTCGACAAGCCCGAGCGGTAATTGAAGAACGCGCCCCACATCCCGCACAACGGCGCGCGCCTGCAATGTTCCAAACGTAATGATCTGGGCCACATGATCGGCGCCATAATGCTCTTGAACATAACGAATAACTTCGCCGCGACGTTCTTGACAAAAATCAACGTCGAAATCTGGCATGGAAACCCGTTCAGGGTTCAAAAACCGCTCGAAAAGCAGGCCAAACCTCAATGGATCAAGGTCGGTAATCGTCAGCGCCCATGCCACGACCGAACCGGCACCCGAACCCCGACCAGGACCAACCGGAATGTCATGGTTTTTCGCCCATTTGATGAAGTCCGAAACAATCAGAAAATAGCCCGGAAACCCCATGGAACCGATGACTTCCAGTTCAAACTCGAGGCGTGCTTCATAGTCTTCAACCGGCGCAGCCGGGTCAACGACCAGCAGGCGGGCTTTCAGGCCGATCTCCGCTTGAGCTCGCAATTCTTCCAGCTCATCACGTCCCTCCTCGGTCGGAAAACTCGGCAGGATGGGGTCATGCGTTTTCGGACGATATGAGCATCGCCGTGAAATTTCGATGGTATTCGCTATGGCTTCAGGAAGATCGGAAAAACGCGCCTTCATTTCCTCGCCGGAAGCAAAGAAATGATCCGGCGTTACGCGGCGTCGATCCTCCACCGTCAAATATTGGCTTTCGGAAATGCACAACAAGGCATCGTGAGCTGAGTGCATGTCTCGTTCGGGGAAATAGCATTCATTTGTCGCCACTAGCGGCAAGTTTCGAGCATAAGCCTGATCGACCAACCAGTTTTCGGCAATTAGCTCTTCGCGGCGACCATGACGCTGGAGCTCGACATAGAGCCGGTCACCAAAACCCTCCTGAAGGCGCGATAGCCAAGCCGCCGCCTCTTCCTTGTGGTCTTCGACGATCTGACGGTTAAGGACGCTGTCTGGGCCGCCCGTCAGTGCAATCAGGCCGTCTGTATGCTGGAAGAGTTTCTCGGCGGTGATCTGTGCCGGCTCAGTCGGGCCAACGTCTAGGAAGGCCGCACTCGTTAGTTTGAGGAGGTTATGATAGCCAACCTCATTGGCCACAAGAACGGCGATGGTTCCATCAGGACGCGCGGTATCACCGGGACGTGGCTCTCCCAAGCGAACTGAAAGCGTGCAGCCCGTAATGGGCTGAATGCCACCGCGCGATAGAACTTCGGAAAACTCGAGCGCTCCAAAAAGGTTATTCGTGTCTGTCAGACCGATGGCGGGCATGTCGTCGCCAGTGGCTAATTCCACCATTCGCTTGATCGGGATAGCGCCCTCGAGAACCGAATAGGGAGAGCGGTTCCGGAGATGGACAAATCCCTGTCTCGTGTCTCCAGTTTCCGCGCTCATTCACACTGCTCCCGTAGCTTTGACTCCGTCCTAGCAGAGCCTGCCCGAAAACGTCAGGCTAGAAGAATGGATGTCCACATCAATATCATCCAACCAAAGCCCAAAATGGCAGCAGCAGATGTTGCATCAGCAAGAAGTCGTCTCATAACCAGCTCCGTTTGTTATCTTGTTCTGGTTATGTTCTTTCACGTTTTGTTCTCATTGCCAACAAGTTTTTAGTTAACGTCTGAAAAGATATATTAAGCAGTGGCTTGGAAGGAAACGAGCCTGCCATTATCGAGTGTCAAAACCCGATCCATGCGTTCCGATAGAGCAATATTATGCGTTGCGACCAGCGCGGCAACGCCCTCGTCTCGCGCAGCGCGGCGGAAACTGTCAAACACTGCTTCCGATGTCGCCGGATCCAGATTTCCCGTCGGTTCGTCGGCAAGGACGAGCTTGGGATTGTTCGCAAATGCGCGGGCAATGGCGACGCGCTGTTGTTCGCCGCCGGAGAGTTCGGCCGGACGATGCGTCAGGCGTTCTTGAAGACCAAGCGCTTCAAGCAAGCGACGCGCTTCGGGAGTGGCTTTGTCCCGTGATTCCCCGTGAATAAGACGCGGCAGAACAACGTTTTCCAGAGCGTCGAATTCCGGGAGTAGATGGTGGAATTGATAAACGAAACCAACATAGTTGCGGCGCATCGCGGTACGCATATCATCGTTGGCACTGACCGCATCAATGCCAGCAAGCGAAACATCTCCAGCATCAGGTGGCTCCAGCAACCCTGCGATATGCAGCAAGGTTGATTTGCCAGACCCCGATGGTCCGATCAGGCCCACGATTTCGCCCGGCTGAAGATCAAGATTAATCCCCCGGAGCACTGGCAGACTTCCACCGGCCGAGACATAGGTGCGCTCGACATTGCGTAGAGATAGAACGGGGTCATTCATAGCGAAGCGCCTCCACCGGATCGAGACGCGCTGCGCGCCAGGCGGGCGGGAAAGCGGCTAGCAAAGCCGATAACAGGCCAAACAACACCGCGAAGCTCACCTCACCTATATCAATCCGCGCCGGAAGGCGCGTCAGGAAATAAACTTCCGGATTAAAGGGATCAACGCCGGTCAGAAGTTGAATGAAATCCTGAATGTGTTCGATGTTCAAAACGAAAGCGAAACCGATGACCGCCCCAGCCAGGGCACCGACCATACCGATCATCATGCCAATCAGCAAAAAAATACGCATGATAGCGCCGCGGGTTGCGCCCATTGTGCGCAAAATCGCAATGTCACGGCCCTTATTCTTCACCAACATGATCAGACCGGTGATGATATTCAGTGCCGCGATCAGAATCACCACGGACAGGATGAGACGCATCGCAAACCGCTCGACCTGCAAGGCTTGATAAAAGGCAGAGCTTTGGTCGCGCCAGTCATAGATCGCTATGCCACTTCCCACTGCGCGGCGAACTTCAACCATGGTCGCGCCAATCTCGACTGGGTCTTCAACCCGCGCCTCAATCGTGAGTGGGCCGTCTTGCGCAAAAAACAATAATGCCTGCTCCAGCGGCAAGAAGGTAACGACCTGATCAAACTGATGCACACCAACGGTAAAAACGCCTGCGACCGTATAGGCTTTGCGACGCGGCACAGTGCCAAAAGGCCCTGACGAACCATTGGGTGCCAGGAGTGTAATTTGATCGCCGGGGCGAACGCTCAAACGGGCAGCCAAAGCGCGGCCGATCAACATATTATCGCCGCCATTATTGCCAACGCCAAACGTGTCAAACGTCCCGTCAATCAGGCCGGAGCGTTGCTCATCGTCGGGCTGCGACGAAATTCGGGAAATGTTGGCCAGATCTGCGGGCTCAATGCCGATGACTTGTGCGCCAACCGTCTGCCCGTTGGCGGTAAAAAGCGCCTGCCCCTCATAACGCGGACCTGCATTCAAAATGCCGGGGACGGTCGAAAGATCACGTTCAATCCGATCGATTTCAGGCTCGGTCAGGCCGCGCACATCAACATAGACGTGGCTTTGTGCTCCAAGGAGCTGGCTCAAAAGCTCGTAGCGAAAGCCGTTCATGATGGAGAGCACAATAATGAGTGCCGCTACGCCCAGCATGATTCCCAGGAACGAGATGATCGCGATCAGCGCGATACCGCCCTCTTTACGCCGCGCACGCAGGTAACGCATGGCGATGACAAATTCGAACGGCGCAAATGGGCGCGCGCCTCCCAGTTTGGCCTCAGCCATTGGCAAATTTTCCTTCCGCGAGGCGGTTGATGGCGTCGTCGAGTGAAAGTTCGTGCTTTTCACCTGTGCGACGCACCTTCACCTCTATCTTGCCCTCTTTCAGCCCACGAGGACCAATGACCAATTGGTAAGGCAGGCCGATGAGGTCCATTCGCGCAAATTTACCACCCGCCCGGTCCGCTGTGTCGTCGAGCAAAGGCTCCTTGCCGGCCTTGGTCAGTGCCGCGTAAGCGTCATCACAGGCCGCGCTGGTCGCGTCGTCGTCAGCACGCATATTGATGATACCGACACCAAAAGGCGTGACGCTTTCCGGCCAGATTATGCCGTTTTCGTCATGACTGGCCTCAATGATGCCACCCATCAGGCGGGATACACCCACGCCATAACTGCCCATGTGAACCGGACGTTCTTTGCCATCTGGATGCGCGACAACAGCCTTCATCGGTTCGGAATATTTGGTACCAAAGTTGAAAATGTGGCCAACTTCGATGCCGCGGGCCGAAAGGCGCTTGTCTTCAGGTACTTCGGCGTGGAAGCGATCCGCTTCGTGCATTTCTTCGGTCGCCGCATATAGAGCCGTGCGTTGATCGACGAGCGGCTGAAGATCGCCATCGAAATCAACATCCAGGCCGGGTGCACCCATCTCCACCAGATCGGCGTGGCAGAAAACTTCGCTCTCGCCGGTCTCGGCCAGGATGATGAATTCATGTGAGAGATCACCGCCAATGGGGCCGGTATCGGCGCGCATCGGAACGGCTTTCAGGCCCAGTCGCGAAAACGTATTCAGATAGGCCACGAACATTCGGTTATAGGACTTGCGGGATTCTGCTTCATCCAGATCGAATGAATAGGCATCTTTCATCAGGAATTCGCGTCCGCGCATCACGCCAAAACGCGGGCGAATCTCGTCACGGAATTTCCACTGAATGTGGTAGAGAATCTTCGGCACGTCCTTATAGGAACGACAATAGCCCCGGAAGATTTCGGTGATCATTTCCTCATTGGTCGGGCCATAGAGAAGATCGCGCTTATGCCGGTCGACAATACGCAACATTTCCTGGCCATAATCGTCATAACGACCGCTTTCGCGCCAAAGGTCGGCTGGCTGCAAAGTCGGCATCAGCATTTCCGCTGCCCCTGCCCGGTCCTGCTCTTCGCGAACAATTTGCTCGATCTTGCGCAAGACGCGATGGCCAAGCGGCAACCACGCATAAATACCGGCGGCTTCCTGTCGGATCAGGCCAGCGCGCAACATCAAGCGGTGTGAAACGATTTGAGCGTCCGAAGGCGTTTCCTTCAGGACAGGGATGAAATATCGGGAAAGGCGCATGGAAAGGGTTCCGCAACGGGCTTAAAAGGTCTTTGACGCTTAACCGGGCTTGGCGAAAGGGGCAAGTTCGTTGCGCGTTATTACTGGGACCTACGGGTGTTGTCCGGAGAGGAAATCTGGCATGAAAGCACCGAGGAGACAGAATGACAGACTTTCCGCGAAATGATCTCGAAACGGCGATGCAGCTAGCCGCAGATGACCCCGTTGCGCGACCGGATTTCTTCGTAGCCTTGCTGGACGCCCGCATCTACGTGATCGGCGATGCGAATACCGACCTGCCAGACGGTGAGTTTCGAATTTTAGAAGGCGACACCCTGTCTGTGGCGAATTTCAGTTTCGAGGATGGCCAGCCTTACATTCCATTCTTCACCTCTCTTGAGGCCCTGAACGAGGCGGTTTCCGGGGAAACCAAGTATCTTTCCATCGGCACGCGTGAGCTTCTGGATTCAACACGGGGCAATTTTCTTGTGCTCAACCCCGGTCAAGACATTGCCAAGGAATTCACTCCGGAAGAAATCACCAGCCTCTTGGATGGCACCCCGATCTCGTCCAACGGCGAATACAAACTCGATGAAAACGCGACCGTTCAAATCGGCCAACCAGCAGAAGAGCCTGTTGAATTGATCGAGGCTCTGACCCGCCTTTTTTCACGACATTCCAGCGTCAAGCGCGCATTGCTCGCGCAGATGTTGGTTGAAGATAAGGACAAGCCGCTCAGCCTGGTCATTGCGCTGGATGTTGATGGAAACACCGACAACCTCTTACGCGACTTGGAAATCGTGGTGCCAGATACCGCTCCGGCAGATAGGCCTGTGGACATTGTTTTCCTGGGAGAAGCCAACAGTCTCGTTGACAACTACTTCCAAACCTCTGACGTCGCACCGTTTTACGAGCGCAGCTGGGGACAACGTCTGAAGGGATTTTTCGTCCGAGGCTAAGCGCCCCAAGCGTGCTCGTCAGGAATGAACGGAATATCGTTCAATGAGATCAGTTGGTATTCCAGAACGACGAAGAGAATCAGCCAGACGATGGCGGCCATTACGGTCGTCATCCAAGCCTTGGCCTTGAGATTGGCAATAACGGGTGCTCCCGATTCAGTGCCCGGAACAATCTGTCCGCTCTCTGCCTGCCCCGTTACGCCGAGTGGCAAAATGGTAAACAAAGCCAGCCACCAGACGATCAGATACACCACAAGTCCGGTGACGAAATCCATACCGGCACCCGGGTGGATTAGCTGGAACAGCCAAGCAATCGTAGCGATTGCCATCACTCCGATCTGAGCCATTTTTACCGGTTTCATTTTGGTTCCTGCATCAACTCAATCAAAACGCCATGCGTGTCTTTCGGATGAACAAAGACAACCGGCACGCCGTGCGCTCCGATATAGGGCTCTCCAGTGCCGAGAATAGTCGCGCCCTGTGCCTGCATGGCATCACGCGCAGCGATTATATCGGCGACTTCAAAGCAAAGGTGGTGCTGTCCGCCCTTCGGGTTTTTTTCGAGGAAATTATTGACCGGGCTCTCCGGGCCAAGTGGTTCCAGCAATTCCAACTCGGTGTTTCCCGTGCTGACAAAGCAAACCCTTACGCCCAGCTTCGGGAAATCGACCACGTCCGTGACATTATCGAGCCCATAAAGCGCACCATAGGTGTCACGTGTGGCGACGATGTCCGGCGTGGCAATGCCAATATGATTGAGACGTCCGACTTTCATTTCATCTCTCCTCAAGCGGTGAGCACCATAATATCGACCTGAGGCTTCTTGCCCCAGGCGCGACTAAGATCGCGACGAACCGCCCGGCGGACCATTTCCTCAACTTCACTTTCGTCGCTGCGATCTCGTCGCTTCATGCGGTCGAAGGCACCTTCCGCTGTCTCTGCAATCGAATCCAGCCATTGTTCTTCTGACTTTTCGCGTGTCTCAGGAAGCCCCAGAACACGCACGTCCGGACCGGAAATGAGAGCGCCCTGCCCGTCAATCACCATCGCGACGGTAATATGCCCGGCAAACGCCATTGAGCGACGTTCACGGATGGCAGAATTTTCAGCTTCAGTCAGAAGATTGCCATCCACGTATAGACGACCGGATTTGACCTCATCAACAACGCTGGCACCATCTTTGGTGATACGGATCATATCGCCATTGCGACCCGGAAGGGCGTAAGGCACTTGCAAGGATTTCGCGAATTCTGTGTGCTCGACCAGATGGCGACGCTCACCATGCACCGGGATAGCGATGCTTGGCTTCACCCATTCATACATTTGGCGCAGCTCATCGCGGCATGGATGGCCGGAAACATGGATATGCCGGTCGCGCTCTGTGACGATATCAACGCCGCGCTCGGCCAACAGGTTTTGAAGCTCAAAAATACTTGCCTCATTGCCCGGAATGACTCGCGAGGAGAAGATAACGGTATCGCCCGACGTCAGATTGATGGACCGATGATCACCGTTTGCTACGCGCGACAAGGCGGCCCGCGGTTCGCCTTGACTTCCTGTGCAGAGATAAAGAATTTTCTCGGCCGGAAATTGCGCCGCATCATTCTCATCGATGAAAGGCTTCACATTCTTCAACATGCCCACGGCCTTGGCGGCGGCGGCCATGCGATGCATGGAGCGTCCTGCCAGACAAACCCGACGGTCATTGGCCTCGGCCGCGACTATTGCGGTTTCCATGCGGGCAACATTGGACGCAAAAGACGCGATCGCGACACGGCCTTTTAATTCGCCGACGAGTTCGATCAGGTTTTTTCGGACGCCGGCTTCAGAGCCGGATTCTCCTTTGGTGAAGACATTGGTGCTGTCACAGACCATCGCCAATACACCCTCTTCACCAAGAGCGGTGAGCGCATTGATATCCGTTGCCTCGCCGATTTGCGGGTCAGGATCAATTTTCCAATCCCCGGTGTGCAGGATCAGGCCTTCTGGCGTTCTTATAGCGAGGCCATTTGGTTCCGGGATAGAGTGAGTGAGGGTCACGAAACTGATATCGAACGGATCGAGATCGATATGGCCGCCCATCGGCACAACATTTACGATGGCTTCATTGTGGAGACCTTTTTCCTTTAACCGATCGACCATCAACCAGGCTGTGAACGGCGTGGCATAAATCGGACAACGAAAACGTTCCCACAAATGAGCTACCGCGCCCATATGGTCTTCATGAGCGTGTGTCAGGATGATTGCCAAGAGATCGTGCGCGCGTTCCTCAATGAAGTCAGGGTCGGGCATGATGATATCCACGCCCGGTGTCGTCAGATTGCCAAACGTGACGCCGCAATCCACCATAATCCATTTACGGTTCTCTTCGGGTCCATAACCGTAGAGATTCAGATTCATACCGATTTCGCCAGACCCACCAAGCGGCAGGAAATAAAGTCCGTTATCGTCCGCCATTATTGGGCTCCACCGCCGTTCAAACGCCAGACTTCAAGCAAGCCGCGAATGGTTATGTCTGAATCGAAATGATCAATCGACATCACAGTTCCTTCGAACAATGACGCCACGCCGCCGGTTGCAATAACGGTCAATTTCTCTCGATATTCATCGCGTGCCCGTCGGACGAGGCCGTCGATTAGCTCGACATAACCCCAAAAAACGCCCGACTGCATGGCTGAAACCGTGTCCTTGCCGATGACGTGTTCCGGTTGGCGAATTTCGATACGAGGCAGGCGAGCTGCGGCCTCGTGCAGCGCCTTCATCGACAAATTCACGCCCGGCGCAATAATGCCGCCTTCAAATGCGCCGTCGCTGGAAACCACGTCGAAGGTCGTCGCCGTTCCAGAATCAATGATGAGCAAAGCTCCATCATATTTTTTCCGGGCACCCAATGCGTTGACCAGTCGGTCTGCACCCGCCTCCTGTGGGCGTGGCAGACGAACTTGAACACCCAGCTCGACATTCGATTCCCCCACGATCAAGGGCTCGGTATTGAGATAGCGTCGCGACAAATTGCGGAGATTAAACAGCGCCTGTGGCACCACAGTTGAAATCACGCAGTCGGTGATATTTGCGAAGGATATCCCGTTCATTTCCATGATCTGGCTGAGCCAAACGGCGTGTTCATCCGCCGTTCGCGTAGAGTGCGTGGCCGTGCGCCATTGGGCCCGCCATTCCTGTCCATCATGGACAGCGAAGAGCGTATTTGTATTGCCGCAATCGATTGCAAGAAACATGAGAAGCGGTCTAGCCCAAAGCCCCGGGGAAAAATACGTCTCCCGCTGAAATAAGGCGTGTTTCCCCGCCGGCGAGTTCCAACATTAACGACCCATCCGAAGCCAGGTCCGTGAAGATGCCGTCTAACGTCTCGTTTTCGAGACGCACCAGGCAGCGCTGACCGACGCCATGCGCTCGCAATAACCACGCCTCCCGAATGGGGTTGAAGCCTTCTCGCGCCCAAACCGCGCGCCAGTGCTCAAACCGAGACACAAGAGCTTCCAACGCCATTGCTGCATTCAGATCAGCGCCCAATTGATTCAGGCTTATAGCGGGGCGTTCTGGAATATCTGGCGCTGCGGCGACATTGAGACCAACACCGACGACCAGTTGGACGACTTGCCCCGGCGCATCTGCAGATTCCAAAAGGATGCCGCAAACTTTCTGACCATCGATCAATACGTCATTCGGCCATTTCACTTTGACCCTGTGGTCCGACAATACCGATTGGCAAACTTCAGCGGCTGCAAGTGCCGCCGCAAAAGATAATTGTGCCGCCTCGCCGGGCGAACATTTGAGCGAGTACATACCTGAGCAATAGAGATTACGACTGAGATCTGCCCAAGCCCGTCCACGCCGGCCGCGGCCAGCTGTTTGCCGACGCGCGGCTATCCACAAAGGTCCGATTTCACCGCCCTTAAAGCGGCGCCGGGCCTCTTCATTTGTAGAATCAATCTCGTCCAACCACTCGGTCCGGACGCCTGATGTCGTCATTTATAGAGGTCCAAAACCGGCATTCTGCGCCAGATAAAAAAGCACAGGCGCGACGATGACGAGTGCAGCGGTTGCGATCCCGGCAATGTTGGTGATCCAGGCCGTTGTGGCGGGCGGCCCGGTGAATTTCACCACAGGGTCCGAGAACCACATGACCCGCACAATGCGAAGATAATAATAAGCCGACACGACCGAGAAAAGGACCAGCGCAATCGGGAGGAAGACCAGCCCGGCTTGAAGCGCAGCATATAGAATGAAGAGCTTACCGAAAAAGCCTACCAGAAAAGGCAAGCCACCGATTGAGAACATTGCCCCGGTCATCGTCCAGGCTAGACCCGGATGCGATTGTGATAGTCCCGCAAGATCCTCGACTTGCTCGACCATACCCTCACTGGTGCGCATGGACAAAATGACGCCAAAGGCTGCGACAAGACCAATCACATATAGGATCATGAAGGCCAGCAACGCCCAGAGACCGATTTCGGTTCCGGCGGCAATGGCAACGAGCGCATACCCCATATTACCGATGGATGAGTAGGCCATGAGGCGCTTGATATTGTTCTGAGTCAGCGCACCAAATGATCCAACCGCCATGGACAAGACGGCTATCACGGTAATGACTTGCTGCCATTGATCCGTCATCGCGCCAAATGGCTCCATGAGGATGCGTGCCAGTAGAACGATGGCCGCAAATTTGGGTGCCGTGGCGAAAAATGCCGTTACAGGTGTCGGAGAACCCTCATAAACGTCGGGCGTCCACATGTGGAATGGCGCAGCGGAAACTTTGAAGGCCAACCCGCAAATAATGAAGACCAACCCGAAGAGGAGACCGATGGACACTTCACCGGACGCAGCAGCGATAGCGATCTCGTTGAATCCGGTCGCGCCGGTAAATCCATAAACCAGAGATGCCCCATAAAGGAGAAGCCCGGATGACAACGCCCCGAGTACAAAATATTTCAGACCGGCTTCGGAAGCGCGCAAACTGTCACGGTTGAAGGCGGCCAATACGTAGAGCGCCAATGATTGCAATTCGACGCCCATATACATCGAAATCAAATCGTTCGCCGACACCATCATCGACATGCCCAATGCCGCAAGCGCGATCAGGACGAAATATTCGAACCGGGCGAGACGCTCCGCCTTCAAATACGGAACGGCAAACAACATCGCAATGGCGGCGGTTCCGAAAATGGCAATTTTTGAGAACAAAGCCAATGGATCGAATACAAATGCACCCGAAAAAGCCTGCCCACCCTCAGCGGGTACAAAGAAAACTGCGACCAAAGCTGCGACAATCAATAGGCCGGCGGTCAACGGGGCGACCAAGCCAACGGCCTTGTCATGATCCTTGATGAAAACACCCAGCATCAAAAGCGCCATCGCACCAATCGCCAGAACCATTTCCGGTGCGAAAAGTGCGTATTCAGCGGTAAGCGTTGAAAGGTTCATCGCTTCAGCCCCTATTGTGCGCTAGCGGCAAGAGCCGCTTGATAATCGGAAATTAGCTGCCCGACCGATGCAGCAGTCACGTCGGTGATCAGCGTCGAGAAGAAACCCAGCACCAACGTAGCGATGATCAGCGGCATGAAGATTGTCCATTCCCGGACATTCATATCATTGATCTCGGCCAGCTTCGGATTGGTCAAATCGCCCAACACCAGATTGCGGTAGGCCGTCAGCATATAAACAGCTGAGAGAATGACGCCGATGGCCGCACCTGCAGCAGCCCAAGTTGAAACCTGGAACGTGCCCATCATCGCCATGATCTCACCGACAAAACCAGATGTACCCGGCAAGCCAACATTCGCCATAGTGAAGAAGGCCAGCATGGCCGCATACACCGGCATGCGATGAACCAATCCGCCGTAGAAGGCGATTTCACGGGTATGCATGCGATCATAGATCACGCCGACAGCAAGGAAGAGCGCGCCGGAAATCAGTCCGTGCGACAGCATCTGGAAAATAGCGCCTTGCACACCCAATTCCGTCATCGCGAAGAGGCCCATCGTCACCAAGCCCATATGCGCAACCGACGAATACGCGATCAGCTTCTTGATGTCCGTCTGACGGAAAGCCACCAGGGATGTGTAGATGATGGCTATGACTGAAAGAACGAAGACCATCGGCGTGAAATACGCCGTCGCGTCCGGGAACATAGGTATCGAGAACCGCAAGAAGCCATAGCCGCCCATTTTCAGAAGCACACCGGCCAGAATTACCGAACCCGCCGTTGGGGCTTCGACATGAGCGTCCGGCAACCATGTGTGAACCGGCCACATCGGCATTTTCACCGCGAAGGACGCGAAGAAAGCCAACCACAGCCAGGTCTGCATTCCACCCGGGAAGGCTATTTGTTGTAATTCGCGAATGTCTGTTGGCGATGCACCGTCAGCAACAAGCGGTGCCGCGTAGACATACATCGCAACCATGGCGACGAGCATCAGGACAGAGCCCAGCAGCGTGTAGAGGAAGAATTTAAACGCGGCATAGACGCGATTTGCACCGCCCCAGACACCGATAATCAAGAACATCGGGATCAGCCCACCTTCGAAGAAGATGTAGAAGAGCACCATGTCCAGAGCACAGAAAACGCCAATCATCAGCGTTTCCAGGATCAGGAAAGCGATCATGTAATCGGCGACGCGTTTCTCGATTTTCCAACTCGCCAGAATTGCAATCGGCATCAAAAATGCGGTCAACAGAATGAAGAGCACGGATATACCGTCCACGCCCATGCGGTAGCCCATACCGAGCTCGGTAAACCACGGCACATATTCAACCATCTGGAAGCCAGCTACAGCTGGATCGAACTGGATGATGACCACAATCGACAGGACAAACGTAACGAGCGTCGTCAGCAGCGCCACGCCGCGCGCATTCTTCTCAATGAAACCGCTATCCTCGGCTCGCGAGAACATTTTGAACAGGACGATAACGAGAGCACCGGCGAGCGGCGCGAAGGTTACGGCAGAGAGCATTTATTGACCTCCCGCGCCGGTCATGGCCCAGATGGTGAGTGCCACCACCCCGATCAGCATGACAAATGCGTAGTGATAAAGGAAACCGGATTGAGCCTTGGACAATCGTCGCGCGATCGCCATAGCCGACGCCGCAAACCCATTGGGGCCAAAGCCGTCGATGATGCGCTTATCGCCAACTTTCCAGAACAAGTCACCGAGCGCAGCCGTGCCACGGACAAAGACGAAATGATAGATCTCATCGAAATACCATTTATTGGACAGGAAGCTGTGAAGCGGGCCTTTGCGAGCGGCCAATTGTGCCCCGAATCCTGCATGGCGAATATAAAGGTACCAGGCCAGCGCAAATCCGAAAACGGTCACGAAGAGCGGTGTCCATAAGACCCATGTAGGCGGATGGTGCCCGCCATGATGTTCAGCCTCATCACCGTGCTCTGCTTCGTCAGCATGTGCGGCATCATCGCCATGATCAGCAGCGGCCTGTGATGGCGCATGGGCGTCGCCTTCGCTTACGGCGGCGTCCAGGGAATCGGCTTCAAGTTCGGTGTGGCCCGCCATCACGTCTTCGGCGAGTGATGCACGATAGTCGTCACCGTAATTGCCTTCGGCATAAGGACCGGCTGGCAATGCATCTTCCCAGAAAGTGAAAGCGTTTTGACCCACAAACTGGTTCTTGAAGGCGACGCCTGCGAACACTGCCCCGACCGCCAGAAGAACGAGCGGTATCATCATCATACGTGGGCTTTCGTGCGCATTATCGATGACTTCTTTTTCCCCGCGAAACTTGCCGTGGAAAGTCATGAAGATGAGACGCCAAGAGTAGAAACTGGTCAGCCCTGCCGCAATGACGCCAACCCAGAAAGCCATCATGCCAAACGGCACGCCCTCTTGGCCCATCATGAAGGCTTCCTCGATGATCATGTCCTTCGAAAAGAAGCCGGCAAAACCAAGCGGCGTGCCGGGGATCCCAACGCCCGTGAGCGCCAGCGTGCCAATGATCATCAAAATGTAAGTCGCTGGGAGCGCTTTGTATGTGCCGCCCATTTTGCGCATGTCCTGCTCGTGGTGAAGGCCATGAATGACCGAGCCCGCGCCGAGAAAGAGCAAAGCCTTGAAGAATGCGTGCGTGAAGAGATGGAACATCGCTGCGGAATAGAGGCCCAGACCAGCGGCGAAGAACATGTAGCCAAGCTGAGAACAGGTCGAATAAGCGATGACGCGCTTGATGTCATTTTGAGCCAGACCTACCGTCGCTGCATAGAGCGCGGTTGTCGCCCCGATAACCGTCATGAAGGCCGATGCCATCGGTGCGGCTTCAAAAATCGGATAACAGCGGCAAACGAGGAATACGCCCGCCGTCACCATAGTTGCGGCGTGGATCAGTGCCGATACTGGCGTCGGTCCTTCCATCGCGTCTGGCAGCCAGACATGAAGGAAGAACTGGGCGGATTTACCCATAGCGCCAATGAAGAGCAGGAAAGCGATCAACTCGATCGCATTGTATTCCATGCCTAGGAAATTCCAGGTCAGAGCGGACATGCCCTCAACATCGCTGAAGACGCTGTCGAAGCTGACCGATCCAAAAATCGCAAAGATCGCCATGATGCCAAGCGCAAAGCCGAAATCGCCGACACGGTTGGTGACGAAGGCCTTGATCGCCGCATTGTTGGCGGACTTTTTCTTGTACCAGAAACCAATGAGCAGATAGGAGGCGAGCCCTACGCCTTCCCAGCCAAAGAAGAGCTGAAGGAAATCGTCGGCTGTTACCAGCATCAGCATGGCGAATGTGAAGAGCGAGAGATAGCTGAAGAAGCGCGCCCGATGCGGGTCTTCGCTCATATAACCCCAAGAATAGACGTGAACGAGCGATGCAACGCTCGTGACCACGACGAGCATCACCGCAGATAGCGCGTCCAGCCGCAATGACCATGTCGCCTGGAAGTCGCCAATGCTCATCCATGTCGCGAGCGGAATAGTGCGCACATTCTCGGCAAAAATGACGTCATAGAAAACCCAGGCCGACAACAACGCCGACAGGATCAGTAAGCCGGTGGTGATGACCTGAGCTGCACGGTCGCCTATGAAGCGCTGAAACAGGCCGGAGACCAGGGCGCCAATAAGAGGGCCGAAAACAATGATGATCGGTGCCATAATGCGTTAGCCCTTCATCAGGTTCACGTCTTCAACCGAAATGTTTCCACGATTTCGGAAGTAGACAACGAGGATAGCCAAACCGACGGCCGCTTCAGCAGCCGCAACGGTCAGGACGAACATGGCGAAAACCTGCCCGGAGAGATCGCCGAGAAAAGACGAAAACGCCACGAGGTTGATATTCACAGCGAGCAATAATAGCTCGACCGACATCAAGAGAATGATGACATTCTTGCGGTTCACGAAGATGCCAAAGACACCGATGGTGAACAGGATCGCGGCAACCGCGAGATAGTGTGACAGTCCGATCTCGGTCATTCGCCCAATCCCTCTCCGGATTTCACATCATGCATCGTGACAGCCGCCTTGCGATCACGGCCGACCTGATCGGCAATATTCTGACGCTTCACATGCGGCTTGTGGCGCAAGGTCAGAACAATGGCGCCGATCATGGCGACCAAAAGCACAAGACCTGCAGCCTGGAAGAAATACGCGTAATCATCATAGAGCAGCATGCCGAGGGCTTCGACATTCGAGACGCCCTCCGGGGTCGTGCTGACGCCATCCGGCGCGACGACACCAGCTTGAACCCATGATTGTCCAACGATAATCAATTCAGCGACCAGCACGATGGCAACGGCTCCGCCGAACGGCAAATAGCTTAGAAAGCCCTGTTTCAGCTCGGTAAAATCAACGTCGAGCATCATCACGACAAACAAGAAGAGCACGGCGACCGCGCCGACATAGACGACGATCAGAAGCATTGCGAGGAATTCCGCGCCAAGCAGCACAAACAACCCTGCCGCCGAGAAGAATGCCAGGATCAGCCAAAGCACCGAGCGAACCGGGTTTCGTGCTGCCACGACGAAGAAGGCGGACAAAACTGTCACGCTCGCCAATATCCAGAATGCTATTACCTGCAGCATAAGCCGCCCCGTTTTTGTGTTTCGCCCGCCCTAGCGGTAAGGCGCGTCCAGTTCCAGATTGCGCGCGATCTCGCGTTCCCACCGATCGCCATTCGCAAGCAATTTGTCTTTGTCGTAGTAAAGTTCTTCGCGGGTTTCCGCGGCGAACTCGAAATTCGGGCCCTCCACGATCGCATCGACCGGGCAAGCTTCCTCGCAATAACCGCAATAGATGCACTTGGTCATGTCGATGTCGTAGCGCGTCGTGCGACGTGAACCGTCTTCGCGTG
>Ga0316204_10003233_pt1 | contig 33456 bp, 30 predicted proteins | sample 6monrhotite_MG_2_FD_205661 | JGI IMG/M metagenome (GOLD analysis project Ga0316204, IMG submission 205661) | Microbial mat bacterial communities from mineral coupon in-situ incubated in ocean water Damariscotta River, Maine, United States -... | ecosystem: Environmental > Aquatic > Marine >... | reverse complement strand
GGATGGCGACTCCCGAGCGCCTCTGTGCCAACGCCAGGCAGTACCGTATGCATGCGTTTACGGCTTTTGACGGGCGAAGCAGGAACATCCGCTGCGTCGTGCGTCTAGTGAGGAGATACGTAGTGCCCTTGAGAACTTGCCGAGGTTTCACACAGAACGTATCGAGAGATGCGTAGCGTAGTTGTGTCGAAATGCTCCTCGGTCGGGGGCCGCACTGGCATGCTGTTTGCTCTCTGAGCGCACATGGCAAAGCAACCGGAGTTCGACATTGTCCTATGGGGCGCGACGGGATTTGTGGGCCGGCGGGTAGCGCACCACTTGGCGCAGCGGATTGCTGACGGTACGCAGCTCAGGCTGGCACTCGGCGGGCGCGAGTTGGAGCGTCTCGAGGCACTGCGCGCTCGGTTGCCTGCGGCCGCCAGGGAGGTTCCGCTCGTGCTCGGCGATAGTTTCGATAGGGCCTCTTTGAAGGCAATGGTGAAGCGCACACGGCTCGTGTGTTCGACAGTTGGTCCCTACGCGAAGTACGGCACAGCACTCGTTGAGGCATGCGTCAGAAACGGCACGGACTATTGCGACATCTCGGGGGAAACTCATTGGATGCGCCGGATGATGGACGCGCACCAAACAAACGCAGAGCGAAGTGGCTCGCGCATCATTCACACATGCGGCTTTGATTCGATTCCGTCTGAGCTTGGCGTGTTTGTGCTCCAGCGGGAGGCGATGGAGCGAACCGGCAAACCCTGTTCGCGGATCCGGATGCGGGTCAAGTCCATGCGCGGTGGCCTCAATGGCGGTACCGCCGCGAGCTTCCTCTACCGCAACGAGGAGAAGGCACACGACTCTTCGATACGAGAGATCATGAACGATCCGTACAGCCTCAACCCACCGGGCGAGCGCTACGGGCCGGAGTTGCCAACAGGACTCGACGCGAAGGCCGTCCTCGACAAAGGGCTCTCAGCCTGGACCATGCCGTTCGTGATGGCGCCGATCAATACCAAGGTAGTCCGTCGCAGCAACGCGTTGATGGGCTATCCGTACGGTAGGGAGTTCCACTACGAGGAGGCGATCCTGACCGGGGACGGCGTCGGTGGCTGGATCAAGGGGTCGCTGGGGGCACTGGCAACGGGCGTCTTCATGCGCGCGCTCACATTGGGGCCCACGCGGAGGCTGCTGACGAAAGTCCTGCCAAAGCCGGGGGAGGGCCCGAGTGAGAAGCTGCGACAAAGCGGTGGATTTGAGATGTTGTTCGTAGGCGAGCTTCCCGACGGGGACGAGTTGCGGCTCCGGGTTCGAGGCGAAGGTGATCCCAACACGGAATCGACGAGCAAGCTCTTGGCAGAGGCAGCGCTCTGCCTCGCCCAAGATGAGATCGATATCGATGTCGGCGGTGGTTTCTGGACGCCCGCCTCCGCGCTCGGTGAAGCCCTGGTGAGTCGCGTGGTTGACAACAACGTGCTGCACATCGAGGTGGTCGACGCGGCAGAGGATGTCGTTCAGAAGAGGGAGGCGGCATGACCGCGGAACACAACTATGACGTCATTGTAGTTGGATCTGGTATGGGGGGGATGACCACGGCCGCTGCGCTGTCGCGGATGAACCACAAGGTTCTACTGCTCGAGCAGGCCGAGAACATCGGCGGGCTCACCCACACGTTTTCGCGGGAGGGCTTCAGCTGGGATGTCGGGCTTCACTACTGCGGTCTGTTCCGACGTGATCAAGAAGGCGGACGAATGCTCGACTGGCTAAGTGGCGGCACCGTCGAGTTCAGCTCGCTTGGCACCGTCTACGACACGCTGCATTTCCCAGACGGGTTTGCGCTTGCCGTTGGACGCCCGGCTGATGCGTTCAAGATGGAGCTTAAGGATCGGTTTCCCGACAACAGCGCCGCCGTGGACGCGTACTTCGAAGCGCTGCAGTCTGGAAACGAAGCACTGCGTCTCGCGTCGAGTGAGCGAGCGATGCCCGAGCCGTTTCGTTCCGCGCATCGATGGTGGAACAAGCGGAAGATCGAGCGATGGTGCGGTCGAACAACCAGCGAGGTCATCGCCGAGCACGTCAAGGACCCGAAGCTCGCCGCGGTCTTGTCGGCACAGTGGGGCACGTTTGGCGGCGTGCCCGACAAGGCAAGCTTCGGTATTCACGCGTTGATCATTGGTCATTACCTCGATGGAGCGAGCTATCCAGTCGGTGGTGCCTCGGCGATTGCAGAGGGCTTGGTGCCCGTGATTGAAGCCGCCGGCGGCAGTCTCTGTGCTGCCACACCCGTCAGCACGATTCTGATTGAGGATGGAGTTGCCGTTGGTGTCCGCACGAGCTCGGGTGAGGAACACAGAGCGCCGGCGATTGTCTCGGCGATCGGAGCAGGAGAGACCGTGAAGCGGTTGCTCCCCCCCGAAATCCAGAGGCAGGAGTGGGCCGCTGAAATTGCCGGCCTCGATCCCTCCATCTGCCACTTCGAGATCTATCTTGGCTTCAAAGGCGACATCGCACGGCACGGCGGTACTCGCTCGAACCACTGGTTCAACGAGAGCTGGAACCCGGGCGACAGTCTCTGGTCGAATCTCGACGGGCCGATTCCGGGAGGCTTTGCCTCGTTCCCCTCCCTCAAGAATGACCTCCACGACCCCGGGCCCTCGAACCGCCATACCGGCCAATTCATGATCCTTGCCGATTGGTCCACCGTGGCTGAGTTCGCAGAGGGGGGTGCCAAGCAGCGCCCTAAAGAGTGGGGAGCCTTCAAGAAGGGCATCGAGACCCGGATGATGGAATACTTCAAGAAGAAGTTCCCAGCGCTCGCTCCACTCATCGTCTACCAAGAGCTCGGCACCCCGCTCGCCACTGCAGCCTACACCGCTCACGAGAAGGGCGGTTTCTATGGGCTTGAGACGACCCCGCGCCGAGTTCTCTCCGACGCGCTGAGCCCTCGTACGCCCGTTCCTGGGCTCTTTCTCTCGGGACAGGATGTTATGTCACCCGGCATTGTGGGGGCGCTGTGGGGCGGCCTGCTATGCGCAGCGGCCATCAACCCGCGCGTGTTCACCAAACTAAAATGAGGCATGGGCCATGACGAGTGAGGATCCAAAATTGGCAGTCTTGAAGCGATTGAATCTCAGCGATCTCGATAGCTGTGCCGAGTGCTTCGCCGAAGACTTCGTTTGGCACTACTTCAACCCGCGGCTTCCGGAACTCGCGGGCGACTATCGCGGGGTCGATGGCCTCAAGAGCTTCTTCGAGGCACTGAGCGCCGTCACGGGTGGAACCTTCGTCCACCAGACCATCTCAGTGACTCCATGGGGCGATGAGTTGCTCGTGATGTGCAACAAGAACCGACTGATGTTTCAGGGCAACGCGATCGAAACTGATGTGGTGCTTGTCTGGCGCTTTGTCGACGGCCGCGTCGCTGAGGTCTGGGATATCCCCTCCGCCTATTCGGGGACTCGCGAGCAGCTACCGAGCTAGCGCGCTCCAGATTCGCAGCGCAGGCGGAACCTCCAAGCGCAATGACCGAGAGCAGTTCAGCATGGATCGCCAACCGTTCTCGGTCGCGGTGCGCTGACTGTCCTCGGTCGCCGTACGCTGAATGAACGCGCGGATTTCACGGTCGCGTCTTGGACGCCTTAGCCTTCCTTCTTCAGTTCGGATCAATGCAACGGTGTTAGCCGTGGGCTTTCTCCCAGCCGGCCGGCGGGCGGAACAGCGAGAGGCCGTGAAGAATGATTCCAATTCCCCAACCCATGATCGGCCAGAAGGCCCAGTTCAATCCGAAAAATGTCTCACCGGCAGAGCCGCTGACGAGATCGATCGCGACCAGCAGCGCACATACGAGGACGTAGGTTGCCAAATGCATTATGAATGAACTCCGCTGCCTTGCTCGCGCCTGCTGAGCACTACTTCTTTGAATCTCCATACCTCCACCTTTCTGTTCCCGTTGGCACGTTGATGAGCCAAACGGAAACCGGACATTGTCTTAGAATGCATGCTCCATGCCCGCGAAGCGCGGGGATAGGGCCGTCTCGATGCCCACGAAGCGCGAGGTAGGGCCGTCTTCGAACAGTGTTTCGAGCAATCCCCCAGGAGATTTTCGGTACTCCGCGAAGAACTCCACACCTAGCGCCGGTTCTTTAGCGTTGACCGAAGCGACGCCAGTCCCATGCCCTGAATTTGCCGCACACGCTCTCGAGACAATCCGTATTGTTCCCCGATGCTCCGCAGGGTCATCGGAGTATTCCCGTCAAGTCCGAAGCGCTTTCGAAGCACATCAGCCTGTTTGTCTGGGAGGGTTTCGAGCAACTCATGCACCTGTGTAGTGTCGTCCCTCTTAAGAATTATACTGAGTGGGGAGCGCTCGTCGTTTGCCGGGTCCACCAAGAAATCTACTCTCGGTGATCCGTCCTCTCCAAGTGGCTCATCGAGGGAAATGGCTGGACCAAGGGCGCGAGACCGGAGCGCGATGATGCGCTCAACTGTGGTTTCGCATCGTTCCGCGATTTCTTGATTGGTGGCTTGGCGGCCGAGCTTGGTAGCAATCTCTCGCTGCGCATGCATCGTCTCGCGATGAGCGTCCTGAAAGTGCACGGGCACCCGTACCGTACGTGACGCATTTGCGATCGAACGCTGCATCGAGTGCCGAATCCACCAGGCCGCATAGCTAGCGAAGCGGAACCCGCGGCGATGGTCAAAGCGATTGACCGATTTGATAAGCCCGATGTTGCCTTCTTGAATTAGGTCTTCCTTTGAGATGCCACGGCCCTCAAACTGGCGACACATACTCACCACGAACCGCAGGTTTGCATTCACAAATCGCTGCCGAGTGGCGGTACTGGCTCGCTCAGCAGTCGCTACTCCTTGGCGCCACTTGGCTCGACCGCGCCCGCCCAACACCTGCGCGTCGATTGCCGATAGCGCTTCCGCGAGGTGAACACGATCGCGGTCGTGCATGCGAATCGCCGCAGCCACCGCCCGTGCTTGCTTGTCGAGTGCTTCTCTGGAACTGCTCGTCTTGGGAGCGTCGGCTTGGCAGGCGCGACGCAGGGCCTCGAAGCCTGGGAGAGCGATGCCGCCATCCTCAAGAGACTTGAGAACGACGGGAATTGCGGGCATGAAGCGGAGAATTCGTCGCCACACCTCGATCTCCTGGTCCTCGATGCGTTTGGCTAGCGCGATTTCGCCTTCACGGCCGAGAAGCTCGTGATCGGCGATTTCCGCATAGTAAGCAATTGAGCTGTTTTCGAATTGATTCATTGTACTCAGCAGGCTCTCAAGGTCTTCCTGCGCCTAAACAATGTGGACCTTTATCGGAAGCGCGCAAGAGCAATTCCCCGAAGGGATTGTGTCTCGCTACGTGATGAGCGCGAAAAATTCCTCGGTCCTCGTGCACGGGCAGACATCGTGCGGCGGCGCACGGGCAGAAATCTCGCCGGCTCGTGCTAAGAGAAGTACCTAGTCGTGCGGTAGGCCAACGCCCGCGACTCGCGTTCTTGGAAATGCGAGCACGGTAGGTGCCGCCATTCCAATTGAGAAGTATTCCCCAACGCCACACACTTTTCGACACTGCACTCGACAGAGTTGGTCACAGGTATGGCATCACCGGTGGCTCGTCCGAACACTGATTGCTCCAATGCCACTGCCAATCTTCGTACATGGTGGCGAGAGACCGCCCGGAACAATGGATACGAGAATCACATGGCACTGCACTTGCTGAACTTGTCATCGTACGGACTGTATGGGCCACGTGTGCCCAAAGGCCTGGGCGGCCGCCTGTAGGGCAATCGCTTTGTCCTCCGGCACTTCCACACGTTGCGATGGGAACAGATTATGGGCTTTATCGAGCTACCAACGAATACATGGCATGAGTTCTTTGAAGGGATTTCTGAGGTGATACGCGGCAAGCTTCTTGAGCTTGAGGTCGTGGGGCTAGATCTTGGAGACCAAATCGTGGGTGCGTGGTTATCGGTGGACGGGATGACCTACGAACCCGTGGAGGATGTGCTCTACGTCTACACAGGGCCGGCAGAGAGCGTGGATCACGCAATATGGCATCCGCGCGAGATTTTCGTAGAACTTGGACCTGCCGGTGTAAGCCAGGTTGTGGTCATCGACGCTGACGATCACAAGCAGTTCATGCGACTTCGCACTCCGCTCGAATTGCCCGCGACGAACCCGGCCAGTCAGATCGCCCAACCCAAGGGGCTGAGATAGCCGACGGAACTCGCTCGCACGCCCACTCCGAGCGCTCAGTCAGGCACTAAATGCTTTGGCAGGGCCGAGTTGCATGCTTTGGCAAGGCCGAGTTGGGTTCTCAGCTCGCTTTCGCGGAGGGAGGCGCGCGCAAATGCGGCGGTTGTGTTCTCGCGTTGTGTTCTCAACTAGCGCTCCTTTCACCGAGGGTGGCGCGCGCAATTGAGGCGGCGAAGTCGGCAATCCGCTCTTCTACAATCGCTGCGTGTCCACCGCGGCACCTCAGAGTTTCTCGCTGGACGAGATATCCGGGCCGGGCAAAAAGATCCGCCTGCAACGCCTCCAAGTACGCACCATCGCCCTGCTCAGCAGCCACGGCCGTCATCTTGGTGATTACGGTTGCGCACACCTCGCGCAGTGGCATGGTTGTGCCATTCGGGTGGCAAATGTAGTTGGCGTCGAGCCCTTGTTGAGCCGCTTGGAAGTGATTCTCCTTCTCGCTCCACCATGGCAATTGGATTGGGAATGCTTCCGTGCGGTCATCGCGAACCACGTGCACGACGAGAGCCCGGATCAAAGCCGCCAACTCCGCCACATGCCGTATGTCCGATTGCGCATCCATGATACGGACTTCGAGCGTGCCGAATTTGGGCTGTGGGCGGATATCCCAGTGGATGTCTTTCACCGATGTGAAGAGGCCCGCTCTCTCCGTGCTTCGGAAAAACGCTGAGAAGTGCTCCCAGGAGTCGAATACCGGTGGAATTCCATAGCTTCGGGTGGCTGCCAGAATTCGGTGCCGGTAGCTTGCGCAGTCCGTCTCATGGCCCCGCCAATACGGCGAGTTCGCAGCGAGTGCAAGCAAGACCGGAAGATATACGCGCATCGCTCGCATAGCGCGTATCGCTTCGGCGCCAGAGCGCACACCCACGTGTACATGGGTCGCGAAGGTTTGCTGCGTGTGTGCGAGGTAGCCTGAGCGCGCTGCCAATGTCTCGTACCGAGGCCTCGGGGTGATGGTGGCGAGGCGACGACAGAACGGATGAGTCCCCATGCCGCAGAGAGCCATGCCCAGCTTCGCGGCTTCCTCGTGCAAGATTCCACAGACTTCTGCAAGATGGCTTTCAACCTCGGCTGCCGAGTTGCAGACTCGGCTGCCGACTTCAACGCATTCCTGCATGAGCTCAGGCCGCACGTAGGGCGAGTCGCGAAGTCGCTCCATGATCGGAAGGATGCCGTCGCGAAGATCCAAACTGCGCGCATCGACGATCTGTAGTTCGAGCTCAACTCCGAGGGAGCCAAGGATTGAGGATGCGAATGGTAGGCCGCTCACTGCGCGTACTCACGCATGGCTTCGCGCACGACGGCATCGAAAAACGATGCTCCCACCACTAGTACGCGCTCATTGATGTCGAAGGCAGGGCTGTGGAGTGGAACGTACTTTTGCTCGGGGCCCCTTGCTCCAAAGCGCACATAGCAACCGGGGATTTTCTGAAGGTAGAAGGAGAAATCCTCGGACCCCATGCTTGGGTGCTCCAGGGGGATTAGCCCCTCAGGCCCCAAGATACTTCGAGCTGCACGCTTGGCAACTTGCGATTCTCGAACGGGGTTGACGACGGGGGGATACCCAGCCGTGATATCGAGGATCACCTCGGCGCCAAAAAGTACGGCGAGCGAATCACAGATGCGCCGCAGCCCCTCGTGTAGACGCGCTCGAACGTCGGGCACGGTGCTGCGAATGCTGCCCTCCAGCTGCGCCTCTTCGGCAATGACGTTGGCCGCTGTCCCGGCCTTCATAAGGCCAATGGTTACCACCGAAGGGTGTATCGGGTTGACGTAGCGAGAGACGATGGTCTGAATGATTGCGACAAGGAGTCCCGATATGACCACCGCGTCAATCGCCTCGTGAGGTCGGGCGCCGTGACCACCGGTGCCCCGAACTCGAATCGAAAAACGATCGGATTGCGCAGTAATGATGCCTTTGGAAATCATCATCTGACCGACCTGATAGTGATGAGTCACGTGACCACCAAAGATCGCATCTGCATTGTCGAGAGCTCCCGACGCCAGAATGACACGCGAGCCACCGCCGCGTTCCTCGGCCGGCTGAAATACAAAGAGCACGGTCCCAGCTGGTGGCTGCTCGACCAGCAATGCGCAGGCACCAAGCACCATCGCCATGTGTGCATCATGGCCACAGGCATGCATTCGGTCCGCATAGCGTGAGGCGAATGGCAGGTCAGTGTTTTCCGCGCCAGGAAGTGCATCCATGTCGGCCCGCAAGGCGATGATGGGACCGTCGGAATTTCCAACAAGGCGCCCAATAATCCCCGATCCGACACCGCCGTATTCGTAGGGAACTCCGAGACGTTTGAGTTCGGCGATTATGCTCGCTGCGGTCTTCTCCTCCTCGAAGGCGAGTTCCGGCTCACGGTGAAACGCCCGACGCAGTTCAACCATCTTTTCGAAGACACGCTCTGCTGGTAATTCCGTCGGCATGAAACCGTATCTTGAGCAGGTGCCATGCCAGCCACTTGCCGACGTCGCGATGGCCGCGCCGCGCCTTCGATGGCACATCGAGTGCAACGTCGGCTCCTGTGCACGTCGCAACTGCAGCCCCTATGGGCGCATCGGAGCAACTCGCCGTCAGAATCGTGACTGAGTTTGCGGACCGCACGGGCGTTGGCTCATCACGTCCAGCCAAGCGCTATCTTTGGACCGACGCGTTTGCTGTCTGCACCTTTCTCGGACTCTGGCGCGCGACGAAGAACACCTATTTTCTGGAGCAAGCGAACCTTCTCATCGACCTCGTGCACGAGACCCTCGGCAAGCATCGCCTCGACGATCCGCGACGTGGTTGGATTGGTGGTCTGAGCGAGGCCGAGGGACAAACTCATCCAACTCGTGGTGGTCTGCGAATTGGCAAGCCCTTGCCGGAACGTCTCCGGGACGAGCCACTGGATCCGGAACTTGAGTGGGAACAAGACGGTCAGTACTTTCACTATTTGACGCAGTGGATGCACGCACTCGATCAAACTGCGCGAGCAACACACAACCCCAAGTACAGCCAGTGGGCCCAAGAGCTCGCGGTGCGATCGCATGAGGCGTTTACGTATTTGCAGCCTCAAACCGGCCGAAGACTCATGGCGTGGAAGATGAGCATCGATCTATCGCGAATACTGGTGCCTTCTATGGGGCAGCATGATCCGCTCGACGGCTACATTACGTGTGCACAACTTCGAGCGACCGCGTTGCAGCTTGGCGCCGCCGAGAATTCCAAACTCGGCCGAGTCCAAGCCGACTTCGCAACGATGGCAGAATTGGGACGATGGGCCACCCCCGATCCTCTCGGTATCGGGGGGCTACTTTGGAATGCTTATCGTGCGGAGCAACTTTGCCAGCGGGGCGATTTCTTGCCAGAAGCGCTGGTGCCAGCGTTGCTCGAGGCGGCACTTGCGGGCCTTCGCTCCTATGCGCGGCAACACCCGCAAACAAGGCCAGCAGCGGAGCGTCTCGCCTTTCGTGAACTCGGATTAGCGATAGGTCTCAAGGCGATGGCAAAGATGAGCAACAACACCTTGAAGGTCCGCGATTCCAGAGTTGACTCACTACTGTTGACCTTGCGTCCCTACTTGAAGTTGCAGCCACTGATTCAAGCGTTCTGGAGCAATCTGGACAATCGACGGGAGGAAACATGGATTGCACACCGGGATATCAATGCCGTAATGCTGGCTACCAGCCTAGTCCCCGATGGTTGCATGACACTCAGCGGACTGGATAGCACTGCAACCGGCATGGGGGCGCAATCCTAGCGGGCGAGCCTCGTTGCAAGACGCACGTCGTTCTCATCCGACCCACGTGCTTGCGCCTGAAAGCGGCAACGTACGCGGGGGACAATACCCAGCAGCACGAATAAACGCGCTCTCTCGTTTCGGCGGGCAAGGCCGACCTTAGACTGCTGCTCTGGCACCGCGCTTGCTCCAGGTAGCGCCATGGAGAACCTCAAGAGCCCTGCCATCGCCAGAAGTCCTGCACGCTTGCTTCTCGCTCTCGGTGTTGTTCTGAGCTGGGGGTGCGAGAGCAGTAATGGCGTTGAAGTTGGATCGAAGACAGCGGAGCCGGTTTCCAATCGCATCTCCATGCAGGGCGATGCAACGCAACCCGCCACCCAGAAAATGCATAGCAGAGTGGAAATACCGGAACGAGCACGCAGGCTACTAGAGGTTCCGATGCGCCGACACGCTGACGATATGATGGCGCTTCTCCTGTCCTCGGTCGTGCTCGACTACGACGCCACCATGACAAGAGCTCGTCGGATGGCGGCTGAGCCTCGAGTAACTCGCCCCGACTGGATGACAGAGGACGCCTTCGCAATCACGCTGCCGCGCCGTTATATTCAGGAAGAGGGCTTGCTCTACAATGCCGCGGCTGCTCTTGAGTCGGCAGCGAGCGCGAGGGACGCGGCAGCGATGTCCAAGGCCTACCTGCAAATGGCAGCAACCTGTATTCGGTGCCACAGCTCGTACCTCCGCGTAGATGAATATCGATAGCGCAAAGCGCAAGCGGGTGCTCTGGGGCGCCCTTACGCTTGTCGTCGTGGTTGTTGCAGCCCGGTGGGCTTGGAGAAGCTACCGCCCAGAGGACGTCACCAAGAGCTACCTAACCGCCCCGGCCATGCGTCGTGATATGGCCTCCTACGTGACGGCCACCGGCAACCTCTCGCCTGTCGTCGAAGTACAGGTCGGCTCACTTGTGTCTGGACGCATCAAGGAACTCTACGCCGACTACAACTCTGAAGTGAAGGTCGGGCAGATCATGGCAACGATCGATCCGCAGCTCTTTGAAACCGCAGTGGGGCAAGCCCGCGGTCGTCTGCGCAGTGGACAAGCAAGTCTCGCGCGGGCCAAGGCATTGTTGGTCCCAGCAAAACTTGAGTACGACCGTCTCGCCTCTTTGGCCAGCTCTGGTGTGGTATCCGCCTCCGACGAGGATCAAGCTCAAGCCGATTGGCTGGCCGCCAAAGCTGCAGTTCGCGCAGCTCACGCCGAGATTCTCGAGGCCCGCGCCAACCTCGACCAGAGCATCGTCAATCTAACCTACACGACGATCCGCTCGCCGATTGACGGTATCGTGGTCTCGCGCAATGTGGATGTTGGCCAAGTCGTCGCAGCCTCATTGCAGGCACCAACGCTCTTTGTCATTGCCGGCGATCTGCGCAACATGGAAGTGCACACCAGTGTGGCCGAATCCGATGTGGGGCAACTTGAGCCGGGTGGCAGGGCAGAGTTTTTCGTAGACGCATACCCAAATGAGACCTTTCAGGGGTTTATCAAAGAGGTTCGCTACGAACCCGTAACAGTTTCGAACGTGGTTACCTACGACGCTCTCGTTGCAGTTCAGAATCGCGAACTCAAGCTGCGCCCCGGCATGACGGCCAACGTAAACTTCATTGTTGAAGAGGTACGAAATGCCTTGGCCATCCCCAGTCGCGCCCTGCGTTTCCAACCTTCCGAAGCGCACTTAAACGTTGCCGACGTAGAGGTGGGGGCAGGGGTGGTGCTGGAGGAGAACCACCGTCGTCGCCGCACGGTGAGTCGCTTGCGCAACGGCAAGCCAGAGCTTGTCTCTATCGTAGTTGGCCTATCGGATGGCACCGACGTAGAAGTTGTTGCAGGGCCTCTCCGCGAGGGCGATGCGATCATTGTCGCGGAAGGCAAAGGGGGCGCACAACCCTCTGCACCGGAGCGCCGCCGAGGGCCTCCTCGAGTCTTCTAGGATCGCCATGTCCGAAGTCCCTCTCATGCAAACCATTGGCATCTCCAAGCGCTACGGAAGTGGCGCTGCCACTGTGCACGCCCTTCGCGACGTCGACTTGGTGGTTGAAGCGGGCGAGTTTCTTGCCATCATGGGGCCCTCGGGTTCGGGGAAGACCACGCTGATGAACATCTTGGGTTGTCTCGATCGACCGACGAGTGGCTCCTACCGATTGCTCGGAAACGAGGTCGCGACCCTCTCTCGTGCCGAACTGGCCGAGATACGCAATCACACCCTCGGCTTCGTCTTCCAGAGCTTCAACCTCTTGCCGAAGACCAGCGCTCTCGACAATGTGCAACTGCCTCTCTTGTACGCGGACGTCCCGAGGCGCGAGAGGCTGCAACTCGGCGCCGAGGCATTGGACCGGGTCGGTCTCGCTGATCGTATGCAGCATCGCCCGTCGGAACTCTCCAGTGGGCAGCAGCAACGAGTCGCGATTGCCCGTGCGATTGTCACCAAACCGCAAGTCGTTCTCGCCGACGAACCCACGGGGAACCTGGACACGCATACAAGCCTCGGGATTCTCGCGCTCTTTCAGGAACTCGGCGATCAGGGCATGACCATCGCCTACGTTACCCATGAGCCCGACATTGCGCGCTATGCCTCGCGCCTACTACGTTTTCGCGACGGCCGTATCGAAAGCGACACAAGGCAAGAACCCGCACGTGTTCTCGAGGGGCCACACGAACCCGTGACTGCCGGCGCCGAGTTGATGCAATGAGACTCGCACCGACATTCGCCGTTGCCTTCAGTGCCCTCGTGCGCAACACCACCCGCTCGCTACTCACAATCCTTGGCGTGATCATTGGCGTTGCCGCCGTCATCTCTATGGTTTCGATTGGAGAGGGCGCCAAGAAAAGAGTGGCACAAACCTTTGAAGGCATGGGCACCGCAACCCTCTACGTGCGCTCAGGATCGACCCGCACAGGCGGAGTTCATCGTGGTGCGGGTAGCCAGCCAACCCTCACCTGGAGCGACTTGCAGGCAATTCGCACCGAGGTCTCGTCGGTCGCATATGCGGCCCCACAGCTCCGAGCCGCAGCGCAAGTTGTGAGTGAGTTTGACAACTGGCAGACGACTGTTGTTGGCACGACACCAGAATACTTCGCAGTGCGAAATTGGCGCGTCAAGGTTGGTGAAGCCTTCTCCGCCGCCGATGTGAGCGCAGGCCGCAAGCTTGCCATTGTCGGCCAGACTGTCGTGGATAACCTCTATGGGCCCAATGTCGATCCGATTGGCGAGACGCTTCGAATTAACCGCATACCGTTCGTTATCACTGGCGTTGCTGCCGAGAAGGGCTCATCGCCGTTTGGATCCGACTATGACGACACAGTGATTATCCCCTCGACAACTTTCGGAGCGAAAATCTCAGGAGGGCTTCAGCAGTATATTCGCGGTGAGATTCTGGTTGCCGCGATTCGTCCTGAAGCGACCCAAGATGCGGAGCGAGAAATCACCACCCTTCTGCGCCAACGTCACCGAATTCGCACGGGTGTAGAAAACGATTTCTCCGTGCGCAACCTATCCGAAATTGCCGAGGCGCAACAGGAAAGCGCAGAGACGATTACCGCTCTGCTCGCTGGAGTGGCTTTGGTTAGCCTCGTTGTCGGCGGCATTGGAATCATGAACATCATGCTTGTCAGTGTCACGGAGCGAACCCGCGAGATTGGCCTGCGAATGGCCGTAGGTGCCAAGCCTCGGCACATCCTCGCCCAGTTCCTCATCGAGGCCATCGTGCTCTCACTGGCTGGCGGCCTCCTTGGAATCGGTGTTGGCCTCGCTACAGCGAGCTACATGGCCGACCACTTCACGTTTCCGCTTCTTATACGCATCGACATCATTGCGCTCGCTGTCGGCGTTAGCATCGCGATTGGCGTTGGCTTTGGAATCTATCCCGCACGCAAAGCATCTCGACTCGATCCGATTGAAGCGCTGCGCTACGAATAGAGCGCCGAGACTGACGAGCGACGAGATGTTCGTGTCCAACGAGCGACGAGCGGCGGAGCTAGCGGTCTCCGGTACGCTGTTTGCTATTGACGTTAGGGCAGCCATGAGAACGTCACCCAAACCGCCATCGTCCGAGACTTCAATTCGTCAGCCGCGCACGATGCGGCAAGCCCACTGGGCACTCAATCATCCCGGTTTTCACTCTCCGCAAGAGACACAGGTAGAGGGGGAAGAATTTCGCGGGTGCGCGAAAGAGTTCACGCGAAGGTCCAACAGCGAGAAGCGGCGGTTCTCATCCGAGACGGATTGCCAGCCCTAGAGCTGGCAGAACACAAGGAAGACAAATGACAACACGAGAGCCATGTGAGCAACGAGGAATGGAGCGAACACGAGTTGCTGGTATTGCCGCGATTCTCGACTTCGGTTATCTCGGCTTGGTCTACGAATTGGTTGACTTTTCATGGGCAGGCGCTCGAATCCGAGGACCGAAGAGGCCACCAGACACAGCGTTTGAGATTCTGCTGCATTTGTCAGAACGCTTCATAGAGTGTCGAGCCCGCCCGATTTGGGAGACTCGGGACTTCGGCGGCTATGCTGGAATTGCATTCGAGACTCAGTGGGAGCCAGCCTCTGTGCGGATGCCACGAGGCCTGCTCGAACATCAACTCGGCACCCCGTTTGAGCCCGCGTCCGTGTTGGCAGCAGGGAAGCGCAAAGAAGGCCACCTTGTCTCGTTTCTTCGACCCAACTAAGTCTCGCTTTTTCGAGCCCACTAGCGAGCAGTCCGCGCCGCTGGTCGAGTCGGAACTGTCGGTGAGCAATCGCAGCTTGGCGACCAACGCTCACGTTCGCAGCGTCTTGCTCGCATCTTCGACCCGGGGGCGAAACCTGAGCGTGATGGCCTCGATTGGCGCATTGGCGATGGTGATGCTCGGGCTTGGCATGTCTGGCTCAGCGCTGGGAGTGCTTGGATTTGGCTCGATGTTGTATGCCTGTTTAGTGGTCCGGGATGCTGTCAGCCCCAAGTTTCTCGCTCAGCTGATGTCTCTTGAGGAAGAGCCAAGAGCGGAGATTAGGGCGCTCTCCGACACAAGTGCACCCCTACTTCTTGACGGCCTGGACGAGAAGATGCGGGGCGCCTACCGCAGCGTCTTGAGGCGACGCACCCAGTTGCGAGAGCGCCTCGAAGCGTGTCCTTCCGACCTGCAGGCGAGTCTGCCTGAGGGCAATGCAATCTGCGCCACTGTGCTTGCCCATGCGAAGCGCCTTGTTTTGCGAGGACAGCGTCTTTACGCCTACCTTGAGTCTACGAAGCCTTCGGATTTGCGGCAGGGAGTTTCGTTGGTCACAGAGCAAGGCGAGTCATCGAATGACTTCATGGCAGCGAAAATCCTCAAGCAAGTTGCCAAGGCCCGCCAGCAACATCTCAAGACGCACCTTGAGGTCGAAGGCCTATACGAGCGAGTTCTCGCACAGCTTCTTCTGATCGAGACCATACTGGCTGGCACCATCGCCCGAATTGTAAAAATCATGGCCACCGATGACGAGCAATCCTCCATGACTGTGCACCTGGTGACCGAGGAGCTTGAGACTCTTTTGAGCGATGTCGAGATTCTTGAGTCGAGCCTAGATGAAGTCTCGCTGCAGGATGCGGTCGTCTCTCTGTGAACAGGCGGGTTCCCTAGCAAGCAGACCGAGCATAGGCACGGGGAATGCACTTTGGAGGCTCATTATGAAAGTCAGTGCCATCATGAAGCGGTATCCTCGTACCATCGCCGCCGACGACTTGTTGGTCCGCGCGCGTGACATCATGGTCTGGGGCGGGTTTCGTCATTTGCCTGTGGTTGAGCCCAATAGTGGGAGACTCATTGGGGTGCTTAGTGAGCGCGAACTGGCCGAGCATCAAGCGCGAGCCACTGACAGCAATGGGGGGCCTGCGACGGATACCGTATCGATGGTGATGTCAGCACAAGTGCACACCGCCGGTCCAGATGACTCGGTAACCGAGGCAACGGCACGAATGGCTTCGGAGAAGATTGGCTGGCTGCCTGTGACGGCGCTTGGCAAGCTCGTCGGCTTGGTTACTGTAAGTGACGCTCTTGCCGCTGAGGTGCGTGCAGACATAGTCGTGAACACTGCCACCGATACCAAGGTTGGCGAGGTGATGACCAAAGATCCGCATACAGCGCACTCAGACAACTACCTAGTCGATGCCGCTGCGCGCATGTCTCAGTACAAGGTTCGACATCTACCTGTCGTCGATGCGGAGGGGCACGTGCTTGGTATGCTTTCGGATCGCGACATACGCGCGTGCATTGGCGAGCCCGCACGCGCCTTTGGTCCAGACGCTAACGAGTCAAACAAGGCTCTGAGCGTGTCAGCAGAGGCCCTTCGCGTGAGTAACGCCATGAGCGTTCCCCCCGTTACGACGACTGCGGACGAGAGCTGTGCTGTTGCGGCTGGCTCTTTTGTAGACTTGAAAGCGAGCGCGGTGCCTGTTGTCGATGATGACAATAAACTTGTAGGAATCGTCTCGTACTTGGATCTTCTTCGCGCCTTTTCCAAGTAGCGTCGCCTTCTCCAAGTGGCGCCAGTACCGCTGGCGCTACACCTCGCCAAGTGGTGCCTCCCCGATGTTACGTCTGTGTGGACTAGGCCAAGATGTGTGAGGCTAGAAGATACCCCAGCCCGGCACTGGGCTACTTACGCCAACACTCTCCATCAAGCGCGGAACACGGCCCTCGCTGTGCTCGCGACAGAACCACTGTTCCCCACCACTCTGCTCGCGAGTGTCGATGCACAGCTTGCACTGCGCTCGGTCCTCGTCGGCCCCCTCGTAGTCGGTCAATCGGACAACGTGGACGGTACACGGGGCGGATTCCACAACTCGAGATGCGATGCCTCCCATCTTGCCACGACGAATGCGTGCACCGTGTCTTCCGACAACGAGCCGATCCGCTCGAGCTTCGTGGCACAGTTCGACGATTTCCTCGTCGGGTTTGCCAATTCTCGCGTGGAAGCGCACCTTGCGCTGCGCATCGAGGTTCGCGTCTTCGAAGGCCGGCAGGCTCTCTGCAACCAGGGTGCGCAGTGTTGCCTCGGCCCGAGCGACCTCAATGCTATCGATGTCGGCTTGCGCGAAGAAGCTTCTCGTTTCTTCGACGACACAAATGACGTGCAAGTCGACGTTGGCTAAGCGGTGTGCCTCATCCAGTGCGTGCTCAATGACTGGCAGCGAATACTCACTGAGATCCACGGCGCAAACAACGACGCGTGCTCTTGAGGTGTTCATGCGCCTCGGTGCTTCAGTATTCATACCAATCCGATGCCCCCTCCACTAGGCGAGGGGGCGGGGTGCGCTCTGCGGCTGGTTTGAAAGGAGCTAGGCCGAGAGCGATTCGAGGCGGCGCTCGCTCCAGGGCTGGCAGATTGCAGCCAAGGTATGTGCGACCTCGTGGTCAAGCCCATCACCGATTTCAGAGGACGCCGCGTAGCGGGCGATGTCATTGAGCGAGAGAACCCCGATGGGCCGGCTATCGCTATCGACGATAGGAATCCTGCGGACCTGATTGTCGGCCATAAGCTGCCCAGCCGTCTCAAGCGAATCCTCGGCGCTACACGAGAACACTTGATTGGACATCGTATCCGAGATGGCAATGGTGTGAAGTGGGCGGCCGCGTATGTAGCCCGCCATGCAAATGTCTCTGTCGGTGATGATGCCGACGAGCGCTTCATCGTCGTCCACGACCAGAATCGACCCACAGTCGTGCTCCCACATTAGCTGGGCGGCGGCGCTGAGGGAGTCGTCCGGATGAGAGACCGCAATCTTCGTGCTCATGACTTTTTCTATGTTCATTGGTATTCCTTTGAGAAAGTGCGCGTTCGCCCTTGGACTTTCAGCGCGTTGACGCCCGCTGCCTAGCATGGCGCGTGCCGACCATCATCAAGTGCTGTGTCCGCTGGGAATATTCCAACGCGGCGCAGTCCGTGTTTATGAACCGCCCCCGTCGGGGCGTGGGCACTTCCGAGGCTCCGCGGGATAATCCTCACTCCTGGGAGTTTTTTCGTGCGCGCACATCCCTGAATTCGGAAGGAGGATGCGGTGAGCCTAGGGCGCGTTCTACTCGGCCTACGCGCAAGACGCATCGTTCTTCGCAGGTCGCGCGTTCGAGGAGGGAATCAACTCCGGAGTGGTTGGCAACGAAGCCAGGCGGTTCGCAGACACCTGGCACGGAATGCGCTTATGCGCGCCCGTGCAATGCAGCGGTTGACCGCTCTCTTTGCCATGGACTCCGAGAACGCAATGACAACCCTATCGAGACGATTTCTGCAAGGCCCACTAGGTTCTAATACGAATAACTCTGAGTCACTGGCGCGAAGCGTGTTGGAGTCTGTTGGAATCGAGATTGGCGGCGCCAAGAGTCACGATATCCAGGTGCAAGATTCGAGCTTCTTCTCTCGCGTACTCCGCGACGGTGCCCTCGGGTTTGGAGAGTCCTATGTCGATGGTTGCTGGGATTCTTCTGCACTAGACGAAACTCTGACCAGGCTCGCGCGGGCGGACATCGACTCGGTCATGGGCAACAGCTGGCACGCGATTCCCCGCGCGCTTAAGGCACGGCTATTCAATTCGCAGAGCGCCACCAAGGCACGCTACGTGGGAGGGCACCGCTGCGAAATCGGAAATACGTTGTTTGCATCAATGCTCGACGAGAAGATGATTTACAGCTGCGCGGATTGGCGCGACAGCGACGATTTGGATGCAGCACAGGAAGCCAAATTTGATCTTGTCTGCCGAAAGATTGGACTGCGCGAGGGAATGTCGGTTCTCGATCTTGGATGCGGCTGGGGCAGCTTCGCCAAGTTCGCGGCGGAGCGATATGGCGCGCGAGTGAAGGGAGTCACCGCTTCCAAGCAGCAGGTTGAATTGGCCCGGTATCGATGTGCCGGTTTGCCCGTTGAGATTTTGCTCCAAGACGATCGGAATGTCACCGGCACCTACGATGCGGTCATCTCCCTCGGCTTCCTGGAACATGTTGGCGCCAAGAACTACCGGAGGCACGTTGAACTGGCGGAGAACTGCGTCGCTCCCAATGGCATCGCGTTCGTACACGCGATAGGAGGAAATCGAAGTTGGAACGCTGCCGCCCCTTGGACTCACAAATACATGTTTCCCAATGCGGCACTGCCTTCCATCACACAATTGGGGCGAGCGATAGAAGGCAACTTCGTCTTGGAAGACGTGCACAACGTCGGACCAGATTACGACCGAACGCTAATGGCTTGGGATGAGAACTTTCGCAGCGCATGGCCCGATTTGCAGACCGGCTACGACGACCGCTTCTATCGCATGTGGCGCTACTATCTCTGCATGAGCGCAGCTGGATTTCGAACGCGGCAGCTACAGCTCTACCAACTTGTTCTCACCCGAACGGGAACGCCCCATCGATCTTCTCGCTTGAGCTGAGAGGCCCTCTGGGCCGGCCCGGAACAACAACTGCTTGAAGGATAGTCATGCCCTACGCATGCAACACCGACTTGCCTTCTGCGGTGCGCGCACAGTTGCCGGTCGATGCTCAGAGCATCTACCGCGAGGCGTTCAACGCTGCATTCAAGCGCTATGGCAAGCATGATGAGGCCCGAGCACATCGAATTGCGTGGGCCGCCGTGAAACGCAAATTCTCCAAGGGGGCACACGGCTTGTGGGTTCGTTCAGGTGCGAATTCTTCTGATGCGCCGAACCGGCCTCCAACAAGGTAAGGTTGATCGATGGCCTTGTGATGTGCAGGGGTAGATCCGCGTGGAAGAATTCGTGGTGCAGGGGGATTTCTCCCGCCAACGACAAAGGGCAGGCGCCATATCGTTCCCAAAATTGGACGAGGAAACCACCATCACACTTGGTTCGGTTGTTGCTGATGGCCGCCCTGAAGAACACCGAGATCCATGGTGGATCCGGAATGAACGTTAGGAAATTGCACAATGGCCTTTGAAAATCTCGTCCCATGGCGAAGGAGCTCATCTCTTGTTGGATCTGATCCTTTTGGCACCGATACCCTCTCTCCGTTCTCTTCGCTTCAGCGAGAGATGAACAGAATGTTTGACAATATTTGGTCGACACCGGGTGCGACGTCGATGAGTCCACAACTCCGACAAGACGCTGGTGCGTTTTTCTACCCTGACATTGAGATGTCAGAAACCGATGGCCACATTGATGTCTCGGCCGAGATTCCCGGCGTGAGCGAGAAAGACATTGACCTGACAATCTCGCAAGACGGAACGCAGCTATCGCTGCGCGGTGAAAAGAAGCTCGCGAAGGAAAAGAAGGAGCAGGACTACTATTGCGCAGAGCGCGTATATGGCGAGTTCAGGCGCACTGTGGCGCTTCCTTGTGCGGTCAACCAGGACAAAGTGGACGCCAGGTTCCACAACGGTGTCCTGGAAGTCAAGTTGACGAAAATGGATCCTTCTTCGAACGTGAAACGTATTCCAGTCAAGGCAAGCTAAGGCGAACCGTGGGGGTGCTCGTCGGGACAAGAATCCGGCGAGCACCAGCTGCAAACTGGCGTTCGATAGGGGACGGCGTTTCTGAAGTCACTAGATGCGAGGGAGGGGTAGAGATTGTACGCAGTCGTGTATCGTTGGCGCATTCGCCCTGAGTTGGAAGACACATTCGAGCGAGCGTGGCATCTTGGCACTCTCGCAATTCGCCGCGATCTTGGTGGAGAGGGCTCTTGTTTGCACAGAAGCGGCCCCGGCGAGTACTTCGCCTACGCGTATTGGCGAACTCGTGTTGAGTATGAGCGAAATCGCGCGGCCCGCATGCCCTACGAAGATCCTATTGCTCGCGAGCTCTATACGAAAGCGCTTGAAGGTGGCGAACTGGAAGTTGTGCTCACGGGCGACGTTGTTGATGATCTTTTGTTGCGAGTGTGACCGTCCCACTTGCCTTGCTCACGGCTCAGCGAGGCGTGCGCTACCTCTTGAGCTGCACGTGCTGAGTTAGGCTTGGTCATCACCTCGACTCACCCGGGCTCGCGATGACCATCGCCAGTTCTTCACCTCGGGCATATCATCGCCGTGGCGCCGAATGTAGTCGCGGTGCTCGATGCGCTTCTCCTTCATCGCCTGTCGGATGTGTGCGGATTGCCCAGCAAGCTCCGGTACTCGCTCCGCTACGTCACTCACCAAATGGAAACGATCCATGTCATTGAGAACGGTCATGTCAAAAGGCGTCGTCGTCGTCCCTTCCTCTTTGTAGCCGCGCACATGAAGATTCTTGTGATTCACGCGACGATAGGTAAGGCGATGAATCAACCAGGGATAGCCATGGAAGGCGAATATGATTGGTTTGTCAGTTGTGAATAGTGCGTCGAAGTCTTTGTCGCTAGCGCCGTGAGGATGCTCAAGCGTCGGCTGGAGCCGCATGAGGTCCACGACGTTCACAACACGCACTCGAAGGTCTGGAACGATCGTGCGGAGTATGTCTACGGCCGCCAAGGTTTCGAGGGTAGGGACGTCGCCGCAACACGCCATCACCACATCGGGTTCACGATCTTGATCACAGCTGGCCCACTCCCAGATACCCATGCCCATGGTGCAGTGGACGATCGCCTCGTTCATGTTCAACCACTGAGGCATGGGCTGCTTGCCGGCGACGATGACGTTCACATAGTTCTTGCTGCGCAAGCAGTGATCGGTCACAGACAAGAGGGTGTTCGCGTCAGGGGGCAAGTAGACACGAATGACTTCGGCCTTCTTGTTGACGACGTGGTCGATGAACCCCGGGTCCTGATGACTGAAGCCATTATGGTCTTGCCGCCAAACGTGGGAAGTGAGCAAGTAATTTAGCGAGGCGATAGGGAGGCGCCATGGAATGTCGCGCGAGACCTTGAGCCACTTGGCGTGTTGATTGAACATCGAATCAACGATGTGAATGAAGGCCTCATAGCAGGAGAAGAATCCGTGGCGGCCCGTGAGCAAATAGCCCTCGAGCCAGCCTTGGCACTGATGCTCACTTAGCATCTCCATCACTCGACCATTCGGGCCAACATCTTCGTCAGACGGCAGTACGTTTGCGACGGACATACGCTCGGTGCTTTCGAAGACAGCACCCCAGCGATTTGACGTCGTCTCATCCGGACTGAAGACCCGGAAGTTTTCTGGATTCGCTTGGATGACATCACGAATGAAGGCGCCTTGCACGCGTGTCGCCTCTGCGGTGCTTGCGCCGGGGCTTGGGACCGCAACGGCATGCTCACGAAAATCCGCGAGCAAGAGATCGTGCAACAACGCGCCCCCATTGGTGTGAGGGTTGGCGCTCATTCGGTAGTGGCCTACGGGCGCGAGTTCAGTCAACTCTGCGCGCAGCGCACCAACGCCATCAAAGAGTTCTTCTGGTCGATAGCTCCGCATCCAGTCTTCCAACATGCGGAGATGCTCAGGCGAACGCATTTCTGCTATGGGAACCTGATGTGAACGCCAGGTGTTTTCGATCGACACCCCATCAACTTCCTTTGGCCCCGTCCAGCCCTTTGGACTCCGGAGAACGATCATGGGCCAGGCTGGCCTTTGGGTGTTCGTGCCATGTCGGGCTTCTTCTTTGATTTGAACGATCTCATCCATGACCCGGTCGAGAACGGTCGCCATTTGCGCGTGCATCGCCATCGGATCGTCGCCTTCGACGAAATGAGGAGCGTGCCCGTAGCCTCGCATCAGCGCAGCGAGTTCATCCTTAGGGATTCGCGCCAGCAACGCGGGCCCGGCAATCTTGTAGCCGTTGAGGTGCAGTATCGGCAGCACCACGCCATCGCGAGTTGGATTGAGGAACTTGTTGGAGTGCCAACTTGTGGCGAGAGGCCCAGTCTCGGCTTCGCCGTCACCTACCACGCAACAGGCAATCAAACCGGGGTTGTCGAAGACAGCACCGTAGGCATGGGATAGCGCATACCCGAGTTCGCCGCCCTCGTGAATCGAACCTGGCGTTTCTGGGGCCACATGACTGGGCACACCACCGGGAAATGAGAATTGTTCGAATAGCCGCCGCATGCCCTCCGCGTCTTGAGAAATGTTCGGATAGACCTCGCTGTAGGTACCTTCGAGGTAGGCGTTGGCGAGCAGCGCTGGGCCCCCGTGGCCTGGCCCGGTGACATAGAGCATGCTGAGTTCGCGACTTCGGATGATGCGATTTAGATGCGCGTAGATGAAGTTGAGTCCCGGTGTTGTGCCCCAGTGGCCAAGGAGGCGAGCCTTGATGTGCTCTGTGTGCAGCGGCTCCCTCAGTAGTGGATTGCCGCGCAGATAGATTTGTCCAACGGAGAGGTAGTTCGCAGCACGCCAGTACGCGTGGGTGCGTTCCAAAATCTGTGTATTCACCGCTTGGGTCATCGACGCACCGTGAGCTTCGGGAGTCATCACCACTGCAGGGCGCGGGCCGCCTTTTCGATCGGTATGAGCGGCGGGGACAGATGCTATGGGCCGCCCCATTCTCTTCGCAGTGAACTCGTCCGCGGCATCGCGAGGTTCTCCGCGATTGGAAGCAGCCCGCTCGGTGCGAGCCCAACGAAGCGCGATAGGCGGAGCACTAACGTCGACGAGGAGGCGAGCGATGGGGGCGCCCGCGGACCACGACCCGCCGCGGATAGCGTTTCACGATGACGACTCGTCTGCGTGGCCCCCAGAGCGGATCGTAGTAAGGCAAGTAGTACGGGTAGTACGGATGGTAGTACGCGTTAACTGGAACGTAGTAGGTCGCCGGCGTGGTTCGGGCGAATGGAGTGAATTCCGAGAAGACCTCTCCATTCGCTCGCACTGACCAAGCTACGCGAAACGCGAGGATATCTACCGGTGAAAAACCTGCGGGTAGAGAAAAAATCAGCTCTGCTCGTCCCGCCGAGTCGGCAGCTACGGTGACGGACGTGGCGGGCTCGCTCACCGGTATATCTCGCAGTACCTCGTTGGCGGTCTGTACCGACTCCAAGCGAACCGAAGCGGGATCCAGCGTGATTGGGGTGGCACCGGAATTCTCGAGATCGAAGCCAACGTGCAGCAGCGTCGCGCCCGTGTTCTCTGCGATATAGGCTCCGCGAGACCAGACTTTCGCCTCTCCAAAGCGACCGGAAACTGCCTGGAGGTCGTAGATGGCCTCGGCATAGCCTTCGAGCGTTCGGCCCTCGGCCCGCTCCAGGGGAGCAAAGGTCGCGTGACTGCCGTTGTTGGCGGCACAACTCGTCGCCGCAGTTATGATGATTCCCAGGATCAGAATTTTTCGCATAGGGCCAAGCGAGCTAGCAAGACCAAGGCCGCTGCTCGGTACCGCCCGGTGAGACGGGACGCTCTGCGGGGTGGCGCACGTCGAAGAACCGTTTGGGTTTGCGAGTAGCCCATTGGCATGCGGATGCACTGGCACTTCCTGTGCATCCGCAGTGAACCATGCTGCAGATAGAAGACATCATGACCAGTTCCGTTGTTACCTGCAGTCCCGATGACGGTCTCGATAAACCCGCATCGTCGATGTGGGATTTTGACTGCGGCGCGATACCCGTCGTCAAGGATGATGGGCAGGTCGTCGGCATGCTCACCGATCGTGATATCTGCATGGCTGCCTTCACACAGGCAAAACCGATTCACGACATCAAAGTGGAAGAAGCCATGAGTTGGGACGTGTACTCGTGCCTCCCCGATGACTCTATTGCCGAGGTGGAAGTTACGATGCGAAAGCGCCAAATCCGCAGACTTCCCGTCATCGATCTGCAAGGCAGATTGGCCGGCATGATCTCTCTCAACGATCTTGCGCGAGAGGCCGTGCGAGAGCAAAGCCGCCGCGAACGTGACACCACACCGGAACGGGTCGGTCTCACCCTGGCGGCCGTCTGTCAGCCACGAACCACACGCCAGGTGCCAGCTAGCTAGCGATAGGAGGTCGAGATGCTCAGACGTTCTCACAGTATTGCTTTGGCTATTGCCGCCCTCACCACGATGGGATGCCACAATCAGCGCCATACTCGAGCACTATCCGAGTGCCGAGCGGAGCTATCAGAGACTAAGGGTGCGCTTGCGAAAGCAGAGACGCGGCAGCGTGAGGCAGAAGAATCCCGAGTACAGGCACAGCAACTCGCAACTCGCTTTCAATCCGTCGCAACCCAGCTCCGCGATGCGTTCACGGCGGGAGAGCTTGACCTGGAACTGCAACATGGAGTGATGGTCATGACGTTAAATGACGACATCCTTTTTGCATTGGGTGAGACTACGATCTCACCACAAGGGGAGGATGCACTTTGGGCCGCAGCTCGCGCACTTAAGAGTATTTCTGATTCTGACAGTCCGATTATGCTGGTGCTGGGGCACACGGATAGCATTCCGGTCAAACCTGGCACCAGGGAGTATGCATCCAACATCGAGCTGTCCGCAAAACGTTCACTTGCGGTACACGGCTACCTCGTCTCTCAGGGCGTCCCTGCCAAAATCCTGGGAGTCGCGGGCATGGGCGAGATGCTGCCGGTTGCTCCCAACGACACGGCTAGTGGTCGAGCACAGAACCGGAGGATCGAGATCATCGTACTGCCGACGATCGATGCCTTGCCGACGCTACCAGCAGCCGTTGAGTAGTGCGCTTCGAGTCGCGCGCCGGCCGTCGTTGTGTACGTTAGCGATAGCGTCCGAGAAACGCTGCTCAGCTGCCGACCTGGAGGGTTCTCCGACGCCCTGAGATGCCCGAGTCTCCCCACTCCCTCTGCGTAAGCTCCTGCGTATTCCTAGGGCGGGAACCTATGGGGCGAAGGTCAAATCACTGGCACTTGTTGTGCAACGACAGTGGGCATGAAACTCGAAATTGAGATGCCATCCGTTGAAGAGTGTACTGCCAGCAACTGTGCCTACAACCAGGATCACCAGTGCTACGCCAAGGCGATTACGATAGGTCAGAGCACGCACCCAGCCTGCGATACGTTCCTTTCGGATGATACGAGGCAGGTGCCTTCGCATGTCGTTGCTACTCCTGTGTCGGCCGGTGTTGGAGCCTGCAAGACGGTGATATGCAAACACAACAAGAATCTCGAGTGTGACGCTCCGTCCATTCGAGTTACGACGCATGCAGCACATGCTGATTGCATGACTTTCAAAAGGCGATGACGCCTTGGAAGCGGAGTTGCTTCTCGGTGTAACGGAATTGGTCCAGAGACTAGTATCTGTGAATCCAGAGTGCGTCTGCGCCAATCACCCGTTGGCCAACGAACCCCTCAAGTAGCCACCGTTTTAGGAAGCGGTACTCAAAGACTAGCTCGTCACTGTTGGTCCTTGCATCGGCGGTAAATCGATGCCGGTATGCGACTAGGAGTTTTTCGGTGATCCATTTGCCCAGCAAGACGCGCTCTGGTGACGAGTCATCCGTGTCGATGCGCAAGAGATCGAGTGGTGTGGCATTGGTGACAATCTTGGAAAGTTGCCCCGCGATGAGACCGGTTGCAACGCCAGCGGCCTTCTGGCCGACGCCAGTGCCGGCAGCCTCAGGCTGATCCGGGTTGGCACCCAGAACGAAGGCAAGCAGCTCGGCCGTGTCGTAAATCGATGGCTCGGAACGAAACTCGACAACGGGCACGCTTGCGAGGCCGCTCACGTCGATGAACAACGTGATGGCATCGAATTCATGAACAAGCTGAACGTTGAGGGAAGGATCCAGGTCTCCTGCGAAGCTCGCTGCGGCGGTCTGAATTCGATAGCGGCGACCGACAAGCTCTAGCCATCCTTGCTCCACACGCACCGATCCTCGTGCCTGCATTTCCTCGCCGAGTTCCAGATCGAGAGAGACCCCGACGAGCGCGTTGGCCTCGCCCCCTTTGACCAGCATGTTGCTCTTGCTGCGAACCGCCAACTCGATTTTGATAGGCACCGAGGGCGTGCTGCCTGATTGCTCGAGGTTGGCTTTGCCGGTAGACATGACAATGTCGTCGGGCAAGTCAATGGGATGCAGAGACCGAGCGAACCCACCGGGCAAGTTCAGGGTCGCACTTTCGATGTCCAAGGCGAGCTTGAGTGTGTTGCGCTCGTATCTACCCTCCAGCTGACTGCGCGAATCGAGACGAACGTTTATGGGGCCCGCGGCGAGCGGCAATTTGCTGGTCTCGATGGTGAGCCTTAGATCGCTGGGCAGGTTTTCAACGAGCTCGATTGCGCCGCTGAGTTTGGCCGATCCACGCCCAGAGCTGAAGTTGCCGCGCAGCGCGATTGTATCTTTGATGAGGCTCGCATGAATCTCAGCGTCCTTCACCATGTGGAGGGGAGCGCCCGGGTTGAAGCTGCCATTCTTCAAAGTCGCGTTGCCACGCACCACAGGCTGTTGCCGTGTTCCTGTGGCTTGGAGTTTCGCTGTGAGCAGGCCTCCTATGGCGCGGCCGGGGGCGAAGCCTCCGAGGAACCCGACGTCGAAGTCTTTGGCCAGAACCTGAGCTGAGATGGCTGCGCTCGGCCCGTCAGTGAGAGTCGTTGTGGCGCGCAATTTCAATTCGCCCTCGGCAACCTGCGCGGCGACGACATTCACATCGATGGTGCCATCTCGCAGACTCCCATCAGCCGCCACCCTCGCAAATGCAACACCAGCGACGACCACGTCATGAACGGACGCGTTGGCCGTGATCGCCGGTGCGCTCAGGCGCCCCGAGAGCTTGGCCTGGGCGCTCAGCGTGCCGGAAAGCTCGGGCGCGCTGGCAATGCTCTCTACTGCCAAAGGAGTGGATCGCAATACGTCGCGCAATGCCAGCAATGGCATTTTATCGGCCTTCAGGCGCGCCGATATTGGTATTTCTCCTAGGTTCGGAACTCCTCGTAGCAGCTCGTGCCAGCCCATTGCCAACGCACCTTCGGCCCTGAGCTTCTCGCTGTTCTCAAACGAGCCAATCAAATCGGCACTCATCTCGCGCTCGCCTACGCTTGCATGCAACGTTAGCGACTGCGGGGGGCGGCGTCCGTCTGGCCCTCCTCGGGGTATCATTGCACTCGCGTCCATCTCGAAGGACCTGGTTGCCGGGGCGTAGCGAATCCCTGCCTGAGCAAGAACTCCTGTTGTGTTCACTGTCAGTCCAAGATTGCGCAGAAACTCGTCGACATCGATCTCACTCGTGGAGAACTCCAACGTCTCCAGGGAATCGGCATCGAGGCCCTGATACGAATCGGAAGCAAACCAGGGGCCGCGCAATCGCAACGCGCCGGCAAGTTTTGCAGTCGCGCGCGAGCCAAGACTAACCTGAGCAGTGCTGGCAATCTTTGTTGCTTCGAGGTCCAACTGGAGATCCAGTTCCGCAAGCTCAGACATATGTGCGTTGCGCAGCCCGCGCGCTTTGAGACCGACGGCAAGCTGTTGCGTTCCCTCTTCTTGATTGAGGCGCATTGCAATTTGACCGGAGCGTGGCAAGGCCTCGTTCAAACCGGCAAATGCCGACGCGTTCGCGGTCGCGCTGGCATCGAGCGAGAGTAGGGCGCGACGATCGAGTCTCATCCATCGTGAGAGATCGAGTGGATTGCGAGGGACTCGAACTTGTGCCTGGGCGTTCAAGTTGGCGGCGCCCGGCATGCTCGCCAAGAGGTTTGCCATCAAGGTGCGATGGCGCAGTTGTAGCGTTAGGTTTCCGCTCGTCAAAGGCAGCAGACCGCCGAGGCCTATCTCGGCGAACTCTACTGTGAGGTCTCCTTCGGTGCGTTTGCGGGTGTCGATATGCGCTTTCATTGAGAGCATGCCCTGCAGGGGCACTTGCAGCTGAGCGGCTCGGGCAATTGCGGAGAGGTCGATTTCGCGAGCATCTAGATCGATTGTTCCGCGCACCCGAGCGCCCGTGAGCACGGCGCTCGATGCCGATAGACGCCCTGCGCTCGAGCGAACTTGCAGGTCCTCGACCGTGACTAGGCCGAGCTGCGGACCGGCGAACGTCCAGCGCAGTCGGCCCGTGGCATCATGCAAGCGGAGGCCTCGGAACTGCGCGTTCGTCCGCTCGAGATCAAGGGCAAGAGCATCGTCTTCCATCCGCAGACCCGCAACGAGATCGAGCCCTAGACCTCGGCCGTTGCCCGACAGCTGAACGCGAGCGCTCTGGCCATCCTTGCTCTTGAAACCGAGGTGGATGTCGTTGATGGCTGTGGCACCGGAACGCAACGACACCAGGCTCGCGCTGAGCGACCCGACGGCACCATCGCCCCGTCGCATGAGATCCGGTTGGACTGTTACGCCGCGAGCCTCTAAACCAAAGGCATGCAAGCGTGTCGATTGAAGGGAGCCGCTCACGCGTACGGTATCGAGGGTGCCCTCCGCTTGGAGGGTGGCCTGCAAATCCCCTTCGACGTCAAGCCATGGTGTGACCACGCGCGCCAGGTCACCGCTTCGGAACACAAGCTCGCTTCTAATGATTCTAGGGATTGTACTGAGCTGCACATCCGCACTCGCCGCGAGACTCGTACCCGAACCACGCAACTCTACCTCCGCCTTGAGCTTCTCTCCGACCAAGAGGATCGAGACCTCTGCGGCATCCAAAGGGCGCTCGAATACCGTGCCAGCCAGCTTGAGCTTCGCTTGGCTGTGCGCGTCCTCATGGCTGGCCTCGACCTCAACCTCGAGCGCCGAACTCGGTAGGCCCGGCCATAGCGTGCTCATATCGATGGTTGAAAGGGCGAGGGAAATCTTCGACGGTCCGCTTTGCGATGGGGGCGTGGCGCTACCCGTGAGTGTTGCGGTGCCGATGGAGCCATCTAGCGCGATGCTCGGGCCCTGGCGCTGAAACCGCAGGCTGCTGTCGAGGCGCCATGGAGTGCCAGGAAGAGCGGCCTGGACGGCGCTGGCCGGAACCACGAGCGAACCGGCCAGCTCGGCGATTTGGTTGCCGTCGAGCGCTGCTTCATCGATGCGGAGATGTGCCCCTGAAACCGAGGCATCGAACAGCGACAGCTCCATCCGCCCGGGCACGATAGAGACCATTCCTTGCAGCGCAATGTCCAGGCCGCGTTCTCTGTGTCGCGCCTCGGTGGCACCAATGCTCACCTTGAGGCCCGCTTCGGAGGACGTCAGGCGTGTTGCGCCAACCACCAAGTTGTCGAGCGATTCCCCAGGCTGGTTGGGCTGGGAAAGAGCCAGCGATGAGTCGTTCACGGTGAGTTCATCAATCGTAATAGCGAGGGCGCTTGGCTGGCCATCGTCGATGACAAGCGCAGCCAAGTTGAGCTGGCCATTCGAATCGATACGCGCGTGTACTTGCAGGCCTGAGAGGTGGAGTTCTTCGATATGCAAGTGATTGCCGAACAAGGGCAAGAGTTTGCTGCGGATGCGAGTCTCTGCAATGCGAATCGCGGGCCGCCCATGGGCGTCGTTGAGAACGAGGTCGCGCACGAGGAGTTCGCCCAAGACCGAACCTTCGATCTTGCCGATTTGGCCGCCGCCGATCAGGGCCGTGCGCAGTTGGGTCTCCGCAAAGCCTCGCAGTCTTTCCTTGCCCCAAGAGGTTGAGAGCACTGCGAGGACTAGGACGATAGTCACGACAGCGAAGGCCAGAAGGCCACCAAAGACCTTGAATAAGCGTCTGGGCCACTTGCGTGGCATTTGGGGGATGTCTGTCAAAAGGCCTCTCCGATGGAAAGATGCCAAGCAAAGGAATTGCCAGTGTGAATCTCGCCAGCGCCCCGCCGCGTCGCGCGATAGGCCACATCGAAACGCGCTGGACCAATTGGTGTGTGGTAACGAAGTCCAACCCCTGGCGCGATGTGAAGACGTGCTAGCTCCACATCACCAGTTTGGAGTCCAACATCAGCTGCATCGGTGAATAGGGCCAGACCGAGCAACCAATCGTAGATGGGAAACAAATCGATCCGCGCCTCGATGCTGGCCTCAAAGAGTTCGTCGCCGCCAATTTCAATGGTGCTGGTTTCAAGGTCGCCGACAACCGGTGCCAACTGGCGCTGGCCAAAGCCTCGCTGGCTGGAAGCACCACCAGCGAAATAGCGGCGCGTGATGGGCAGGTTTCCCGAGAGCGCGCGCCCGTAGCGAACTCGCACGCCTGCCACGATCCTCTTGCTCAGAGGCATATAGGCCCGCGCCTCAGGTGTCACGGTGAGGTAACCAAACTCGCCGCCGAGAGCGGTGCTGGCTTTCTCGACTCGCGCTTCGACGTAGTAGCCACGGCGAGTTTCGATCACACTGTCGCGGCCATCGAGTGCCAGCGTTCCTTCGACATAGGTAAGCCTGTAGCTTGAGGTGTTGGGGAAGGATCGTGACGAGCAAGACCGATCCACACCCAGCGCTTCAGCCACCGCGGCGTTGTATTCACCCGTGTCGTCGGTGGGGTCGAGAATCGCAGGGCGAAGACTAAAACACAGGAGCTCCGCATTGTACGTGAGCCCAAGCTGGATTCGGCGATGCCACAAAGGGCGATGAAAGCCAATGCTGGCGCGTGGCCCTTGCGTCGTGAAGTTGTCGAACGCCAGCCTGTTGTAGCTGAGCCTGACCGCCCCTTGCAGTTCGGGCAACAACAAGTCCTCGCGTGTTAGGCCCACCCGGGCTTCGCCAACAAAGCTTCTGCCCACGCTGCCCCCTGTCTGAATGGAAAGCCCTGGTCTCAGTTCGGTGTCCAAGGAGGTGAGTGGGTCGATGAAGCCGAGAATGGTATGCCCGGCTCGACCGCGAATAAGCCACTGGGCATTGTCGAGTGACAAGCCGCCGTCAAAGGCCGAACCAACTCCGAGCCGCAGCTCGCGTCGCCGTCCTTCGCGAAGTGAAATGGCGACATCGCCAACTTCTGAGACCGCTTGGTCTGCAAAGTCGATTCGAATTGTTCTGAAGCGACCGAGCGAGCGCAGTTGATCGCGCGTCTCATTAATCCTACGAGTTGAAAATCGATCGCCAGTGGCAAAAATAATGCGATTGCGCACGGCGGACTCTGGGATCGTCGAGAGGCCAAGGACCTCAATCTCGCCAATATGTACAACCGGGCCGGGTACCAACTCATAGCGCAGGACCACGGTGCGCTTGCTCGCGTCGACGGTCGCTGTTGCCGTGAGCTGTGCATGCGCATATCCCCGTTCTCGCATTGCCGAGAGAATGGACTCTTTGCCCAGATCGTAGGCCTCATAGTCAAAGCGCTTTCCGATCTTGAGTCCGAGCGCGTTTAGAAGGGAATTTCGAGTGTCTGGATCAACACCGCCAATCTCCACGGCAGAGATTCCTGAAGGCTGGCCTTCGACTACGAAGAAGCGAACCTCTGTGGCCAAGCCTTTACGTTCCTTGATTTGCGCCTCGGGTACGCTCACCTCGAAGAAGCCGCGTTGCTGGTAGAACGTTTCGATGCGACTGCGATCGAGCGCAACGAGGGCCGGGTCGAAGCGAACGCGTCTGCGAACGAAGTAGCCACTGGGCTTCGCCGTAACCAGGCCGTCGAGAATTTCGCTATCAGAAAAACTCCTGTTTCCGGAAATGGTTGCCGAGGCAACCCAGCGTTCACCAGGGGTTGGCGCATCGGGGCCCTTTTGCTTGGCGGAACAGGATGCCAATACTGCTATGCCGAATACGACCAGGGCCTCGCGCCGGAAGCGATTGTCCGAGCCTAGCGCGCGCGCTGACGATGTCATTGCATGCCTCTCCTCTAGAACGGGCAGGGGATGCAGCATGAGTACCAGGCTCGATGATGCAGCCGGAGTGCGCAGCGAGCCGACTTGAGTCCCATTGCTTCAAACTCTGCGTCAATATGCGCGGAAAATTCCCCTAGAGTACGAATCTATTTGCACCCGTTTGGCCATCGAAGCGTGGGCATCGGCCGTTTCGTCGATGTCATCAAAGCGCCAATCAGAGCCCCAAGGCGGCAGCGTCCAAGGACGACTAGTACTATTCTTAGACCTCTAGCTCTCTGGCCTTTCGATTGCACACACCTTCGATTGCACATCCGCAATCACGTTGATTCGCAATCGGGAAAACTGCCATGAATGAGATACTGCAAGAGCTAAGAGTCTTTGCCGAGGAAAGCCTTCCGAGCCTAATCGTTCCGATCGCCATACTCGTGGTCGGCTGGATTGCTGCCCTGGTTGTGGCGGCAATGACGAGGCGCGCTCTGAGACGCACCCAAATCGACGAGGCAATAGGCCGTCGCGTACTTGGGGCGGAGCGGGCGCGGGAGTTCAACTCTGCACGCTGGGGAGGGAAGGTTGTCTACTATATTGTCTTACTGCTAACTGCAGTGGCCTTTTTGCAGGCGACAAAACTCACCGCCGCCTCCGAGCCCATCGGCGCCATGCTGCACTCGGTACTTGAGTTCCTTCCTCGGATCTTTGCCGGTGCTGCGATAGCGTTCGCGGCATGGCTGACGGCCATGCTCACGCGCGGCGTTTTAGCCCGGGCCTTAAACCGTTGGGGAATGGACAGGCGGATGCAAGACCAAGGTCTATCCACAGAATCTGTGGCTGAGGAGTCCAGCAAAGAGCCGGTTGCTGGTGCCGTCTCCGATGCCGCCTACTGGCTCGTCTTGCTACTCTTCGTTCCTGCGATTCTCTCCGCCCTGCGAA
>Ga0316204_10003232_pt1 | contig 33457 bp, 26 predicted proteins | sample 6monrhotite_MG_2_FD_205661 | JGI IMG/M metagenome (GOLD analysis project Ga0316204, IMG submission 205661) | Microbial mat bacterial communities from mineral coupon in-situ incubated in ocean water Damariscotta River, Maine, United States -... | ecosystem: Environmental > Aquatic > Marine >... | reverse complement strand
GGCTGCAGTTTGGACAGCAAAACAGACATTGAGAGAAATTTTGTGGAGGTCCGCCGTGCTGTTGCCGATGAGAACCTGACTCAAAGTCTGCACAGAGAGTTGTTCTGATATTGAACTTATTCAGCAAATGCAGCGCTCACGCGCTGCATCCTTTGCGGAAATCGCAGGCTTTGATGCCGAGCTTGCGGGCCTTGTCTGCGAAATTGTCCTGGATGCCTGTGCCGGGGAAGATGATGACACCGATGGGCAGGACGTCGAGGATCTGATCGTTGCGCTTGAAGGGGGCGGCTTTGGCGTGGCCCGTCCAGTCGGGTTTGAAGGCGACTTGTGTGACCTTGCGGGTCTCGGCCCATTTGGAAGCGATCAGTTCGGCACCGCGCGGTGATCCGCCGTGGATAAGCACCATGTCGGCGTGCTTGGCATGAACCTTGTCGAGGGTATCCCAGATCAAACGGTGATCGTTGAACTCGAGCCCACCGGTGAAGGCAATTTTGGTTCCTGCTGGCAGATAGACTTCAGTATCTGCTCGGGTTTTTGCGGCAAGGAAGTCCCGACTGTCGATCATGGCCGCAGTGAGATTGCGGTGATTGACCCGTGAGCCGGAGCGTGTCGACCAAGGCGAGCCCGTCAAGCGCAGATAATGCTCGGCGGCGTGGTCCCGGAAGACCTCCATGCAGTCACGGCGGTCGAGGAGCGTTTGGCCAGTCGCGATCAGATGTTCGAGCTGGACGGATTTGACCTCGGAGCCGTCCTGTTCGCGCTGGCGGCGTTTTTGCGCCTGTTCGTTGTCATCGAGTTTGCGCTCGATCCGGTCAGTGGCGCGGTGGAACATGTTGACCGTCGACCAGAGAACCTCGTCGAGATCGGCATCGAGGCTGGTGTCTGCCATCGTGGCGACGAGGGCGTCGAAGATGTCGCTGACGGCGCCTGTGATCAAACGATCTTCGGGCACGTCGCGGGGGTCGTGGTCGTTTTCGGAATGGCGGTAGCCGTAGAGTTCCAGATCGCTGCAGATGGCATGGGTTGCGGATGCGTCGTGGTGTGGTTCGGCATCTGTGTGGTGGGGATCGGCATACATGGTGTGCTCCTTCGTCGGTTTGACCGCGACCGCCGCGGCCTTCATGGCGCCGAAAGAGGGCAGGCGGGGCGGACCTGCACCCGCACGGGCCGCAGCGCAGCGGAGGAGGCCGGAGGCCGGTTCTTTTGTCTCGCGATGCAAAGCGCCCATCTGGGCGCGGTGGAAAAGAACCGGGCGCAGGCCTTGCGGGTCCGGTTCGTTTGCCGTCCGGTCGCCCTCCCAAGAAGGCCGGGGTCGCGCGGCTCTCCGACGCCGGGGGCACCTCCTTTGCCGGTCCCAGACAGGGGGCACTAGCTGGATGCGGCGTTGTTCGCGGTCAAAGCTGCAGCATTCATGAAGCGGGCGACGTCTTCCGGTGCGATCTGGACTCGGAGCGCGTCTCGGAGGGCATCAGCGCCAAGCAGGCGGAGATCATCGTTGAAATCACCCAAGTGCGGCGACAGGCGGATAGCCTCGATGCCTGCATCTCCGGCGCGTTGGGTCAGGCGGGCCGAAGCACCGTCACCGGCTGGATCATTGTCACGGGCGATATAGAGGCGTCTGAGGGACGGCGGGAAGCGGATGGCGGCAAGATGGGCAGCGGACAGCGCTGCGACCATCGGCAGATTGGGCAGGATAATTCTGAGCGACAGAATGGTTTCGATGCCTTCACCTGCTGCCATGACATCGCGTGCGGTGCCAAACCGGACAGCGTGGCCGAGCAAATTGCCCATCGCACGGCGAGGCGTGTCGATTGGGGCTTTGCCCAAGTTTGTCTTCGAGAATCCGTCCGGATCAAGCCACGTGCGATGTGCGCCGGTGATCGCGCCATTGAGATCGGTGACCGATGCGATGAGGGCGGGCCAGATTTCGGTCTCGGAATGCCGATCTGGTCGGTAGTAGCATCGCGGATGAAACCGCAGGCTTGCGGTGTTGTTCAATGCTGTCAGTCCACGGTTGTGCAGGTATTCTTCGGCCAGCGTCCCTGTAATCGGCTGCGACATGGCAAACAGCCGCCTGGCTGCGGTCGGGGATCCCGTCGGTGCGGGATCAGATCGGGAGGCTATGTCGCCAAGGCGTTCTGGAAGCGGCAGGCTGAGAAATCGCCGGGCCTCTTGTGCAATATCGGCAAAATCGACGAAACCGCAGGTCTCGCGAATGATGTCGAGCAGATCGCCATGCTCTCCGGTGGCCGCATCGGTCCATTTTCCGATTGCACCTTTGCCCGAAATTGGCCCTTTTAAGCGCACGAAAAGAGACCGCCCGGGCGTGTTCCGCACATCACCGACCATCCAGTAGTGGCCCTCGCGCCTGCCATTCGACAGATAATATCTGCAGACCGCTTCGGCGTTTCGGGCCAGCGCTTCGGTCAGATCGGCAATGGATTGGGACATGACGATATCTCCTATGAAAAAAGGGCCCGCCTCGCGGCGGACCCAGTGGGGAGTGAAGTCGTCATTCCGCGGCGGTGCACTGCTTGTCCTGCCTCGTGTCGTCAGGATCGCCGGAACCATCACCCCGGTCGATAGCCGTTTCGCCGCCGTTTCGGCGCTCGGCTGCGATGGTGATGATCACCGGCACGTCAGGAACAGGATCGACGGTTCTGTGGAGCGGTTGCGCGCGGCCCATCCACGGTTCTGGGCGGATGCAGCGCACCCAGTCCGCGAAGCTCGGGATGAAGCCGAAATCCTCGATGACATGCTGCTCGCCGATCAAGCGGACGGGAACCTTGCGTCCGGTCGAGATTGTTAGCGTTGTGCCGAAAAAACGTTCGGCCATAAAGATGCCCTCGGCGTGGTGCCTGAGCGCACGGTGCCGGAAGTCCGCTGTGATCAGCTTGCTTTCGTCAAACCAGCTGTGGAGGGCCAGATAATCCTCTGCCACGCCGCCAAAACGCCGCGCAGAGGAGAGGGCGTGATGCCAGGGATGTGCCATATTCCCCTCCCTCAGAACGTATGTTCGAAGGACTCGACGTCCTCGAACCGCTGGTTGTAGTCGAGTGTGATCGACTGGTCCGCCACATCGAACAGGAAGGTGCCGAACGCGCCTTCATTGTTTTCCCAACCGCCGTGGGTCTGGGCGAGGCAGTCATAGGCGAAATGCTCGATGGCATCGCGGATGGACATGGTGCGCTCGGTCGGCTCGGCGTCTTGCCAACCAACGATGCTGAAGGTCACAGCGCCGTCCGGCAAGGTCGCTTCAATCTTGCCAGCCTTCGCGCCGATGCTTTCGATCTGGCCGCTGTCGCCATAGCCGTCGAAACTCACGTCAACGCTGGTGATGCCGGCGGCGGAGAGCACGCTGAAGAGGGCTGCCTTGTTGGTAGGTCTGATGGCGGTTTGGGCCACTTCGTGTGCGCGGCGTTCGGCCTCCCATGCGGTGAAGTCGAAGGACGGGGCGGGTGTTGTGTTTGGGTCGGTCATCGGAATGATCCTGTGCTGAAAGAGGAAGGACCCGGCGCGTGGCCGGGTCCGGTGTGTTTGGAAGGCTGGCTTGGCTACTCAGCGGCGACGGGTTCGGCCGGTTCGATCGGCACATCATCTTCCGCATCGGATTTCTCCGCCGCGTCTAATTCGTCTTGCGCAGCAAAATCGTCTGCATCGGCTCCGTTTGCCAAAGTTTCCCGCCCTTGCGTGCGGAGCGGTTCCGGCAACCAACCGGTGCCCTCGAGCAATTCTTCCGCAGCCGTGATCATTTCGGGCTTCTTCAGCCCCGCGATCCGGTCCGCAGCATCATCGCCTTTGGCCTCCCGCACCGCCTCAAGGATTTGTGCCTTGGTCACGCGGGCGAGATAGACATCCGCCGTCGGAGTCCAGCCCACTGCCACCATGTCGAGGTTCAATGCGGTGGCCAGAACATCTGCATGTGCCAAGGCCCCGGGACGGCGATTGTAGGCCTCATGTACCGCGTTGAGAGTCAACGATACGCAATGGGCGAAGAGGGCCTGACGGCTGTCGCTGTCGAAGTCGATCAGCACGTCCCAAAGGTCTTCCGGAGCCTTGGGCAGGTGCTTGGCCCAATTCTCTGATCGTGCCTCAATGGCCTGAGCCGATGCCGTATCGGCAAGACCGGGGGCTTGGGCCGAGAAGGCGGCGCTGCGCGGGTCGATCTCAATGCAGCTGTTCAGCCCATAGTGGTAGAAGAGCTTGAGGGTCAGGACATGCAGGGCCGCGACAAAGGCGATATGCGGATCGCCTGCAAGTGCGTCGCGCAGGGCCAGCGTTCGATGTGCCGTCAGTTCCGTGACGAGGCGGTCAGAGAGCGGTTTGATGCCGTCGTATTCGTCCTCCTCGTCATGTGGTGCTCCGGCGTCAGGATCAATGTCGGCGTCATCAACATCCGCATCGGCTGTATCCGCGGCTGGTTGATCTTCAGAGGGCAACGCAGGTTCGTCTCCCGGACGCACATAGCCGCGTTCGACGCGCAGCCGCCCCGAACTGTCGATGCTGACGAACGCCCCGGCCAAGGCCAACGCGTCCTCCTCGAAGCGGATCGGACGATCCTGCAGCGCCTCCATCGCCGTTTCGATCTCGCCCAGCCGTGTATCGACCTCCTCTGGCAATTCGTCGGCATCGGCATGATCTGCCTCAAGTTTGTCGAACTCCGCCTTGAGTGCATCATAGGCTGCGGCCTCTTCGTCGCTCATCGGTTCGGCGTCGCCTGCAATGCGTCGCATCCCGTAGGTGTGGCCATAGGGAAAGTCGGTATCCACCTCGACCCAGTGCCAGCCTTCGGCCTGAATGGCCTCGGCATCTTCGCGCAGCTTTTCGGTGACCATCAGGTCGAGCAGACCGGCATCCTGCAGCCAACCACCATCATCAGTATGGAACAGGTCGCGCAGGATCGCGCCACCTGCATCCACATAGGCATTCAACCCGACATATTGCGCACGGCGGTCTGATGCCCGCACAGCACCTTCGGTCAGCATGCGGCGGATTTCGTAGGGCTGCTTGGAGTAATGCCGCTGCAACGCCTCCCAGACCTGCTCCTGCCGTTCATGATCGGGATTGACCGTGAAGGCCATCAACTGGTCGAGAGTCAGGTCTTCTTCTGCATAGGCGTCGAGCAGAGACGGTGCGACCGCGGCGAGCTTGAGCCGCTGTTTGACGATGCTAGCGGAAACAAAGAAGGCGGCGGCGATCTCTTCTTCGCTCTTGCCCTTCTCGCGCATCGCCTGGAAGGCGCGGAACTGGTCCAGCGGATGGAGCGGCGCGCGCTGGATGTTTTCGGCCAGGCTGTCTTCCTCGGCGAGACCATCCGTGCGGATGATACAGGGCACGGGGGCTGTGCGATTGAGGCGCTTTTGCTTGACTAGGAGTTCCAGCGCCCGGAAGCGGCGCCCGCCTGCGGGGATTTCGAACATGCCGGTCTCAGCGCCGTTTTCGTCCAACACGGGCCGGACCGTCAGGCTCGCCAGAAGGGTACGCCGGGCGATGTCCTCCGCCAGCTCCTCGATTGAAACGCCAGCCTTGATGTGCCGGACGTTGGACTGGCTGAGCAGGAGTTTGTTGAAGGGGATGTCGCGCGAGGCGCTGAGTGTGATTTTCTGTTGCTTGGTCATCGGGGTTCTCCGCGACGGGCCGGCCGGGAACCTCTCTCGACCTTTCAAACCCGTCACGAAAAACCCGGCCCACCTCTTCCTCCGGGGAAGACGCGGACCGGGCGATTTGGGTGCGACTGGTTTCAGGCGGCACTTTCCAAAAGTGTCTTGGCGCGGGTCTCCATCTCCAGTCGCGCGTCCTGCTGCGGTTTGGTGCGCGCGACCGCCGTAATGCCCTGCACGAAATCAAAGACGCTTTCGGGCGGGCGGCCTTCTTCGGTCAGCACAGTGTCGATGATCGTCGTCGCGGCAGCCTTGGAGAACCCGCGTTTGCGCAGGAAGTCGGAGCGATCTTCATCTGTCCGCGCGACGACCTTCTCCCGCGCGGCGCGGATGCCGTCGATGAAGGGCGCGGGCGAGGATTCGGCGAAGCGGCTGAGGGCTGGGGCGGCCTCATGCGCAAACCGTGACGCGGCATATTTCGAGTGACGGATTTTGATCTCCTGAAAATCCTCGACGCCCCAGAGGTTGCGGTTCTGGCAGACGGCACGGAGGTAGAAGCTGGCGATGCCCAGCGTTTTGGCACCGACCTCCGAATTCCAGCAATAGAATCCCCGGAAATAGAGGTCTGGCGAGCCGTCGGGCAGGATCCCCGCCTCGATCGGGTTCATATCGTCGACCAAAAAGAGGAACACATCCCGATCCGACGCATAGAGCGTTGTTGTCTCCTTGGTCACGTCCACACGCGGATTGTAGACGCCGGTCGACCAGTCGAGCACGCCCGGCACCTTCCAGCGCGTGTCACCCGTGCCGTTGCCCGCGATGCGTTGCACGGCGGAGACCAGTTCGTGGTCGTAGATGCGCCCATAGTCGGGGCCGGTGACGGCACGCAGTTCCGTGCGCCCGTTCGCGACCTCCATAGTCTTGATCTGCTCTGCCCGGTGGTTGGTCAGCCCGTACTGCAAATTAATGCCCGCCAACGGCGCGGGCAGTTGACGCAGATAGGCGGCTGGCGCGCCGACAATGCTCGACAATTGTCCAAAGCTCCAATGCGTCGGCGCAATCGGCTCATCAGCTCCGGGCAAGATCAGCCCCAACTTCTCAGGGTTGTCGCGATGCGCCTCGACGCGGATCGCGGCGCTTTCCACCGTGCGCGTCCGGCTCCGCTCCGCGCGACCCTTGACCGAAGCGAAGAGATCGTCGAGCGAAAGATATCGTTCGTCATCAGGCCGCGCAAACCATTCGGACGACACGCGGTCCACATTCGTGCCGCGCGACACATCCACCTTGTAACCGCCGTTGATGTCACGCCCGGCATCGATAATTTCGGTATTCATGGGTTTTCTCCCGCGACGGGCGGCCGAAAGCCTCTCTCTCGACCTCCAAACCCGTCACGGAAACAGCCGCAGGCCTCTTACTCTCGATGCGCGTTGCGGACACCCAAAAAAGGGGTTTGTTTTGCGCTGGCTCGGCCGTGTCGGTGGGCCCTGAACTCGTGCTGTACTATCGCATCGGGCGATACCTTGAGAATAGTTGTCTAAATACGATTTATCTGCTAATAGTCATATGTGACGTATAAATAGGAATTGACCGTCAGATATGGCAGTTAAGGTAGGCTCACTGACCGCACGGCGCGCGCTTGAAGCTCTGGGGGCGAACATCAAGATGGCGCGCTTGAAGCGGCGTATCTCCGTAAAGGGGTATGCTGAGCGCGTCGGTGTGTCCGAAAGCACTATCACGCGGCTGGAGAAGGGCGATGATGGTGTCAGCATTGGTACGCTGGCGATGGCCTGCCTCGTCCTTGGCGAGATCGAGCGCATTGCGGAGTTCCTCGATGCCGGATCTGACGATACCGGGTTGCTCCTTGATCGGGAGGCGCTTCCAAAGCGGATCGACCGAAAGCGAAAGCCCGGACCGCCGCCATCGGGCAAAGACCAACTTGGCCCCTCATCGGACTTAGATGATGAAGAAGGGGTCGGTTTCTGATGCCCGAAGCGATCGTCGCCCTCGGAGAGGGCAAACGCGTCGTTGGTCGTTTGCGCTTCGAGAGCGACGGTCGACGTCAGCATTCACAATTCGAATATGCCGACGATTGGTTGGTGGCTCCCGACCGCTTCGCGCTGTCGCCGGGATTGCCTCTGCGCGAAGGTAGCTACTTCAACACCGGGAAAGAGGACAAGCGTTCGGCGTTACCCGGATGTTTCGCCGATGCCGCACCGGATTCATGGGGGCGCGCCTTGATGACCAAGGCGCTAGGCGGTGGTCTCAGCGAGTTCGACTATTTGGTACTGTCTGATGATCGCACGCGGCAAGGCGCGTTGCGCTTTCTTAGCGAGGACATGGAGCCACTGTCCAACCTGACGCCTCCGATCCCGCGACTGGTCGACCTTGAACGCTTGCGCGGGCTCGCGCAGCGGTTTGAACGCGACCCTTCCGGCGCGGAGGAAGAAGCGCGTGATTTGGCTGGTATTGCGGGCTCATTGGGCGGTGCGCGTCCGAAGGCCAATGTGGAGGGCGATGGCCATCTCTGGATTGCCAAGTTCACCTCTGCGCAGGACACCAAACCTGTCGAACGCGCGGAGGTTGCCACCTTGAAGCTTGCGGCAATGTGCGGGCTGCGGGTTGCTGACGCAAAACTGGAGTTGCGGAACAGCGATAGTCCGATCGCGCTCATCCGCAGGTTTGACCGCCGCGGCGAAACGCGCATCCCCTACATTTCAGCCCGAACCGCACTGGACTGGCAGGGTGATGAAGGCGGCTTCTACACTGATATTGCCGATGTTATCCGGCAGATTTCCAGCAAGCCCGTCGATGATTTGCACGAACTCTGGCGGCGGATCGTTTTCACGATCCTCGTGTCCAACAAAGATGATCACCTTAAGAACCACGGTTTCATCTATGCGGGCGGGGGCCGATGGCGGCTGTCGCCGGCCTTCGATATCAATCCATCGCCGTCGCGGCATAGAGTTTTGGAGACTGGTATCGTCAGGGGTGGTTCGTTCGATGCGTCAATCGATATCGCGCTTGATGCCTGCGAGTTTTTTGATCTAACGACAGCCGACGCCAAGCCACTGGCACATAAAATGGCGGAGATAATCGCGAAGAACTGGAGGAAGGCATTGCGCGAAGAGGGTGCGTCGCCGGATGAGGTCCGTGTCTATATTGATTCGTTTGAGCACATCGAAAGTGAGAGAGGTTCGAAGTGAGATAATTGTTCCATCCCGGATGATCACATAGACCCTCGGCGATCTGCATTTTTCATGGCAAGATCGGTTCTGAGGGACGTTCGGGACGGGGTGCAACCATGCTGATCCATCTTCACAAACAGGCAACGACGACACCAAAGGTAAGGGCGACAATCCAGGCCAGCGATGAGCCTGCATCGACCTTGGCGGAACGCTTCGGCACGACGGAGCAGACGGTGTATAAGTGGCGGCACCGCGACAGCGTTGAGGATCGCAGCCACACGCCGCACCGCCTGCAAACGACGCTGACCCCGGCCCAGGAGGCCGTTGCCGTGGTCCTTCGCACGACGCTGCTGGTATCGCTCGATGACCTTCTGGCGGTGGTGCTCGAATTTCTGAACCCGAATGCTTCGCGCTCTGGGCTTGACCGCTGCCTGCGTCGGCATGGCGTTGGAAACCTGCGCGATCTGAAGGCCAAGGCGCCGACGCCGAAGCACAGTGCCTTCAAGGCCTATGAGCCCGGCTACATCCATATCGACGTGAAATACCTGCCGCAAATGGCCGATGAGAGTTCCCGCCGCTACCTTTTCGTGGCAATCGATCGCGCGACACGCTGGGTCTTCATACGCGTCTTCAAAGCCAAGACGGCAGCCAATGCCCGACGCTTCCTTCGTGACCTGGAACGTGCTTGCCCGCTGCGTATCCGCACCATTCTTACGGATAACGGCAAGGAGTTCACGGATCGCCTCTTTGGCTTGCGCAAGCGTGCCGCGACCGGCGCGCACGAGTTCGATACGCTGGCCGCCGCCCTCGACATCGAGCATCGCCTCACACCGCCGAAGTCGCCTCAGACCAACGGCATGGTCGAGCGCTTCAATGGCCGTATCGAAGATGTGCTACAAAGCCACCGGTTCCGATCATGCGAAGAATTGGAGACGACGCTGCACCGCTATGTCTGGCTCTACAACCAGCAGCTTCCCCAATCAGCCTTGGGTAGCAAGACGCCCTTGCAGGCGCTGAAGGACTGGCACAAACTCAAACCAAAGCTGTTCAAGAAACAGCCCTATAACCTTCCGGGATGTGACAGATAATCCATAAAAGCCATCGTGATTATCTAAATCACGGGCTGAGAGAAAAATGGAAACTGAATAACCCATTTCCATTGCACAGTGAAAAGAAATGGAATTATCGGCGGGAATGTAGGGAGCAATACTACTGAAGTGGCCCAAAAATTTCGTATCAGTGTATCACAGTACGCCTGACGCGGGTGTGCAGGGCACCTTTTATTGGCACCTTCAGCGAACATACCCTGATTGGCGCGTGCACGCACTACGCATCCTCACGAAATTGGCCTCGAATTTCATACACGCTGCAGTGAGCAGGATCAGACGGCGGTCATTTTCAGATATTAGCTGAACAATGTGGTCCATCGACGCCCTGAAATTGGACTCAATAGAGTCTAAATCATGTAACCAAGTCGACCGCACCGAACTCGTCAGCCGATCTCTAGCAGGCCAGACTCCGTAAGTTCCTCCAAAGTCGATCCAATGATATCGAGCGCGTCATTTACGTCATCGTCGGTCGTACCTCTGCCGAGGCTAAAGCGGATCGAAGATGACGAATGCTCATCGCTCAGACCAATCGCCCGCAGCACGTGGGAAGGCTCGGAAATGCCGCTTGTGCAAGCCGAGCCGGACGATGCGGCAAGACGTGGCTGTACTTTTCCCAGAAGATCGGCCGCGAAGATGCCTTCAAAGCCGACATTGACGTTTCCGGGGTGACGATAAGATGGGTCAGCGGAGCCATTAAACCAAACCCGGCAAGGCAAGTCTTCCATCCCTTTTGCAAACATATCGCGGCGCCGCGCGAGCGCAGCGCGTTCTGCGTCGGCGGCATCACCAACAGCGATCCGCGCGGCGGCACCGAATCCGGCGCATAGCGCAGTGGGTAGCGTGCCCGACCGTAGGCCGCCTTGTTGGCCACCGCCATAGATCAAGGGCTCGATCGACTTATGAAGATCACGTCTTACATAAAGCGCACCAATCCCCATCGGACCGTACATTTTGTGGCCCGATAGGCTGAGCAGATCAACACACTGCACGAAGTCCGTCATATCCATAGCGCAGGGTGCTTGCGCACCATCGCAGTGGAGCAAGGCACCGTAGCGGGCTACCATATCCGATATTTCTGGAATGTCCTGTAGCGTGCCGATTTCATTGTTCGCGGCCATAATCGAGACCATCAGAACATCCTCGGCGAGTTGATCTTCGAGTTCGTTCAGATCAATGCGACCTTCGGAGTCCACGGGGATGTGTATGACATCGTACCCGTGCGCATCACGCAGCACGCGGCCGATTTCCAGAATGCATTTGTGCTCGGTTGCGCCGAGCAACACGCGTTTCCGGTCTCCGCCCATTGCACGCCTTCCAATGCCGAGAAGAGCAAGGTTGTTGGCCTCGGTGGCTCCCGATGTAAAAATGATTTCGTCCGCATCGCCGCCGATCATCGCAGCTATTTCTGCAGCCGAACGATCAACGGCTTGTGCGGCGCGCCAACCAGTTGCATGATCCGCAGAGTGCGGATTTCCGAAGCCTTCGGCAAGATATGGCTGCATCGCTTCCAAAACCCGCGAATCAAGCGGCGTCGTAGCTTGATGATCGAAGTACAGGGTGTGCCCAATTTTCATATTATTGTCAGTATCTTACCGTGTAATTGTTGCTGTATCCTGCGGTCAGAAGGCCTCACGCGCTTTCTGGATGATATCTCCAGGAATGAGTTTGACCCTACCATATCTTGTGGGTTAAAGTCGAGCTGGATCAACCATCCAGGACGAACGCAATGCCACGAGGACCAATTTATCTAGACTCATACAAGCCCCAATTTTCGGGGCACGAGACTTTTCCGCTGCGCTACGGTTGGCTCAAGAAAGCTTATGATGCCATTGAAAAGCGCGATGGCGATCCCGACAGCAAGACCGCATTCACGAATGAAGGCGCTATCGCGCATTTCGGAGTGGGTAAAAATATGGTCTCTTCCATGCGCCATTGGGCAACAATGTCCGGCATTATTGCGGACGGACCGACTTCAAATGCGCTTGTGACCACCGAACTTGGTCGCAAATTGTTCGGGCGGGACGGGCATGATCCTTATATGGAGCATCCCGCGAGTCTTTGGCTGATCCATTGGAATCTTGTCGGACGCCCCGAGAAAACCACTTGGTATTGGAGCTTCAATAATTTCCCCGGATCGACATTCGAGCGTGATCGTCTCGTCAAGGCGCTCGAAAAGGTCGCTAATGACAGGGCTTGGCCGCGCGTATCCGCGACGACAATCCGGCGCGATGTCGAGTGTTTTCTGCGCACTTACGTTGCGCGGCAGACATCCGCGAACGCGTCACCGGAAGATGCGCTTGAGTCCCCGCTCGCCGAGCTCGGTTTGATTAAGGCGATTGGAAAGCGCGATGGATTCCGGTTTGTCCGCGGTCCCAAATCTACTTTGGGGGACGGTGTATTTTTGTACGCCCTGATCGAATTCTGGAAAAATTACACATCGGCGCAAACCTTGTCCTTTGAGGCCATCGCTCACGAGCCGGGTTCGCCCGGCCGCGTTTTCAAGCTTGATGAAAACGACATTGCAGACCGGCTGCTGGGTCTTGAAGAATTCACAGGTGGTGCGTTTAGCTGGTCAGAAACGGCAGGAATGAAACAAGTACAGCGTCAGGAGCCGCTCGATATTGAAGCCGCTCTCGCGTATGTCGCTCTTGATTATTCATCTAAAGACAAGCTGGAGGCGGCGTAATGGTGCTATCAGACAGCGTAACTATTGCGCGGCGATTTCAGCGTTCAATCAGGATTGATACGGATCACAATAATCTTCAAGCCCTTGAAGGGTTTGTATGCCCCAAATCGTCGGCGGACGTACTTGCCGCTGTCGGTCATCATGTGTCGGAAACCGGCCATGGTGCTTTTACGTGGACGGGTCCCTACGGAAGCGGAAAATCAAGTCTTGTCGTTGCGCTGAGCGCGCTCCTGAGCGGCGATGATGCGCTGGTGAAAAAGGCATCGGCTGCGATCGGGAAAAGCACTGCCGAAGAAGTTGTCAGGGTGCTTCCGCCAAATTCGAAAGGCTGGCTAGCACTTCCTGTTATTGGCCGCCGTGATGATGCGGCACGTGTGATCGGCGAAGCGTTGGAAGAGAGTGGATATCTAGGGGGTCCGCGAAAAACGCGCTGGACAGACGACGCAGTTGTAGAGGCACTGGTCGAGCTATCAAAACGGCATCCGCGCAGCGAAGGTGGATTTATCCTGTTTGTCGACGAGATGGGCAAATTTCTGGAAGCCGCAGCACAAGATGGGGCGGATGTTTATCTTTTCCAGTTGCTTGCAGAGGCAGCGTCGCGAAGCGATGGCCGTCTGATTATTATCGGAATTCTTCATCAGGCATTTGAAGAATATGCGAACCGGCTCTCTCGTGAGATGCGGGATGAATGGTCCAAAATTCAGGGGCGTTACATCGATCTTGCGATCAACGCGGCAGGCGAAGAACAGATCGAACTTATCTCACGCGCTATCGAAAACGGACGGGCCGCCGCCAAGCCCGGTAAGCTTGCGAGTCTGGTTGCGTCCGAAATTGGGCGTCAACGTCCCGGCGCGTCCCAGTATCTAGCAGAAACGCTGGAAGGGTGCTGGCCGCTCCATCCCGTTGTTGCCAGTTTGCTTGGGCCGATATCAAGGCGGCGCTTTGGTCAAAACCAACGGAGTATATTCGGCTTCTTGAATTCCGCTGAACCGTGCGGCTTTCAGGATTTCGTACGCCATCATAGCGAAGACTTTTTATACGAACCGGATCGCCTCTGGGACTATTTGCGCATCAATTTGGAGCCGTCAATACTCGCATCGCCGGACGGTCATCGTTGGGCGGTCGCTGCCGAGGCCATCGAGCGTTGTGAAGCGCTCGGCGGTGACGCATTGCATGCCCGGATTCTCAAATCGGTTGCCCTGATTGATCTTTTTAAAGAACGGTCCGGGCTAATGCCAACAGATGCGTTGCTGTCCGTTTGCGCGGGTTCAACCTCGAAAAAGGATACGAAGGCAGCCCTTGAACAGCTCAAGAAATGGTCGCTGATCGTTTACCGGAAATTTGCTGACGCCTATGCGGTTTATGCCGGGAGCGATTTCGATATTGACCGTGCCGTTCAGGATACGTTGCAACATGTGCGCGAAGTCGATTTTTCTGCTTTGCAGAGGCTTGCAGGTTTGCAGCCGATTCTGGCCAAGCGCCACTATCACGAGACGGGCGCGCTTCGGTGGTTCGATGTAGAAGTTGCGCCGGTCAACACGCTTGTTGAGCGTGCGCGCGCTTACAAGCCTCACGCCGGAACTATTGGAGAGTTTTTACTCGCCGTCCCTACCGAAGGTGAAAGCGCTGAAGAAGCGCAGAAGCTCTGCCGCGAGGCGGCACGTCAGTCGAAAGAATGGGACGTTGTCGCGGGCCTATCCCAACGCGCATGGTCGATTACAGACCTTGCCCGCGAACTGATCGCCCTTACCGAAGTGCAAGAAGAGCATCCCGATCTTGCAGGCGATCCCGTCGCGCAGCGGGAAGTGCAGGCGCGACATTCCGTTCTGCAAGGGCAACTCGAAGAGGAAATCCGCCGCGCCTTTGACAACGCGACCTGGTATTTGAAGAATCACAAGCCGCGCCAATTGTTTCATGCAGAAATCAATAATGTTGCATCGGAACTCGCGTCGCGTCGCTACCCTCTTTCACCGCGGATCAGCAATGAGCTTCTCAACCGGATCAAACCGTCTAGCAACGCCGTGGCAGCCCAAAACGCCCTTTTGCGGGCGATGGTTACGCATGAGGGCGAATCGCGACTAGGGATTGAGGGCTTTCCTGCCGAAGGCGGACTATTCGCCTCGATTCTCGAAAATACAGGTTTGTACGCAGAGACCAAAGAAGGGTGGCGGTTCTGTCAGCCAAATAAAGACAATGATCCGTTTGGGCTTCTCCCTCTCTGGGACGCCACGACCGAACTACTTAAAAATGCCGAGGATCGCACTGTTAAAATTGCTGAGATTTATCATCTTTGGTCTGCGCCGCCGTTCGGTTTGAAAGACGGGATCATGCCCGTGATCGCAGTCGCTTATATTCAATCCCGGCGGGAGAAAGTGGCGCTCTATCGGCAAGGTGTCTTTCAGGCGCGATTTAAGGACATTGATGTTGAAATCCTTGCCAAGGACGCGAATGAAATTCAGCTACGTTTGATGGATTTGTCCGCTTTGTCGCGCCGCCTTCTTTCAAGCATGGCAGAGGTTGTCCGCGACTTGGATTCTGAAAACCGGCTCGTCCATTTGGCACCGATTGACGTTGCACGCGGTCTGATCGCTATCTTTGACCGGCTGGCCCCTTGGACGAAGCGAACCATGCAACTTTCTGCGAATGCAATCCGGGTACGGGACCTTTTCAAGCACGCCAACGATCCGAACAAGTTTCTGTTCGACGATATCCCGACGGCCTTTGGCGGGCGCGGGGCTCTGGACAACGACAAAGCCTTGAAAAGCATTGTCGATGAGGTTCGTGAAGGGCTCGAAGAGCTTTTGCAGTCCTATCCATCCATGTTGCGACGTTTGAACGATTTAATGCTTGCAGAACTCCAGGTGCCGAACGCATCTCCGCAGGCGCTTGCCGAACTGCGATCCCGTGCCGAGAATATCAAAAAGCTCGGTGGTGATTTTCGCCTTGATGCCTTCATTAACAGACTATCCGAGTTTGAGGGGATCAAGCAGGGCATTGAAAGCATCGTAAGCTTGGCAGCCGACAAACCACCAAAAGACTGGACTGATCCTGATCTCGACAGGACCGCGGTCGAACTCACGGACCTTGCGCAAAAGTTCATTCGTGCCGAGAATTTCGCGCGCGTGAAGGGCCGGATTGATAAACGCCATGCGATGGCCGTCGTTGTCGGCGTCAACGGCCGACCTGCGCCGGTGCATGCCGAGTTTGAAGTCACCGAAGGCGAGCGCGCTGCTATCGACGAGATCATTGCGAGTCTTGAGCACGTCATAGACGCGCGCGACAACAATAAGCGAAGGCTTGTCCTTGCGGCACTCGCGGAACTCAGTACCCGCTATATGACTTTTCCGGATGAAAATCCGAAGGCAAAATCAAAGAGAGCTGTATCGTGAGCGAGATTCGGGAAAAGCACGTTCTGGGATTATCGGGTGGCAGGGACAGTGCCGCACTTGCCGTTTACATGCGGCAGCACCATCCTGAACGCGATATCGAATATTTCTTCACCGATACGGGGAAGGAACTTCCAGAAGTTTATGAGTTTCTTGGACGGCTTGAAGGCTTCCTCGGAAAGACGATTCTAAGGTTAAACCCGGACCGGGATTTTGACTTCTGGCTCAAGCAGTATAACGACTTTCTGCCGTCACCACAGACAAGGTGGTGTACGCGGCAGCTCAAGCTTCGTCCCTTCGAGCAATGGCTTCGTCCCATCCTCGAAGAAGGCAACACAATCTATAGTTACGTCGCAATTCGTTCCGATGAAGAATATCGCGAAGGGTACAGCTCGAAGCACGACCGTCTCAAAGTTATCTTACCATTCAAGGACGATGGTATCGACAAGCCTGGTGTTCTCGACATCCTGGAGGGGTCCGGACTTGGTCTACCGAAATATTATGACTGGCGATCACGCAGCGGATGTACCTTTTGCTTCTATCAGCAAAAGATCGAGTGGGTGCGCCTTAAGGAGCGGCATCCCGAGGCATTCGAAGAGGCAAAATCCTACGAGAAGGATGCTGTTGCCCACGGTTCACCCTTTACCTGGTCGCAGGGAGAGTCACTTGACGAGCTTACCGCGCCCGAGCGGGTCAAGCAGATCAAGGACGATTATGAGAAGCGACTTGAGCGCGCGAAGGCGAAGAGACAGAAAAACCCGCTGCGGGATGAAGGCGATGAACTCGACATTGACGAACTGTACGGACAAGCGAAAGGTTGCTTGGCCTGTCATAAGTAGATTCAAGCTGCTGCAATTGAGGTGAATAAATGAAACTTGACCCAAATGTGGAAGATAACACCGCAGTTTCCGATCGTTATCAGGGTAAGGAATTCCCTTTTGACGAGAAGGTCGATGGAATCATCCTTGCTCATGCGTACTCACTCTTTGATTTGCACGCAAAGCAACGCATGGATGGATTCCGTTCATATCTTGTCGCATCGGCGGTAGTATTCGCAGCATTTGCGGCGATGTGGCGCGAGGAAGCCTACTCTGCCTGCGCTATGGTTGCATTTGTTTATCTTGTCATCAACCTTGGCTTCTACACCCTCGATTTGCGCGTTCTTCAACTCATAAAGATTGCGGAGAGTACTCTTATCGTCATTCAAGCAAAACTTCGGGCAAGCGCGAACTGGAGTGAGGTTGACAAATCTAAAATTGAATTCTTTCGCGAAAGCGACGCTGAAAACTATTTGATTGACCGCGCCTTTCTAAAATTTGGGCGCATCACTTACCGTGATGTATTTTATAGGATATTTGGAGTAATGAGCGTGCTGTCTTTCATCGGCCTAGCAATTTCTCTTTATTTGGCAGTTTAGGTCGAAGAAAAACGACAGTTAAAAGAAAATTTCTACACTAGTTTAACCATGGCCATACATGATCCCAGCAGAGTTCGGCAGTATTTTTTCCTCGGGCGAGAACAACGTCCGCGTTCCACTCATTGACCGTTCGCAGCGGGTCGAGAAGAGATAAACGCGTCCCATCCTGGAGTAGTTTTGCCGTGGTCTTGGAGAAACTGATACCTGCGGCCTTTGCTTCTTCTATCCGTTTGTCCTGATCCGCGGCGGACGTCTCAGTGAGCGCCAGGTAGAATTTTTGTTTTTTCCCCCAGCTATCGCTGCCAATGGCAGAGTTTTCCCTGGCCGGTAGCAGGGCTAGGTTGCCCAACGAATGGCGAAGGAGATTATCCTTATAAAGCCCGGCCAAATCCCAGCCATGTTTCGGGACCGTTTCAGGAGCAATATGCTCTACCGTGGCATAGTGAGTTCCGTTCCAGGTCTTGTAGTTCAGAAAATCGTTCGTGTGCGCGCTCGCTTTTACACCGGATTTGTTCCATGTGCCCGGCACGCTTTCAGACGGCAACGCGTGGTGGGCTGCTGTCAAGATCATGAACCGCACAAGCTCGCGGGACTGTTCGTAGAGGGGATTGGCCGCTGCCTGCCCGACCCAACTATCTTTGGTCAAAGACTTGAGCTTATGTTCAAGCAACGATTTCAGAGCGCTTTTGAGCGCGTCTGCGGAGAGCAGAGGATTTTTGTGATTCACGCCAGCGCACAGACCGAACTTGCGGCTCGCGCCGCGCCCTACGCTTGGCGCCATCATCGCACGAAAGTCGCTATCGATACCCGCCGTTCCACCTGTCGCCGCCCGCCGCAGGACAAGAAACGCCGCCACGGCCCTGAGCGCCGCCACAAATTGGACTTCGCCGCCGTGCTTTAGATCAGACTTCCAATAGCGCGACAAAATGGGCAGCGCTAGGCTCGTTTTCATATCACTAATGAGCGAGATGAGGAGCTGCACCTCATCGACCGTTTCGCTTTTATGGAACCTACTCAGTTCTTCAATGCCGTTGTGCTCCCAGTAATAACGCCGAAAGCGCGCCGAGTCGGCAATTGCCCGGACGAAATGCCGGGCGGAATCGTTTCCGTTTCTTGCTGCGCCGTCGTAGCTTTGACGAAGAAAATTTCGCTGCGCCGCGAGGTCCTTCGAAAGCTTCTTGCCTTCGAGATACAGGGCGAAGGTTACGATCAAATCTTTGGTTTCCGCTTGCTTCTTGGACGTATCTGAAAACCTCTGGTCCAGATTTTCATTGATTGTCTCGAACGCCATCTCCGAGGGTGAACCTGCGTAGCCCTTGACCTTGTTCTCAAAGCTGATGACGCGCGGCTTTAATGTTTCAAGCGCGGTCAGCGGCTCACCCGTCGTGTTCAGCGCGTCGAAAATGTCAAAAGCAGCGGATTCATCGTCCGTCGTTACGCGCGTTAAAACGATGCAACTGCAAAAATAGGATGAAAATAGAAGGGTTCGGACGAGGCCATATAGCTCAGGGTGCTTGGTTACTGCGTCGATTGCCCGGTCCCGGTCCGGCTCGTCCTTGATAAAATCAGGAAGCCGTTCGAACAGATTGCGACACTGCTTGCGCCTAATCCATTCTATATCAAATTGCTCGCATTCAGTGTCTTCATACCAATCAGGGTCGTTCAAATTACCGATAAGCTTGCGGATTAGCTGATAGTTCCGCGCTAGTTTTTCCGCATCGGTCGCCGCTCCCAAAGCGGGTGGGACATACTCTACTTTGTCACTGTCGAAATAATCGGCAAAACCTTCGAGGAACTTCCCGATGGGAGACAGATAATCAGAGCTCGATTTATTGCGCCCGCGTGCATCGCCGCGCCTTATGATGCGGGGGAAAGGGAATGTTTCTTTAGGCGAGACCCGTTGAGAGCCGACGGCACATTCATAGAGCGCATAAAGCCGGAGGTCGACTTCGTCTTCGAGCCACTTTTTGACATTGGCATCAATCGAGGAGGGGAACACAGTCTCTGACAGATGACGGCGCAGGGCTTCACTCAACGCGCAGGCGAAAAGCGTCAGTGTGGTCAGTCGCTGCTGACCGTCAACGATCGCAACAGAAACGCCGGAAAATTCCTCTTCCTTCGTTTCTTCTTCAACTAGGATCAGTGTGCCGAGGAACGTGAAGGCATTCGCATCAGCGCTTTCTGATAGACGCTGAAAGCCGTTTAGTGCGTCGAAGTATAGCCGGGTAATATTGTCTTCTGACCAATCATATTGACGCTGGTACTCGGGGATGGTGAACCCGACCCGGCCATCGTAGAGCATAGCCGTTTCGAGCGGGCTCGACGCGCGCGCTTTGAATAGGTCTTCAACTTTCTTCATATCTGCCTCATCGTCTTTTTCTATTTTTCAAATCATATGCTCAAGATCATATGCCCTCAAAACCGGTGCCAGTGTTTCGTAGGCATCCGAGCGGTTGTCGGAAAGTGACGAAAACTCGGCAACGCGGCCAAGCTCGGATTTTATCAGCCGTTTTGCGTATTCAGAATCCGTGTCGAAATCCCGCGGCAGTACCACTATGAAATCGTGAATGAGCGCGCGGTCTTTGCCCGGTGAGCGGCGAAGGATTCGCCCGCGGCGCTGGACGAACTGGCGCGGATCGCGCGAACTTGCCAGGATATAGGCGGTGCTACAGGCCGGAACATCGATACCCTCGTCAAGGCATCTGATCGCAACCATGGCATCAATCATACCGAGCCGGAAATTCTCCAAAATATTGTCGCGCTCTTTGCGGGACTCGCGGGAAGTAAATCGCGAGACATCCCACGACATGCCGTGAAGCATGGCGCTGACCGCTTCGACCTGCCGTTTTCCCTGATCGATGCTTTCTGCGGAGCCGTCCTGACCCTCATCTGTCTCGACGGTGCCATCGCCGCAATAAAAGAGCGTGTGCTGCGTCGGCTTTTCTCCCGTGAGCACGGCAGCAAGCATCGGAAGCTTGTTGGCCGCCGAGCCGACAAGGCGCGCGCGCCGCATCAGAAGGCCGGTAAGCTGCGGTGACATCTCGCCTGATTTTCCTTTCTTGCGGGCCATAAGCCGTCCTATCTGCTCGGATAACTCGACGAACTCTTCCGCTTCGCCTTGTGTGAATTCGACGAGGTGTGGATAATAGACGTAAGGGGTGAGGACCTTGTCTTCGATGGCTTGTTTCAAAGTGTAGCGGGAGACGATATCACCATAGAATTCGTTCAGCCGTTCATTGCGCTCTTCATCAAGATAGTGCTTGGGCGTTGCGGACAGGCCGATGCGAAATTTTGCGTGATCGGGCAGAAAACCCTCATAGGCCTTCGAGGTGTGGTGGTGGCATTCATCGCCTATCCAGAGCAGGCGGCTACCCTTGATCTTGGACAGGCACTCCTGAAATTCAGGGCTCTTGAGGGTCCGGTTTACAACGACAATCGCGCCGAAACTGCGGCTTCCCATGGTCAATTCGTGGACCATATTCCGCAGCTTGTCTTCCCACTGTGCGCGGGAGACGTAGCATTTGACGGGGTAGATATTGAAGGTCGAGAGGATATCGACCCACTGATCCGCCAAATTCTGATAGGGCGCGGCGATCACGCAGGCGAGGCCGTCGATGGCTTCGGACATTTTCACAATGGCATGGATGGCCGTGATCGTCTTGCCCGCTCCGGTGGCGAGATCAAAGGTGCCTTGAAAGTCGCCCTTGGCTTTCCAGGCATCAAGCGCTTCTATTTGGTGATCGCGCATCTTGAAGGGCTGGCCGTTGATTGTGGCCGGTTCGCGTGGCTTTCCCGAAGTCGTACTGACAGCGCTGCCGGTTCGCGCCAGAATGCGCGCGGCAATCGCCGCCTCGATCTCGGGGTCCGGCGTATAGTCGAGAGAACGAGCCACCGAAATCAGCTTGTCCCGAACGGCCGATGGAATGTCTATCACAGCCGTGCCCTGGCTCTCATTCTTCCACAGGCGCTCAAAACTCTCGATGTGCGGGTTATAGAATTCCGCGTGCTCGGGCATCCATGTCCTGAAGACATTGATCGATTCGTAATTATGTGTCGGGAGCAGGGCGTGCGTGCTCTCATTGGCAGAGCCCGCGAACACGACCTGATCGCCCGCCTCGTCCGTGATAATGCCAACCTTGTCATGGTACATTCCGCGCTCACGCAGAGCGATTTTGACATCGAGCCGTCCGTGCGCAACAAGCCAGGCGAGCGTGTCAAAGCGGTTCTGGAACAGTTCATCACTGACATTGGAAATCATTTTCAGCAGCTCGCTGCCGATCTTTTCCGAAATCTCCTTCTCCTTGTAGCCCTGCTTGACGGCTTCAAGATCTTTACGGTCGGAAAATGCCCCGAGGATCAACCTGATCTGACCGCCGCGCTTGACGAAAATCGATAAAGCCTGAGCGGCATAGCTGATGGTCGACGCGGAGAAGAAGCCGACGGCTCTATCATAGCGATTGGCTACAGAGAGCGTCGGGAAGTAGAAATCTTCCAGTATGTGATCCTGGTCGGACTTGTAGACGCCCTTGTAAGTGAGGTCTCGCAACATTCAGAACGTTATCCCCGAAACATCGGGTTCTTGGTCGTCGATGTTCAAAAAGCTGCGATCCTTGAGCAGCTCCAGAATGTCGCGGTCGGGATATTCGCCGCCCCCGCGCAGCATCGCCTCGTGAATGATTTGGAGACCACCATTAGCGTACTCTTCGAAGATTTCCGCGCAATGGCTTTCTTCCCCATCCTTGAGGATTTCGGGGTCTTTGGTCTCCGCGAGCGCAATCAGATAAATTAAGTCTTCGGCGTCGCCGCGCTCGAATTGCTGGTAGGAAATATCTTCGACGCCTTCGTCCTTGTCGAGCGGCAGGCGGCGCTTTTCGGAATAACCAAGCAGGGCTGCGAAACAAAGAAGCTCTCGGATCGTGGGGAACAGTGTCCTGTCTGATCCGGGAAGTTTTTGCATGGCGAGCCGCTGTACCATATCTTCATGAACGCGGCTTCTGTTGATGTTTGCGGCGCGTATATTCATGGGCCTGTAATCTCCACAATTTCTGTACCGTCATATTCGGCTTCGAACATGGCAGTCTTGAACTCTTTACCCTTGAAATGCCGGCTTTCCTGCTTGCGATCGCCCTGCGGGTCGGTGTTGTGCCGGACAAGAAGATATTCGGCGCCAAGATGATCCTTGACCGAATTCAGCACATCCTCCGAGCCTTGCGATTTGGAGACAAGTAAAACGACCTGGCGTGCCATCTTGGGGATGAACTCGGCGGTTGTGGCGCGATAGGCTTCGTCGAGCTGACCGAAAGGGGAGTCGAGCACTAGCGGCGCGACAGTGCCGGGCAGAAGCCGGTAATCCTGCGCGTTCTTGCGTACTTTGGCGAACTCGATGAGAGCGGCTGTGAAGGCGAGCCCCAATAGCTGGTTTTCACCGCTTGATTTCGGCAAAGCCGTGCCGTCAGAATTTACAAGGCTGATGACATAGTCATCTGTCATACGCAAGTTCAGAACCTTGCGCGTCGTTGCTTCGAGAATTCGCCTTATCCCGGCGCGCAGAATCTTGCGGGCTTGCTCTTCTTCGCTCACGAGCTGGATTTCGAGCTTGCCTTTGATCGTTTCACAGAGGTTGCGGCGGCGCCCATAAATGGCTGTCTGCTTGTCCTGCTTGGCAAGCTCGGTGATCTCGTGATCGATCCTGGTTCTCTCGCGCTCGGAACCGCTGATGTTCGTGCCGAGTGATCCGATCTTGCGGTCGATTTCCCGCAGCTCGTCCCTTAGTTCGCTCCGGCGCCGCTCGCGCTCGGCAATATCCTCGAAATTGATGCCCTTGAGTTTCTCGCTGATTTCCGCGAGCTGCGCTTCTGCAGTGGCGAACTCGTCATTGGCTTCCGAAAGGTGCCTTTTCGCGTTAGTGAGACGGCCTGGCGCCTTGGCGCGCTCGGTCTTGAGGCTGCCGAGCCTTGCGCGCACCTTGGAGACGCGGTCACGCATAACCTGGTTGGCGGCCTTTTCTAGAAGGCTGGCAACCTTCTTACTTTCAGGGCTTCCCGGCTCAAGCTTGGCGCCGCAGATACATTCTTCTGCTTCAAGGACATCTTTGACAAACTCTTCGTTATAGGGCGAAGGGATGCGTCCGCGATGCTGTTTCTCATCAAGAAAAGAGAACGTTTCTTCTGTGATGCGTTTGGAGACAATGAAGCGGCCGTTTTCGCCAAGCCACTTATAGACTTCGTCCGCATATTCTTTCTGACGCTTCTGCGCGCGTACTAGCTGACCATTCAAACGGTCACGACTATTTTGAAGTTCTTTTGCCGCCGCTGTATTGCGGAGCTTGGCGTCAATATCCTTGATCTGCTGGTCTGTCTGGTCACGCTTCTTTTCGAGCTCGGTTATGCTCGCCTTAGCCGTGTCGATTTGGGAGGTCAGCGCATCAAGGCGGCTATTCATCTCTTCTATGCGTTTTGTCGCCGCATTTGTCGGGATTTGCTTGCGGAACTGGTTTGACACGGCTTGCAAATCATCAATGGCCGTTTCAATCAGGGAGCAGCCAAGGATATCCCGCACGGCGCTCTTGATCGAACCCCGATTATTCTCCCCGAGAAATACCTCTGCATGTTCACCGTCGAAAAGAAAGTGTGATGCCATATCGCGCGGGATCACGGTATTGATAAAAGTATCAGGCGAGTCCAGATTGGTCTGGCTTCCCTCATCAATGCGCGCAACAAGAAATTCGCGGCCTGCGGAGCCGTTTATGTGAGCAAAACGCTTTGCAATGTAGCGATTTTCATTGTGCTCGAACAGAACTTCGACAGACGCAATTGAGCGACCAGCTTTTTTGGCGTCGAAATTGAGAATATCGTCCCGCATTTCAAAGCGCGACGTCGTCTCGCCGTAAAAGCACCATAGCAGGGCGTTCAGAAGCGTTGTCTTGCCCACGCCGTTTTCCGCGTAGATGATCGTGACATTGCGGGCGGGGTCTTCGGAGAAGCGAATAAATGTATCGCCAAAAAAGCACCGGAAGTCTGTTAATCTAATTTCCTCAAGAATCATCGGCGTCGCCTCCTGGCTTGGTGTGACGCTCAATGATATCGCGGAGTTTTCGCAGCCTTTCCGTCTTCACATTGCGTTTCTCGAAGAAATAGCTGCGTTCTAACTCAATGATTTCCCGAATTATTGGATCGTTTTTGGCTTCCGTTATATCATCTTCGCTCGTCATGTCTTGCCCCGTCCTGCCACCCATCATCCCTAGAATTACAGAGGGTGAAAAAAAATGCAACTTCCGAGAGTCATTCCAACATTCTGAAAAGTATGGGATAATGGAGAGTAGACGGTGTCAGAAGTATGACCTTGCATGATGCAAGGTTACCATGCCGTGGCGACGTCCCACAACAAGGGGTTTCCTCGGAAGCCCGTGTTCCGCGAGTATTGGAGTAGTCATGAGGGATCTCGAAGGCCGCATCTTTCTATCTGCCACGGATCTCATGCGCTTCATGGGTTGCCCGCATGCAACCACCCTTGATCTGGCGCATATGCGCGGGACAGGTCCGGAGCCGGGCGAGAACACCGAAGACGCAGTGCTGTTGCAAAAGCAGGGCGATGCCCATGAGGCGGCGCATCTCGCCCGGCTGAAGGAGGCCGGGCGCACCGTCATTGAAATCGAGCGTGGCAAGCTTGGCGGAAACGCCGCGGCCACGCGCGCGGCGCTTGCCGCTGGCCCCTGTGTGGTGTTTCAGGGCGCGTTTTTGTCGGGGAACTGGGGCGGTTGGTCTGACTTCTTGGAGCGTGTCGAGGCTCGCTCCGCACTCGGAGCGTTCAGTTATGAGGTGGCCGACACCAAGTTAAAACGTCGGGCCGACCCCGAACATGTGCTTCAGCTGGTTCTGTACTCCGATATGCTGACGGAGATTCAGGGGCTGGCACCAGAGTTTGCCCATGTCGAATTGGGCGACGGCACCCGCGCCACGCTGCGCTTGGCAGACTATTCCGCCTATGCCCGAATGGCGCGCGAGCGGCTGGAAGCCTTCGTCGCTGATCCGCAGCCGACGCGCCCGATGCCATGTTCCGATTGCGGCCTTTGCCGTTGGGCCGATCATTGCGAAAGCGTCTGGCAGGCCGAGGACAGCTTGTTCAACGTCGCCAACATCAGCCGTGGTCAGGTGAAAAAGCTGGAAGCCGCGGGCGTTGACACGTTGGAGGCTCTTTCCACGCTGGATCACCCGATCCGTGGCATGGCTGAAAACACGCAGGCCCGTTTGGTGACGCAGGCGCGCTTGCAGCACGCCCGCAAAACCGGAGAGCCAGATTTTGAGTTGCGCGTAGCACAGCCCGGCAAGGGCTTCGACCTTTTGCTGGAACCCCAGTCTGGCGACCTGTTCTATGACATTGAGGGAGATCCGCACTACGAGGGCGGCCTCGAATATTTGCACGGGATCTGGTTTGACGGGCAGTTCCAAGCTTTCTGGGCTCATGATCACGGTGCCGAAGCGCGGGCGCTGGAAGGCCTACTGGCGTTCTTTCGTGCGCGGATTGCGGAATACCCTACTGCGCGCATCTATCACTACGCGCCATATGAGATCACCGCTCTCAAGCGCTTGACGACGAAATACGGGATCGGTGAGGCCTACCTTGATCGGCTTTTGCGGGAACGTCGGTTCGTCGATCTGTTTGCCGTGGTGCGCGGGGGGCTGATCGGGTCTGAGCCGAACTATTCAATCAAGTCGATGGAGGCATTCTACGACCGCAAGCGGGACGGCGAGGTCAAGACGGCGGGTGGCTCGGTCGTGGCGTATGAGCGTTGGCGCGAAACGCAGGACCGGCAGATCCTCGATGAAATCGAGGATTACAACCGCGTCGACTGTATATCGACCGAGGAGTTACGCGACTGGCTCGTTAGCATTCGACCCAACGGCCCTTGGCCGATACTCGCCCCGGACGCCGGGGAAAAAGAGGTCGAAGTTGACACCGACACGCAAGCATTGCGGAACATGCTGGCAGGCTCCGGCTTGCCTCAGGATCGGCAGGATATGCTGTTCAATTTGGGCGTCTTTCACAGCCGCGAGGTGAAACCCGCACAATGGGCGGTGTTCGACAGCGCCGCAAAAGACGAGGATGATTTGCTCGACGATCTTGATGCTCTTGCCGGGCTCGAAGCGGTTGGCCCCGTCGAACCCGTCAAGCGATCCTTTGCCCGCAGCTACACCTATCCTGAACAGGAGACGAAACTGCGGGTCGGCAAAAAGGCGACGGTTCCCGTCTTCGACGGCCCACCCACAACTGTCGGGATCGAATCCATGGATCGTCGTGTGCGCCAGATCACCGTTAAAGCGGGTCCGGGCAAGGCCGATCTTCTCGCGGATCAACTGACGCTGCATCCGGACTGGCCGCTGAATACAGGCGTTATCGCCTCGGCATTGCGCGATGTTATCGCCGATCAGTGTGACGCGCGCCAATTCACGGCGGTGGATGATCTGCTGTCGCGCACGGCTCCGCGTCTCGGTTCGGGGCCAAGGGCTGATCTTCTCGACGGGGAAGATCCCGTTGCGGGAACCATTGCCGTGGTGAATGACATGGATGGAACGGTTCTGCCGATCCAGGGACCGCCCGGCACCGGTAAGACCTATGTCAGCGCCCGCGCGATCCTGTCTCTTGTCCGAAAAGGATATCGCGTCGCAGTTGCTTCGAACAGTCACGAGGCGATCCGCAATGTTCTGATGGGGTGTCTTCTCGCCCTCGAGGATGACGATCCCGACATCACGTTGGAAAACGCTGAACTGGCGCACAAGGTCGGCGGCGGTGAGGATGGTTACCCTGACGGATTTTCGGGCATCACCCGCGCCCAGTCGAACGACGACATAGCGCTCACCCAAGCTCATGTAGTAGGCGGCACCGCATGGTTCTTTTCACGTGACGAGAATGTGCAGGCCTTTGATTGGCTATTCGTGGACGAGGCAGGCCAAGTTGGCCTGGCAAACATGGCCGCCATGGGGCGTGCCGCGAGGAACATCGTCCTTGTAGGCGACCCACGCCAGTTGCCGCAGGTCATTCAGGGCGCGCATCCTGACCCAGCGAACCTTTCGTGCCTCGACTGGATGCTGGGGGATCATGCCACGATCCCGGCCGATCGCGGCATTTTTCTTCCCACCTCTCGGCGTATGCATCCGGAAGTCTGTGGTTTCATTTCGGAGCAGGTCTACGAAGGCAGACTGACTAGCCATCCCGACACGGCTCAGCAGCGCGTGAACGGTACGGCCCTCCCCGAAGCCGGAGCCTTCTGGATTCCCGTAGTGCATGAGGGTAATGCCCAGATCGCGCAGGAAGAAGTCGCGGCAATTGGAAAAACCGTTGCTGAGTTGCTTGGCGGAAGCTGGACGGAGAAGGACGGCAGCAGACGGCCGATGCGCGAGAGGGACATAATCGTCGTCGCTCCCTATAATGCGCAGGTAAACGCTCTCCGGGATGTCCTTCCATTGGGCGTCCGTGTCGGAACCGTAGACAAGTTTCAGGGGCAGGAGGCGCCGGTCTGTCTGGTCTCGATGACCGCTTCTTCCGCCGAAGAAACCTCGCGCGGAATGGAGTTCCTGTTTTCTCTCAACCGCATCAACGTAGCGGTGTCGCGCGCCAAAGGTCTGGCGCTCGTCTTTGGGTCACCGCAGCTGCGGGAGGCGAAATGCAACACTATCGAACAGATGCGGCTGGTGAATACGTTGTGTGCTCTCAGGCAAAGGAAATCGGATGGATATTGAAAAGATGATTGATGAACTGCCTCAAGAATCGCTCAAGGCCCTCAAACATCGGCTAGCTAACGCAAACCGGATTTTGGCGCGCGATCCGGAGCATGTGAGCGCATCAAAATTACGCTCAGCTATCAAAGCTGAGTTGACACAACGTATGAAGGCCAATCGAAGAAAGGTCGGGCAGTTGTGGTGGGAGCCCCACGATGCTGACGTTCCTGAATTCCTTGCCTATGAAGCCGCAGAGTCCACTATTCCCGTGGCAGCTATTTTCAAGAGCGATACGCACACCGCGGCGCGTAAGGAAGTTTACGCTGTTCGTGTCGGAGAACATGAATTAGCCGAACGGTTCTCAGAGGTTGCGCTGGCGCGCAAAGCGGGGTCGGATGCTTGGGAGAATTCGAAGCGCTAGACTCGGCTTTGCTCACGGTTGCGGAAATCTAGCGGTTATTGTCTGCAGGCTCCTCTTTTAGATCACACAGGATTCGCACAAAGTTTACGCTGCAGCTTGAAAAAGCAATTTGAGAGCAGAGCGAGCCCCCGCAACCATCTCAACTTGTGATGCAAGTTCACGAAGATCGGCCGCCCCCACCGGGTGGCCGTCTTTCGTTTGCAAGTTGAGATTTGAGCGCCCTCCCGCAACCAACGATCCTTGCGATAGCAAGTTATCCAATGCCTCGGCCTCCGAAAGGAAGTCGGGGTTTTTCTTTCCTGCCGCAAACCGCAGGATTGCGCCTAGATCGCCGCGCAAGATGATCGCCAATTCCCCGTTGTCAGGCATGAGCGTTACTTGTTCGATCAGCGACCGCAGAACCTCGACCGCTGGTGCGCGATCCTGCTCGCGCTGTAGGTTCTCGCATAGCTTGCCGACACGATCCTGATAGACATGCGCCATGTTCGGATGCAGCAGGGGCGGTGGCTCATCGGCATTGGCCAGTAACTCAGCCAGTTCGGCTTTGCGCGCTTCCAGCTTCTCGGCCTTGTCCTTCAGCTTGAGTGGCGGCTAGCCCTGAAGAATGGCGTCGACCATCTTGTCCAATACACAATCAGCCCGTTCAAACTCTTTTTGCCATCCAACCAAATCCGCGCCACGCTCGATCCTAAGACGGTTCACCTCACGCGTAAATTCGGCGCAGAACTCCTTGAAGAGCTCCGGCTCCATCAAATGCTTGCGCAAACCGTTCAGGATCGAGGCTTCCAAAGCATCGCGCCGGATATTCATCCGATTGCTGCATGTCCCTTTGTTGCGGGCTGTCGAACAGCCCAGCAGGTCTTTTGAGATCAGCGAATAGCCACCGCCACAGCATCCACATTTAATGAGGCCCCCCAACAGGTGCTTGGGCCGCCTGCGATCATTCATTGGATTGCCGCTGTCCCCGGTTGTATCGAACGCCAGGCTGGCTTGTCGCACCTTCACGTCATCCCAGAGCGCCTGATCAACAATCCGCAGATCAGGCACCTCGTGCACAACCCATTCACTTTCCGGGTTCGGGCGGGACACTCGCCTGCCGGTATCGGGATCCTTCATGTAGCGCAGCCGGTTCCAGACCAGCCGCCCGATGTAGAGTTCATTGTTAAGTATACCGGTGCCGCGCTTAGGGTTGCCGTGGATCGTCGAAGGCCCCCATTCCTTGCCCTGCGGGCCCGCAACGCCTTCTTCATTCAAGGTCAATGCAATGGTGCGCGAGGATTGCCCTGCAAGGTAGTCGCGGAAGATGCGCTGCACCACAGTCGCCTCGGTCGGATTGATCTCGCGTTCCCCTCGGTCATCCGGGTCCGCGGTCCGCACCACGTCATAGCCAAAGCAGAGACCGCCGCCGGACCTCCCCATTTCGACCCGACCGCGCAGACCGCGTCGGGTTTTGTCCGCGAGGTCCTTCAGAAAGAGCGCGCCCATCGTCCCTTTCAGGCCAATGTGCAGTTCGCTCACCTCGCCTTCGGAAAGTGTAACGATGCTCACATCCGCAAAGCGCATCCGCTTGTAAAGCCCGGCGATATCTTCTTGGTCACGCGACAGCCGATCCAGCGATTCCGTAAGGATTACGTCGAAACGTCGCTTGAGCCCGTCGGCGATCATTTCCTGAACGCCTGGACGGAGGAGCGAGGCCCCGGAGATCGCGCGATCCGTATAGCTGTCGATAATCGTCCAACCTTCGCGTTCCGCACGTGCACGACAGATGCGCAACTGATCCTCAATGGACGCATCGCGCTGATTGTCGGATGAATACCGAGCGTAAAGTGCTGCTTTCATATGCTCACCTTCCTAATCGCGGGGGCGAGTCTGTCCATGACGCGCGGTTTCCGCTTCGACAAAATCTCTTGCAGCTTGCCGTGCCAGCAGGCGAACCAAGTTGACCAGGCGCGGGTCATCGCTTGCACGTCCCACGCGCACGACATCACGATCTGCATTTTCGGCCCCAATGGAGCAATGCCCCGTCGAGGTATCGCGTGCCGTCTGGCCGCTGCATTTTCTTTGATCGGTGCGTTCCATAAAGCCCAGCATGACAGACGATCGCCGACCCTCAAGGAAAAACCATATGGGAAAACAGCGCGTTGCGGCTTGCGCTGGCGTGCTTTGGCGTAGGCTATCGTGATATGGGAAAGCCTGGCGTCGCACATAAAGGCACCGTAAAGGCCGGAGTTCGAATGCGCGTCAGTCCGAATTCTGTCCATGGCGAGGTCCTCGGCGGACGAATTGCCGGCGCAATCGACCGCTCCCGCGAGAATGCCACAACCTGTCCGAATCGCAAAACGGCATTGAATTGGGGTTGCGGGATTTCGCCGTTTGTACGCCCGGCTACTTCGGCGGGAGAGTGAGAGATGGGCTTGGGGAGCCGTGACGGGCTAGGGCTGGAGGAGTGGCCTCCGGCGCCTGTCGTGGAGGTAATCCCATGATTCAGGAACAGAATTTCAATGCGCGCCCCGATGCGAATGGCGGCTATAAGGTGGATGTGTCGCGCGGCACGAATGTAGACCGCGTGTCGTCGGAATGGTTCTCGCGGCCTGATGACGAGCGGTACCTGTCGCTCGACGATCTCTTTGCCTCTGTCAAAAGCCGCGCGGAGCGGAGCCGGACGCGCACAGTGGAAAGCGCTGCGATCCGTGTTGAGGCGCATCGCGACAACCCAGAGAAATTGGGACTGATCTTGCCCGGAGCTGAGGAGCCGATTGCGCCGACGCATTGGAGCTTTGGTCAGATCTCCAGCCTCGTCGGCGCGCCTGCCGCTTATCTGCGTCAACTGCCCGCACCGCTGGCTGGGATCAACCTGCAATACGGACTGACCAACCACCGCGCGGAACAGATCAAGACGTTGGAAACCGGAGATGGTCGCACCGAACTGCGTGCCGTCACCGGTCCCGATTATGGGCGCATCTACGACCACGAGCTTGTCTCCGCTGTTCAGCGTATCGCGGGCAACGGCACTGGCGACACCCGCTGGAAGGTGCCCGGCGTGCTCGACTGGTCGACCGGCATCTATAATCCCCGGGTCGATATCACCAAGGACACAACGACCCTCTACGCTTCGGACCGCGACGTCTTCCTGTTCCTGGTTGACGATCTGAACCCCATTGAGGCGGGGATCCTGCCTGACGGTTCGCCGGACCTCTACTTTCGTGGCTTTTATTGCTGGAATTCGGAGGTCGGAGCCAAAACCCTCGGCATCGCCAGCTTCTACCTGCGCGCGGTCTGCCAGAACCGCAATCTCTGGGGCGTGGAGGATTTTCAAGAGATCAAGATCCGCCACTCCAAATATGCCGCGTCCCGCTTCGCGCATGAGGCGGCCCCAGCGCTCACCCGCTTTGCCGGGTCTTCGCCAGCCCCATTCATCGACGGCATCCGGGCATCACGCGAGAAGATCGTCGCGCGGACAGACGAGGATCGTCAGGACTTCCTCCGCAAGCGCGGGTTCTCGAAGGCGGAATCGGGGCACATCGTCGAGACGGTGTTGGCCGAGGAAGGCCGCCCGCCCGAAAGCGTCTTCGACTTCGTGCAGGGTATCACCGCGGTAGCTCGGTCGAAGCCGCAGCAAGATGCGCGGTTGGTGATGGAGGGGAAGGCGAAGGCGTTGTTGGAGAAGGCCCGCTAGGGATAGAGCCTGCGCGCGTCTTCTTTTCCAACTCGCGCGCAGCCGACCGTTTTAAGATCCATCAAAGCCAATAGTTCGGGACTGCTCGCCTTGCTGGCACACCCCGCCTTTCAATTTTGGCAATCGACATGGCAATGGATTTCGCCGTCCCGTCCTGCTTTTTCCCAAGGGTGCTCATTTTTCTAGCGCCTCCTAAGACAGCAATTCCGAGGCTAGTTGTTCCGGCCGCCGCCAGTGGCCCACCCCAGTGCGCCCCTAGTGCTGCCAGACCGATAGTAGACGCCGCTTCAAATGCGAAAAGAGTACCCGCAGTGAAACGGTCGCGGCCAATTTGTTTCTTGATACTGGTTAGCTCATCGTCGATGCTATTTCGTGCGTCTTCTAGGCGTTCGAGAAGGGTCTCTTGATCTTTCATCTCTAAGTCCAAGTTCTGTTCTCTAGAGATGTCTTCAAGATATCGCCAGACCAACCGCCGAACACCCTCATACTCCTGACGGATCGAAAAGAAGTCATGAATATTGCTGCTTCTGATATTGTTTGGAACAAACAAATCCATAGAGCTCTGCAGGAGCTTAAACCGATCTGCGCGATGTGTCTGATCACCATCGAAGAGGTGATTTACATAGTTGATGCCGCCAAACGTTATGCTTGGGAGACCATCAACGATTGACGCCTCCCGTGCCATTCTTGCCAGCACGAAATCCGCCAGAACAGGATGACACAAAACACCGTTGTGCTCGATTACGTCACCGGTTTCTGGGTTTCTAAAATGCCCTACGCGCAAGGCCATTCCGTCAGTGAAGAAAATGTCGCGGAAATTCGGCGGGAATTTTTCCTCGGCAACATACTTCCAGCCCTTTTGCGACCAACGCACAGCTATCTCATCGTCTTGACCAGGACTTACGTGGCCGTACTGGTCGAAGTGAATTGGGGTCAGGTCTCCCTCTTGTTCAGTTTCTTCAACCAGCTTGGCAATAAGGTTCTCTGTCGCCTGCGCTACCCCATCTTTGTCCATCCACCCTGAGTAACGGTATGTAGGATCTTTCATTTCGATCAAGCTGTCGTCTTGCGAAAGAACCTCGTCGATATGTTGGCGACGCTTTACCCCGAATTGATCAACATTCGGAACAATCAGAGAGAGGTGGTCGCGGAAATTCAGACCAGTCGTTAAGGTGGATCGCATGACGAAAGAAGTGATCCAAAATGAAGAAACGAAAGAACCATTCGCCCGAGTTTAAAGCCAAGGTTGCGCTTGAGGCGAT
>Ga0316204_10003231_pt1 | contig 33459 bp, 25 predicted proteins | sample 6monrhotite_MG_2_FD_205661 | JGI IMG/M metagenome (GOLD analysis project Ga0316204, IMG submission 205661) | Microbial mat bacterial communities from mineral coupon in-situ incubated in ocean water Damariscotta River, Maine, United States -... | ecosystem: Environmental > Aquatic > Marine >... | reverse complement strand
TACTCGATCCGTTCAGCTGGGTAGTCCGCGTCGACAGGAACATAACAGCCGCCCGCTTTTACAATCGCGAGTAATCCAATCATCATCTCTAATGAGCGCTCGAGACACAAGCCAACTCTTACTTCTGAACCCACGCCTTGAGACGCTAAATAATGAGCCAATTGATTGGCTCGTTGATTTAATTGGCTGTAACTGAGCGTTTGTTCTTTAAATACAATGGCAGTTTTCTGAGGAAAAGCTTCGACCTGACGCTCAAATATTTGATGCACACAAGCCGCTTGTGGATAAGCTTTTTGAGTGTCATTCAGTGTCGAAATAAGCTGCTGTTTTTGGGTTGAATTTAAAAATTCTAGTTGCGACAGTGGTTTTTCCGGCTCGTTAGTCAATAGGAGTAATAAACTTTCATAGTGACCAGCCATGCTTTCAATAGTGCTAGCATCAAATAGCTCTGAATTGTATTCCATTGCCCCAATCAGACTTTCATCGGTTTCCTCTAAACTCAAAGTCAAATCAAAGCGAGATACACCTTCGAGTTGTTTAAACGGAGAATAACTTAACTTAAAATCATCTTGATGGCTTAAATCTATCGGAATATTCTGAAGCGTAAACATCACTTGAAATAATGGCGAATAACTCATACTTCTTTGCGGCGCCAATTCTTCTACTAAATGTTCAAATGGAACATCTTGATTATTAAAGCCTTCAAGCGCTGTTCTTTGTACTTGGGCTAATAATTCCTTGAAACTCAAGTTTTCACTCAAGTCGGCACGCATAACCAAAGTATTCACAAAAAAGCCGATCAAATTTTCTGTTTCGCGCCTTGTTCTATTCGCAATTGGAGTTCCTATGGCTATATCAGTTTGTCCTGAATATCGACTTAGTAGCACAGAAAATGCAGACATTAAGGTCATAAACAAAGTGACATTCTCGCCACTATTAAACTGTTTGATTTTTTGCAAAACAGCGCTAGAGAAACGAATCGGCTGAGAACTACCACGGAAGCTTTGTTGCGCTGGACGTGGGCGATCTGTTGGTAAAGCAATCAGTGCCGGAATATCAACTAATTGCTCTCGCCAATAGTTTAATTGCTTTTCTAATACTGCTCCATTTAACCATTGTCTCTGCCATAAAGCATAATCTGCATACTGAATAGTCAAGTCTGGCAATGGTGATTTCTCACCTGATTTATAGGCTTTATAAAGTGCCGCTAGTTCTCGCAGGAAAACACTTTGAGACCAACCATCAGAAATAATATGATGTACTGTTATGAGTAAAAGATGACTTTGGTTTTGTTCATCTTTTAATAATCGTACTCGAAATAAATTGCTACTTGATAGTTCAAATTTGTAGTGACTTTCGCTATAACAGATTGTTTCAATTTCTTGTTGACTTGACACAGGTTCAACTAGAAGTTGAACACTTGCTTTACAAATTTCTTGTACCGGATTATCGTTCAAAACAGTAATTCGTGTTCGCAAAATCTCATGACGCAGAACGATCTCCCGCAAAGAACGTTGCAACGAGGGTAGATCAATTTGTTTGGACATTCGAAGTGCTAATGGCATGTTATACACGTCACTAGCCCCCATATATTGACTAAGAAACCAAAGGCGCTGCTGCGCAAAAGAGAGCGCTATGGGCTCATCTCTAGAAACTAAAGGTATTTCAACACTTTTGAATTCCTCACGATTTTGTAACTTATCTATTGCATCAGATTGAGAAATTAGTGTGGGAAACTCGAATATCGAACTTAACGGCAGTTCGATGCTAAAAATTTCTCTGACTCTTGACACTAACATAGTAGCAAGTAGAGAATGCCCGCCAATTTTAAAGAAATTATCTTGGCGCCCTACTTTTTCTAGAGATAATAATTCAGACCAGAGTGCCGCCAAACTTTCTTCAGCAGATCCAAGCGGTGCAAGGTACGTTTCCTGCTGCAATCGAATATCAGGTTGAGGCAGTGCTTTTCGATCTAACTTACCATTCGATGTTATCGGCATCCAATCTAGGAAAACAAAAGCCGAAGGCATCATGTAGTCAGGTAGTTGATTTTGTATGCTAGCTCGTAGTTCTTCGATTAACTCTACAGTATCTACATTACCTTTTGGCTTTACAACAATATAAGCCACCAGCATTTGCTCGTCGGATTTACCTTGTTTAACCGCCACAACTACTTCTTTAATTTTCTTATCTTGTGACAGGAGTTTTTCTATTTCGCCAAGCTCTATTCTAAAACCTCGAATTTTAACTTGGTGATCTATCCTGCCTAAGAACTCCAAGTTTCCGTCAGCTTGAAACCTTGCTAAATCCCCAGTTCGATACAGACGTTCTCCCCCTTTTGTAGAGAACGGATCAGGGATAAAGCTTTGTGCAGTCAAGGCATATTGATTCAAATAACTCCGCGCAAGACCAGTTCCAGCAATATGTAATTGCCCGGTACAACCTAAAGGTACAGGATTTAAATTATCATCCAAAACATATAATTGAATATTATTGATTGGCTTGCCGATTGGAATTATATCAGGTAGATCCGTCCCGCAATTCCAATAACTGACATCAATAGCAGCCTCTGTCGGCCCGTATAAATTAACTAATTCTGCGGATGTTCCTGAAGAGACAAAACGTTGTGCGAGCAATGTATCCAACGCTTCCCCGCTAGTAAAAACGCGACATATTTTCGAGCGCGTTAGCCAACAGCGAGTCTCCAACATAACCCTTAACATTGAAGGAACATAATGTAGAACAGTAATACCAGCCTTCAAAATGAGATCGAACAAATAGCTAGGATCTTTATGACCTTGAGGTTTGGCAATTATCAACTGGCTACCAGCCATAATAGGCCAAAATAACTCCCATACCGAAACGTCAAATGTGTATGGTGTTTTTTGTAAAACCCTATCCTGCGCAGATAAAGGATAATTCTTTTGCATCCAATCAATACGATTAACTAAAGCACGATGTTCGACGCACACACCCTTAGGTTGACCGGTGGAGCCCGATGTATAAATCAGATAGGAAGAATTAGACGAACTGAGATCTAGCATTGGATTATGAGTTTTATCTGGAAATTCAGACCAACAGTTTTCCTGTAGACAAACAACATTCAAAGAATTACCTGGATCTTTTAACTCTGACCAATTTAATTTTAAGTCTACTGCTGGATGAGTAATTAACTGCTTCATACCACTATCTTTAACTAGGTGCTGCAGTCTTTTTTGCGGTAGCTCATGGTCTATTGGTACATAACAACCACCAGCTTTTTGAATTGCTAGAACGCCGATTAATAGTTCCAATGAGCGCTCTACACAGATCCCAACTTTATCATCGGCAAGGGTGCCGTTTTCTATTAAATAATGCGCTAATTGATTTGCTCGAAAATTTAATTCGCTATAGGTCAGTTTCAGTTCTTCAAAAACGACCGCAATATTATTTGGAGATAATCTTACTTGCTCTTCTACTAGCTGGTGAATACATTTTTCGTGAGGAAAATCAGATTGAGTCATATTCCAGTCAAACAGTTGGCGTTTTTGCTCTGAACGATAATTATCACTCGATAAGTAAGCGATAATATTTTCGCTATTCTCATTGATCAATCTTTGTATATCTTCAGGTATTTTTTCAAAAGTTGGAGTTAGGACTAATGAACCATTATTCAGCGAGATCGTTACATCGTTCTCTCTACACAAATCGAGTATATCTATCAGAATCACTTTTATACCTTTAGTTTTAATTTCTCATCAAAAAATGTGCAAACTGCTTAACAAACTCTAAACAGATTTCTGAAAAATAAAATAATCCCTTGTTTTATGTCGTTGCCAACTGAATGGACAGCCCGCGTTATTTTATTAAAAAAGATAATACCCACTCTTAACTACCTATTAGGCCAGGTAATTATTCAGATTTTATTTATTGAAACAATTTACGTTCTTGCAAATAGATAAAAAACTCGGCAGCAAACTCAAACTAGCCGAGTTTTAAAACAATCCCAACTGGCGTGCTGAGTTTTCTTTATTATCAAGTTCCTGTAGCTGATTTTGAACATACTTCCTTATCGTTTTTCATCCGCATTACCAATAGATTCTACGAAAAAATTTTGCGTCCATAACCTTCCTCCCCAAAACATTTTCTTTTTGATATTTGGAAACATCCTAAAAAATTCTCTTGATGAAACACTCTTAATAATCTGCATTATCTTGCTTGACGATTGTTTAGGCTCACTTCTTACGACCATGTGAATATGATCTTCATCGCCTCCTTCTGAGGCTCAACAAAAACTTTATGCCAATACTTCGGGAGCTAAACAAAATGATATATCAGCCTATAAACATGATGTGTATTTCTCTGAAGATCCACAAGCTGAATACCGTAAACTGGAAAAAGACCCAGTTTATGGTATTCAGTTCGGGGGCAAGCCACCCGAGATTTACGCTATACGGTTAAATGAAAACCTCTTAAAATGCTGCTCTCACAATAAGAGATTTAATCCCAAATAATCAGCGTTCAATCAAACTTGATAAGTTAAATCATCTTATCTAATTAACACCGCAAGTTCGTAATATCATTTAGATTTTATCGAATAAGAACAGACTGTTAGTTCCGTTGAAATTCAAAGCCTCGAGTGTTTTCAGTTACTTTACGATTGTGTTCATAGGTATCTTCACCAGCAACTAAAACCGTACCGTACTTATCAAGAGGCAACACGGTGCCGTATTCATCAACGGTATCTGTATCTGGATATACCCTTACGCACGTTGGTACGTATCGAGCGGTAAATCCAAGTCTAGTCTTGTTGGTTGAGCTATTAGGAAAAGAAGAATGCATCAGAGTAGACCAAAATATCACAAACTGACCCGCCTTCATTTCAATAGAAACAGCCGCTGACTCGTCTGGTTTAAAGTCAGGGTCTTTTTGTAAGTTCCTATAATCATAACCAAAGAATCCTCGCTTCATGCCATCCTTCTCAAGCTTATTAACTTCCTCAGGTTTATAGTCCATGTCTTTTGCTTCATCATAAAACATCTCCTCTTGAGTACCAGGTATAAATCGTAAACATCCTGTTTCTTCAGAAGATTCAGTGACTGCAGTCCAAACTGTCACGGCACCGCCAAACTCCGAACTTGGCCATTCAATCTGAGGAGCGCCTGACGCGTGAGCAAATGTGTCAGCCTGATGCCAATCAGTACCTTCATCACCTGGATACTTGGGGAAGAGTTCAGATCGCCAACATAGAAGATCCGGACCTAATATACTTTCAACCTTTTCTAGAATTTTCTTTTTCATTATATGTGCGCTGAAAAAATCGATATCTAGATGACGATCATAACCAGCCAACAAGCTTGTGTGTTCGATTGGATACACAGCATGTTCTCTATCAAACATTTTTGCTCTAAGTTTTTTGTACTCCTCTTTTAACTCTTCCGAATCATATAAATCGAATGGGCCAATGTAGCCGTTTTTACGAAAATCGGTGAGTTCTTGCTCACTGAGTTTAAATTTCTTTTCCATAATCTAATACCCTTAAATTTTTTACTTGTTTTAAGATTTTTGTATTTAACTTTCCGCAGATTCCTGACTATTAATCTTTTGTGAGTAAACTTCTACCCACTCTGACACTGTCGGTGCTCCCATTAGAGTGCTTGTTGATACCTCAACTTGTAACTCTTTTTCTACCGCTATTTGCATTTCAACGATTGTCAGGGAGGATACTCCCAATTCAAAAAAGTCTTGCTCGGCGGTGATACTTTTCATTATTTCCTTTTGCCTAAATAAACTCAAAAGGATTTCTTCTAATTTATGTTGGTTCATATTAATTTCCTACTAGTTGCTCGCTGATTGAAATGTTAATTTCCTTTTTATCAATTTTACCATTATCGTTAATTGGTAAATGAGATCTAAAAATAATTTTGTCTGGGATCATATAACTGGGTAGTGTGTCAGCCAGGTTCGCCTTCAGCTCGCGTGCGCTGAGTTCTCTATTCTCACCAAGAGTTATATAGGCAACTAGTAATTGATCACCAGAATCGAAGTTTTCAGTTATCACCGCTGCGTCACTAACGCTTTTGAGCTCGGCGATATGGGTTTTTATTTCTTCAAGCGAGACCCTAAAACCTCGAATTTTGACTTGATTATCTTGTCGCCCGATAAATTCGAGCTCTCCAAATTCATTTTGACTGACAAGGTCACCAGTGCGATAGATCGTTCCTGATGCTATCGACTTATTTTCAAAAAATACATTGTTATGTGCACTTTCGTTCAAATATCCTAACGCAACGCCTTTTCCACTTGTAAATAACTCACCTACTTCTCCACGCTTCACGGGTTTTAACGATTCATCCAATATATGAATTTCCGTGCCTGAAATCGCCTTTCCAATAGGAACATTTGAGCCCGGTCGATTATCTACAGTCATTGTATGACAACAGGTGAAAGTGGTATTTTCTGTTGGACCATATCCATTAATCAAAGTCATTTTTGGCACTTCATCAAACACTTTATTAATGTACTTAGGATTCAATACGTCACCTCCCGCAAGCAATACCCGCAAAGGCTTTAGAGCGTCAATGAATTTGTCGCTAACAATATGAAAAAGCGCTGCAGTTAACCAGAGAATAGTCACCTGGTTATCTTTAATATCACTTTTGAGCAAATTTGGGTCTAGACCAGTCCCAGAATAAATTACCGAAGTAGCACCGTTTAAGAACGCGGCCCAAAATTCAAAAGTAGATGCGTCAAATGAAGGTGGCGCAAACTGTAATATACTATCCAATTCTGAAATTTGAATATAATTAGGCTCGATAACCAGTCTGATAACCGCTCTATGTGGAACCATTACACCTTTGGGCTTTCCAGTAGACCCAGAGGTGAACATAATATAGGCAAGGTCTTCTTCATTAGAGAGATAACTATCAAATTCTTTTAACTGAGAATCAAATAAATACTTTTCGGTCGTCAATACTGTCTGTAAATCATTTGTGTGTGAGTTGGCAGGCGGATAATTACAAATCAAAAGTTTAGCTGATGCCTCTCGTAAAAAGTGGGCTATTCTAGAGTCTGGGTTCGACACATCTATAGGTAAGTAAGCTGCTCCACATTTCAATATGGCTAACATCGCTATAACAAATTCAACAGACTGCGGCAAGGTCATTGCGACTACATCGCCGTGCTTAACTCCCTTTGCTTGTAGATGGCGTGCCAAGAAATTGGCTCTAGAGTTGATCTCATGATAACTATAACTTGCGCCTTTAAATCTAACAGCGACACCGTCTGACCGCTCTTCAGAACGTAATTCAAATATTTTGTGAATTGAGTTTGTTTTTCTATGCATGGCAAACTCTCTGTTCATGTAAGTAATTCCATAGAGTCACCATTGAGTTTGATTCATCTCTCAAAAGTTCATAATGATCGGCTCCTGGGTCAATGGTAATTTTTGCATTAGGCATTATTTTATGAATTTGTTTAGAACTTGTAACATTTGCTTGGACGTCCATTTTACCAGTCATCAACAACGTTCTATGAGTGACAGTTGCAGCTAACTTTTCAAAATCAACATCTTTGTATGCTAGATAATTAGCCGCATATCTGCGGAGGTAAGCTAACTCTGTGAAAGGTAGATCTATCCCTTCAGGACGATTGGAGGTTTCCTCAAATCTATCACCGCTAATTTTTTTGTAGACTAAATTAAGATGCTCTTCATCCTTTGCAGCTAAAGATAACATGCTATCTATTTCAGATGCAAACTGAGTTGTGCAGCTAGAATCATGAAGCATTACATATTCACCATGAACTAAAACTAAATTTTCTAGTAGTTGCGGATAACGATTGGCGGCAGCAAGAGCGAGACCCGCACCAGAGCAGTACCCCACAAGCGTAAATTTATCAGCTGGGCAGACACTCAACACTTTCTTAAGATCGTCAATGTGATTTTCTATTTTGAACTCGTTTGGTGACACCAACCTTTCAGAGTCCTCTAAAATCGAACGCGACTCCCAGGTAATAATATTGTATTGCGATTCAAAGAACTCAAAAAAATGACGAGCCATTACAAGCTTCAGTCCAAAAGGGATAATCAACGCAATCCAGGGTTTACCGGCTTGTATGTCAGTGATAGCGTACTTTAGCTCTAATCCATCGTAGCTTTCAGTTTTGTTTTCAATCATGCGCTTACTCTTATTTTTTTTAGTTATCTACTAAAATTGACTATTCTTTTGCTAATTAAATTTATAACCCGTTTGCAATACAAAAGGATTGTACATTTGTCTATGACTTATTCTGTTTGCGAACTCGACCAATTAAACATTAATACAAGTTATATCCGGCAGAGCATTTCTTTGCCATCTGGTCTCAATATAGAAACGCGAGAAAAAACTGGTGTTTTTTTAGTGCTATCTGCAGGTTTATGTTCTAACCTGAAAATTGACGTTATCCTAGGTCGAATGTCTAGTTGATTACGTTCAATATTCATTTTTGTCAAATAGCTTAAAACGACAAAATTAAACCCTTTATCCAGGGTAACGTTGCACTCTGAAATGCAATATCACTTGAATACTGGCAAAACTCACCCATACTAACAAATCTAGGCTTTGCCTATTTATAGCACAGCGGAATATCTTTGAAATTGATTCACAAGCAATCCAAAATTCCCGTTTTTTAAGCTTCAACAGCTTGCTTTTCTATTGATCTTTGAGCGTCATTTTCACAGTTTGCTGACTTTTGTTGCTGAATTTTCTCCATGTGTTTTCGCAAACTAAGTGGTCGCATATCAGTCCACACTTCATCTATGTGAGCCAAACATTCAGCTTTAGTTCCCGATTTGCCTTCGCTACTCCATCCAAGTGCATTCTCTCTATCAGCAAGCCAAATGGAGTATTGCTCTTCATGATTTATTACAACGTTGTATACACGAGTATCTTCATTTTCCTCATACATAGTCTTTACCTCTGCTAGTTAAAAAAAATTTTATAAAGGACACTGTCCAACCATATATAGAACTCACTAGATCAAATTTCACATCTAATTAGTTAAACCTATCACCCATCTATGAGAGCACCCTGGGAGAATGGCAACCTTCTGTACAACAACCTTTCAAATAATTCGACGAGAGTACTTTTGTTTAACAATACCATTTAAAAGTAACCTTGCTTTAAGACCAATAGTTTTGTATCTAAAGTTCATTAGTTTTCTAAGATTCGACCACTGTTTTCAGTGCTCAACGCTCTCTAAGGCGATACAGTCTACATTACAATTAATGATTATTCAATTGAGAGCTTTGTCCAATCAGGGCAAGAGCGTTATAAAAATTAGAGGTGACCTTAATGAATAAAACGCCCCTCTCCCCAGCCCTCTCCCAAAGGGAGAGGGGGCAAAGTCCCCTCCCCTTGGAAGGGGAGGAGTTAGCCTACAAAATGTAGGTTATTAGGACAATGCATGGGCAGTTGCCGAGAGGTCGGAAACGTCTAATTTAATAACAAATCCTATTCACCATATGAAATAAAGTCAAAATTATACACTAATACTAAAATGCTATTGCCCTACTTGTCCATTGAAGTTTTACCAAAAAATCTCAATATTAGATTTAATTTTTCTGGGATTACTTTTAACCAATAAAACAAAAGTCTTTTCTATTCTTTTCATCGACCAATCTAAATGATATCCTCAGGTGCTTAAATTCAATTACTAATAAAAATTAAACGCTATGAACCAATCAAAATGGTTTCTAAAATCGCGCCATAAGCGAAACACAGATCCAAGGCTTAAAATTCTTTGCTTTCCGTATGCTGGCGGTAGTGCGTCGACCTATACTTCATGGCATGACTGGTTACCGAATGACGTCGAATTGCTGGCGGTGCAACCTCCTGGGAGAGCCGACCGTTTATTCGAGGAGAGCTATTGTGATATGCCATCACTGATTGAAACACTCCTACCTGCAGTAAAAAACGTTATCGATTGCCCTTACATTTTGTTTGGTCACAGCCTTGGAAGTCGAGTTGCATTTGAGTTAATGGTTCAGCTGAATAAAGAGGATTTTCGACAGCCTTCACACTTCATCGCATCCGGCAGCCGAGGCCCACATATACCAACCAGTAACAGACCTAAAACACGTCTATCCGACGAAGAATTTATATCCCATTTGAGAACTCTAAAAGGTACGCCAGAGGCAATACTTCAAAATGAAGAGTTAATTCAACTGCTACTACCGACACTAAGGTCTGACTTCCAGCTTTCTTATGATTACATTTACGCTGCAAATTCAGTTTTCAATTGCCCGGTTTCCGTTTTTGGTGGTGAAGAAGACATAGATATTAGTCTCGTTCAACTTGAAAGCTGGGGAGAATTTTTTACTCATCCAGCCAGCATTCATTGTTTTAAAGGTGGTCATTTCTTCATTGAAAAGCAAAAGGAAGCAATAAAGCGTCAAATACTAGATATAACGGAAAATGTTCTTTTAACACTTCAGACTAAGGCTATTCTTGTTTGAACAACCAGAATTTCTAATTAACCCTAAAGCGCTTTTAAACAAGAATAAAATGATATCTAAACCCGCTTTTAATTGATGTTGAGACATTAATTTTTTAGATTTGAGTCTATTAGGGATTTAATTAATATTATCGTTCACCAGTTATTGTTTATTTTACCAAGTGAAATATCGAAAAACCAACTAAGATTTGACGGCACAACCCCACTTGTTTTAATCAATTCAAATTTTTATAAATAACTAGACTTGGGATAAACACATGCTACTAAAGCTCTGCGAGACATAATTTTTTAGTCATATATAATCTCACGCATGAGATGCTTCAACTATCAATTACTCTATCTGCCTCTCTGAAGAAAACAAATCAGAGACTTTTAATCCTTATAAAAACCATAATTATTATTCTATTTTGGAATATAGTGAAGCCGTTCAAGTAGCATCACAATCATTATTCCTCCAGATAATATTCGCCTAAACTTCAACCAACTCTATTTCAGTTAATACTAAGGATTTAACTTATTAACGAAACAAATTGTTTAGGAAGTAGGGGTTTAGTGCACACATCCCCTCGAAACACTGTTGCGAGTCATATTATCAAAAAGAGCAAATTAGCATTTAATACAATAACATACACTAACTTGCAGTTTTCCTCAAAATCGAGCTAAAAGTACAAGTTAGGATTGTATTATTACAGACTAACTTGCACTTTGTATTCTGCTATTTAGGTATTCTAAATTAAGCTAAGTTGTAACATATAGCGCTGGATTTGATTAATCAGATGAGTATATGAGACATCTTTTCGCCAATTTATGGCGGTTTCTTGGGAATTTTAATTCGCCTCATTAAACGGTCGTTTAATGAGATTCCTATGTAACGCTAAATAAGCTGAATATTGTTTCCATAGGTTTTTTTATTGTGTAATATAGGTATCTTTGCCCGATATCTAGTTGGTTGCGTGCAATATTGACAAGGATAATACTAGTGCAAACAGTTCAAGAATATAAATATATTTTAAACCCAATGATTGTTCTTACGATAATAAGTAATTCCTCAAAAAGCAGGGGCAGCTTGTATTTATGAGTGATTTCGAATGAATTCACTCAAAAGTGCGATTTTCTGGCGGTTTTCTAAACGATCTTCAAGATAAGCTGAAAATGAGATCCCATATCGTTGGCAGGTCTTTTTTAATGATAAGAAGGTATCGATAGCATCCCGTCCATCATCGCTTTTCGTGCCGCTGCTTATCTTTCTTCGCTTCACATATTCTCGAATATCGGACTCACTGAGATTGTTGTGCAATGGCACACTGGGTAGCTCTAAGCACTTTAACAAGCTGGATTTCATTGAGTGTAAGTGTAATAGCTCCACATTCAGCTTTTTAAAACGAGGGACATTTTTGCACAGGTTGTCAAATCGTTTTTTCAGCTGGTATTTTCTTTGACTGGTCAATTTGCCCTTTCGGTTTTTAATGTATTGCACAGCTTCCAAAACTGGTTAAGCTTTTTCTCTTTTTGTTTGACTTGTTGCTCGTCATTCGAGATGAGGTTGGTTAACTTTCTTTCGGCATGCACCCAACAACCAGCGTTGTTGTTAAGATCAAACTGCTTGGCTTCATCACTTAAAACAACCAGTGGTTTTCTAAAAGTATCTTGTTCTAAATAGCCTAGCATGGCAGCTTCGGTAAGTGCTTTGTAAGAGCCTTTGGTATAGGGTTGGCATTGTCAATAATTGAGCCATTCGTTTTTGCTGTGATAAACAACCTCTTTTTCTAAATGATATTTAACTTGCCATAAACTCCAATTAGAAAAACTCTTTAGTCGTTTAAGATAATCATAAGCGACTTGGTTCAAACGGTATCCTGTTTGTTTGCCTTGTAAGATCGTTAGAAAATTATCTTTACTTTTATTCTTGCTAGTTTTAAAAAAAGTGAATGCTTGATTACCGATTTGAGTACAAAAACCATTTTTACCTTGATGTCTAGCGCCGGTGTCATCGACTTGAATATAGTCACTGCTTTGCAGACCTGCCGTTAAAAGCGAGTCCTGCTATTGAAGTTCATAAAAAAAGCGGTCGCCCCAAACGCGATCAAGATCCGCTCAGAATAGACTATCAGATCAGCGGCAACCTCGCTTGCGACTTACAAAAACGAGCGGAATTACTCGCCCAAAAAGGACTGTTTATTCTCGCCACCAACGACTGCGCAAAAACACTCACCATGGACAAAATGCTCACCCTTTACAAATCACAACAAAGTGTTGAAAAAGGTTTTCGATTTTTAAAAAGCCCCGATTTTTTAACCTCATCCCTTTATCTAAAAAAGCCTGAAAGGATCGAAGCACTATTAATGATCATGACCTGTTGCTTAATGATTTATGCGGCACTGGAGCATAAAATAAGACAAGAGCTAAAAGCACAAAACCGACATTTTCCTGACATGAAGAAAAAGCCCACCCAGCGCCCCACTGCGCGCTGGGTGTTCTTTTGTTTTCAGGGAATACATGTCTTGAGCATTGATAACAATCAACGACATGTAACCAATCTACAGGACAGACACCGGATCATTCTTAAATGTTTAGGCGATATTTATCAGCAGATTTATTCTTAAAAGTGGGTGCGGAATGTCGGATCAACAGGATCATGTCAGCAGTATCTCTACCGAGACGATCCAATTTTTTAACCAGGATTATATCGCCACTCTCTACTTTGACACGCAGTAGTTGCAGTCCTTGTCTTTTTGTATGACCACCTGAAGTTCTATCAGAAAAGATACGGTTTTTTTCAACTCCTTCATTTTTGAGTGCTTTAAGTTGAATATCAAGAGATTGTTGACTCGTGGAAACCCGAGCATAACCGAACAGACGCATGGTTAAATTGTCTCCTAAATCGATTAATAGAACAAGTGTCTATAAAGTAAGTGAAATACGAATTAATAGACATCTTATTAGAAGACAATTACTATGTCCACAAACTTATAACTTAGTAGACAAACTTGTTAAAATTATTTGACCGAGTAATACACAACAAAGCTAGTTTTTCTTTTTTTTACACCGGACTGCACTTTTAAAGTATTCACCTCTTGATAGCAGTGTACAGGCTTATAGCTTACCAAGTACTTTGCAAATTCCTCAGAGCTAAACCAAACTGAATCTTCACCGCATTTTGAACCAGAACTAGTGGAGCAAAACAAGCTCGGATGCTTACCTTTTTTACTAAATAACGAAGGCTTAAGTGGCTTTGACGTATCAGGCTTAGTTAAATATTGAGATGAATCAAGAGACAACTGCAGATATTTACCCTGCTCATTATCACAGGAGATAGCTACTTCTGAGAAAAAGAAGAATAGAATAGAAAGTGCAGCATAAGATCGATTCATAATAAATTTTAACATTGGGGTTAACGGACGCTAAGATCCGTATATCACTTTTTTTATCTTTCCTATTTTACCTGATTTTTCCATAAAACCATACAGTTACTAGTAGTCTCTTAAAATCAGCCCGGATAAAAAGCCGACCGCTGGGTTCGTATAATACCCCAGAGTGTTTTTTGCGTTGTTTTGCCAGTGCTTGTTAAGGTTTTTACACGGAAAAAGCTATTTTATTTTTATCTAAATCTCTCGCATATGCAGAAAATTTAGGCCCTCGTTGACTTGGCTCGCCCTCACAAGTGCCGCCCAATTCAATAACCTTTTTATGAAGCCTTTTTACTTCTTCGGCAGAACCAACATTAAAACCAATCATTGTTCCATTCCCATTACTTGCGGGTTCCTCATTAAAGGGTTTAGCTATTGCAAATGCAAAATCTTCACACTGCCAGAAGGTCATTCTTTCAGTTGATAAAACTTGCTTAAGCTCTGTTTGTTCGAAAAGTGAATCATAGAATTTAATCGATGCTTCCATGTTGTTTGTTCCAAGAACGCAATAGTCCATTTTCATAATTTAATATCTCCTACTGAATAGAAGGCAGATTATATCTTCACTCTGCTGACAGCAGTATGTCAGCAGTGTTATGAGAGCTAACATATATTGAATGGCACTATCGCCGAAAGCGGTCGTTTAACGTTTGCAGCATGCGTGCGACTTTTTGCATCGCTTGCCTGCCATTGTTATACTTTACTACGAAATTTAAGTACCATGCGAGACATAATCAAAATGACCAGAACAATTGTACTAATAATTCCAAATACGAGTGGAATTTGGGCAAATTCTCTAGACATTTCTAAAAGCTCTAACTTAATTGCTGGATCAGCATTTGCTACAGCCGAATACGCTTTTATCATTCCATACTCGTAACCAATATAACCGCAGAGCAATGGTGAAGTTGCTGCAGCCAAGCTTACGATCTGAAGTTTGAGTGTATTCACAGTCACAGAAATTATAGCTAGCACTAACAAAGCCATATCCAATGACAAGATGACATACATAAATTGCCCGCCATCTATAAAAAAGTGCGCCATAACTACCTCCTAATTTCAATCTCTAACTGTAATGTATAAACAGCTTATTCTGTTCAGTAAACCACAAGTAATGGGATGAATTACTGAGCAAAAATTTTTAATAGTTTAAAATCAACAGTTTATAGGTACTTACTTTTTTTGCAAGCGTAATTACTTTTTTTACGTTGAATATTGTTCGATCTCAATATGAGAATAACTAATAGTATCAAATAGTTACCTGTTTTCCCAAGCGTAGTATGCAACATGCGCTTGGCATGCACTACTTATATGAACGGGGTATCCACTTAAACTACTGTCATATAGATATGTCCGATACTAAAACATATAGGGCATAGGTAGTAAATATAAGACACCTGTAATAGCTTATTTGTTTTCTCACTAGAAAAATAATAACCAGCGATTAATGTTAATAAGGATCACTCCATCTGAAATTGTTATTCAAAAACAATAAAGCGTTCCAATTTTATCGAGTAACTTAACCGTTGCTCCTCTCCAGCTTTGTAGAAAGCGAGCTCACCGGCAACAAACATTGTTTTGCCTTTATCGAGCTGATTTACTTCCTCTATTAGTTTTGGCTTGAAAACAGAGATATTAAAAAATTTGGTTTTACTGTTGGTAATATTAACTGCTAGAGAAAAGCGAACGAATTCAAAGTCGTTTGTTTTAGTGATTTTTTCTGGCGTTTTTGTCAGCCGCCCAATGATCTCACAGGATAGCAATCCTTTGGACGCAGTGGGGATCTGTACTACTCTTTGCGAATCAATCGAGATAGGCGCAAAAGTGTAGCCTTCAAAATTTGGTGACGAATCTATCAAGCCTCCCTGTATTTCAAACCAACTATCTATCGGGTTTTGTTTTGCTATCGTTTCAGCTTTATTTCCACTGATCCGAACGGCAATAAAGTGCTCATTGTTTTTAATAGAAGTTAAAAAGACAGCCGTTAAAACAGCAATATTGCTTGAGGTATAACGTAAAACATCCAACTAACAAGCTTTCCAACTAAAAGAGCGCTCGCTCTAAAATAATCTTGTTGATTTACTGTCGGTGATTTGACCATTTAAAAGTCCCGTTTTTTAAAGCCACTCTTTAGTTGAGTAAATTCTTGCTGTTATCGAAAGCGAGCAAAGAATCAACAGCCCCCCTATTTTTTTGGTAGTTGCTTTTGAGCAATTTCAACCATAGTTTCAAGCCGAACCAAACGCTTATCCATATCAACCGTTCTATCACCTAATTTCTCTGTTAGACCGTTTAACCGTTTGACCTCATCTGTTAGTTTTAATGTATCTAACAAAATATCTTTCCAGCTAGCCATTTAATGAAGCTCCTTTTTTGCAGTAGAATCTAGCACTTCCTCGACCTTTTTGGCTGCCTTTTCAGTCGAGTCGATAGCCTCTTTTAAGCTAGTACTTACCAATTCCATCAACTCTGGCATTTGAACATCCTCTGACGGATTGTATGCATCTATCGCTAAACGAACCACATCGGCAGCAGATGTTTTCTTGCGCGTAGATAGTAAGGCAAGCTTATTAACGTTATCTTGGGTGATCAAAAATTGTTTCCTAACTAGGTTTTCTGTATTTTGAGTCGCCATATCATATCCTCTTGTTTATCTGCTGCACCATTGTATCATACACATACACATACACACAAATATTTAACGTTTCTATTAAAGGCTGTGCCTCCATTTCCTCGAAAAGCTCACTCTAAGGTTATTTCGAGGGAATGCGCACTAAACCCAAGAAAAATTTCAATTTTGTACCTAATCCTTGAACATTGGAAGCTTTGTGTTAGTATTAAAAAATTATCGCGATAGTAATTCCGTCAACTACAATATTTGACTAATAGCTGGTCGCAATCTTTCCAAATTTGCGGTGCCCCCCCCTAATAAGCTTGCTTAGTTAAAGCCTTGGGCTCTGACTTGTTTTTGAGGCTGTTACGCCGCTTTAGCCTAAAACTCCAGTACACGACATAGTCGTTATGACTGAAAAGGATTTGTTACAATGATTACAAGAATATTCATCCTACTTTATATTATTTCGTTCTCCGTTATAGCAAAAGATTCAGACACCGGTGCTAAAGTAGAACAATTAAATCAGGAGTCAATAAATACTCTAGGTATTTCACTTGGGGCGCTCACCTATCTAGTAAAAGCGTCAAAATCGAGTTACATGCCATTAGACATTTTAGAGGGATTCGGAGGTGTTTATTTTATCGATGAATTGAAGTCCAAAGGCTACATTCAAATCAACAAATTCAAGGGGCTGCCGGACGGAACTGAAAAAGATAAGATTTTTATTAATATTGTCCCTATAGGTAGAGGTCTTGAAATTCAGAGTAGTTTTCGCAATTTGACAGACAATAAGTTGGGTAGCGAAAGTAAAAAACAAACAATTGAACAAATTGAACTTAGTAAATCGTTACATGATACTAAAGATGAAGTCGAAAAAATGCTAAAGAAAATGAAGAGTATAAGTAAGAATGATGCTCTCCTAGTCGAAACCCTTAAACAGCAGCTCAGCGCAATGGAAAAAAATGCTGACGTAATAGCTGAAGAAAAATTAGAAAGGAACGACCTAAATAACGATGGTGTTCAGGATGTGTTTTTCGAAGATAAAGATGATTGCTATTTTGTTTTAACAGATAGAAATTTTGACGGAAAAATAGACGACCGCTGGAAATATAACTTAGATGATACATTGCACTCAGGAGAATCAGACAATAACTTTGACGGAGTATTCGAGACTAGATATTTGGTGCTTAATGGTTTTACACACAAAGAGCTTATCGACTCGGATAACAATGGAATTTATGACATTTATAGTAAATTCGAGTCAGGAGTATGGCGCTATTCCGAAAAATATTATGGAATCTCAAAAGTAAGCGAACAGGCCAAAATTGGCAGAGTGGAAATGGGTTTGAGTAAAATATCAGGTGAAGAAGTATTTGTTGAAACTAAAATAAGCGAAACTGAATTCCAAAATGAACGGCTGAAATAATAAGATGAATAAGTCCATGGCAAAAAAGTGCACTTGACTACTCCCGCGCACACGTTATCACTTGAGCGGGAGTAAGTATCTAATGACTTAAACGTTGATTGATTTTTCTACAAGTTAATCAACATCAAGGGCTGTGCCTCCATTTCCTCGAAAAGCTCACTCTAAGGTTATTGGGATGTGCACTAACCCCCTATTAAGCGTTACTCCCGCTGGGAAATTTAGGAATTTGGAGAGGGTACCGAATGAACCCCCGTACGTTCGCGCGCTCATCTAAAAGTGCTTTTCTCATCTCTGGTGTAATTTTGATGATGCCCGTATCTGGCAAGCTTCGCCACAAGTTAAGAACACAGATAGTCTAAAATGATCTCTGCGTGCTGTTTTATGCCCGCCATTGCACCATTGCCAAATTGTGGGGGCAGTGAAAAGATTATGCCCTAGGTATTGGGCTAAAATACCGAATTAATTTTTGCGATTAGTCTTATATAGAACATGAACGTTGGGGCATTGATTTTCGTAAAGCCCAACATGAACCACTCATTAGTATTGAAACCTTTCAAGCTAATCAGGCGCGTCTACAAGAGCGAGTGTAATCTCTGGGCTTCCAGCAGGCTGGAAGACAAGCGCACGGTGCTTAAACTGGTGTTTTCAGAGAATTTATCATGGAAGTGTGGGCAAGGGTTTAAAACCGCAAAAATCACCTTGCCTTTCAAGTTGTTAGAGGATTTTTTACCCCTAACTCTGTTATGGTGCGCCCGGCAAGAGTCGAACTTGCTACCTAGCCCTTAGGAGGGGCTCGCTCTATCCAAGTGAGCTACGGGCGCTTTAATTCAAACTATAGAAAACAGCGTGCATCATAATACAAAAGGCGATGAACTCAAATAACAAAGCGAGAAGAATGAGAAAAAAACTAAAACGCCGACCAGCGAATTCCTGCAGAAGCTTTATTTTGCTCATAGCGATATATGAGGTTAGTATTGTCAAAATTTGTATGCTCAAGTTCAATATAAAAAGCAAGATTAGTATCAAATAGAGTGGCTAGTATCCACTCGTATCCAATCATTGCTGTGCCACCTTGTTTTTCTTTAGCATCCTCATCAAACTCGGTGTCACCCTCATCGAGCTGGTTTTCGAAAGAAAGCTTTGAATACTTTAAACGTCCCTTAATAAAGTGATAGTCGCCGAGCCGGTAGCTCGCAGACATCGATAAATAACCACTTGTTCCATCATAGTAACCTGTCTCGTTATCTCTACGATTTTCGTAATTGTATGCATATTTCCAGCGGACATCTTTGCTTGGTTTATAGATATAGCCGATATTAATGGTGTAATAATCGTAGACTAAATCAGTATCAAGAATATCATCGCCTTCCAAATTCTTCGCACGCTTGTCGACATATTCTCGCTGTTTAAAAGCGCCATTAAAGAAGAACTTACCAACACTCGACGCTTTATATTCCAAACCAACTCCGTAGCGCTGATGGGTATAGTCCAAATTACTTAAACCGGCTATCTCGAATTCTTCATAGCTTTTATCCCGCCCCTCGTAGACAAATTCTAACTTTAAGCTCCTATAGGGTTTATAGGAAAGTTCAACCACATAATTATTTTGCGTAGAATCATAACGATCAGCGACAGATTGACCACCAAAAGTGGCGACTAAACCAGTGGCTTTGCTCACATAGGTTTTGTCTTTAGCTCGGTAATTGGCGCCTATTTTATACTTAAACCTAGTTTTAAAGAGCTTAAACTTGGATTTTACTGAAATATTGGCTGAAGCGTAAAACTCATCCGCCCTGGCATCATCAAAATAGACCGATTTCTCTGCCTTACCGGAAATATAGAGTGTATCAAAAAAGTCAGTTCGAAATTTAAACTCTCCTGCGGCAAATTCCTGTTCCATGGGGTTGTGTTCACTGGATAAATGATGCGGATTAGTATCTAAACCATAAACGACAGTGGCATTGATTGATTTATCATCCGATGCAAATGAGACGGCAGAGGGAAAAATTAGCGCTAAAACCAATAAAGTTCGAATGTTAACCATGTAAAACAAAAGCCTGTAATATTTCAATCATTCTTTTACCAAGATCCTTCAAACGTCAGATCACTCAGTGATTTCCGCAATTCTAACGCAGGTTGATAGTCAGGCGCTAATTTAAGTACTAATTCTAACTGTTCTTTGCAAGCTCGAAATTGACCGGTTTCACAAAATGTACGAGCATATAATAGTCTGCTTCGCTTGGAATCAGCCTTTCTAAGCAAATAAGCGGCGAGTAATTGCTCACTTTTAACAAAATCACGCTGTGCAAAAAAAATTACCGACAGTTGATATTGTGCATCGCCGTAATTTTCATTTTGGTCGATGAGATTAGTAAAGTGTTCAATAGAAGAAGCTATATCGCCAGTTTGATAACTATAGTCCGCCAAGTGATACATTGCCCTCAAATAATTGGGGTAAGTTTCAAGTAGCTGAATTAAATCTGCAATTGCCTGCTCTTTTTGCCCAAGTTGCCAGTAAAGATCTGCTTTTTGTAAAAATAGTCTGCGATTGGGTCGAAGTTTAATGGCTTGTGTAACTAAATCGATGGCTTGCAGATAATTATTTGCCTGTTGCTCTGCTTTTGCCGCTTGATAAAGTAAACGTGAATTATCGTTTATTTGCGCAATGATTTGTCGATACAGCTTGACCGATTCGACGGCTTGGTCGTTATCAACATATGCTTCAGCTAATAAGTATTTCCCCTGGTAAAAATAACTAGACTCTGAACTAATTTTATTAACATATTTCAACCCATCTTTATTTCTACCAAGTCCGACGTACGATTTCGCGATCAAGTAATACTCGAAATCATTATCACGATTCTTCTTGAGGTTGTTTTTTAACAGCGCTATGACTTCCTGATATTTTTCTGTTAAGTAGTTTAACATAGCTTCGATTTTTCTTTTTTCAGATTCCCGTTGAACATTTTTTTTGGCAAGCGCCAACTGCTTTCTTGCATTAATAGGTTTTCTCGCCTGTAAATAACTAAAAGCAAGTCTTAGGCGTATTAAAAAACTTTCCCGGTCAATCTGTTTTGCTTTTTTTAGCTGCTCTATAGCCTTCAGATAATCCATTCGACCAATCATATAGTCCGCAAATTCTAATCGCATTTTTAAATTGTTTTTTTCTAATGATATTGCTTTTTGATAACTATCGAGAACTAATTGATGGTCGCCAATTTTTCTTGCGACTTTCGCTACATTTCTCCAACTTAAGGCATAAGCGGGTCTATATTCGATTGACTTTTGATAACTCAATATCGCTTCTTGATAGCGTCCTTGTTGAAATAATGCCTCTCCAAGACCTGAATAATTCTTAGCCTTTTTATGTCCTGCTGTGCTACCGATCCCTTGTAGAAAAACTTGCTCCGCTTTAACAAACAGCCCTTCATCTAAATATAAAAAACCTAAATTAATGTTAGCAGACTGATGATTTTTTTGAATCGATAACAGATGTTCATAGCTAGCAATCGCAGCAGACGAATTGCCTATTTTAGCTAAAACAGATGCCTTAGAAAAATTTAATTCGAGACGATCTAACTCATCCTGACTAAAACAATTAATCAGCGCATGCGACTCCTGATAATATTTGTTAACCTGAAGTTTCTTTACCGTGATCGATTTTGCCACTAATTGTTCGTCAGCACCCAAGTGTGAAATTATATCTGATTTTAAAACCACGGCAGCATCTGCATTTTCGACAATAAGTAATTGGTATAGCGCGTCGCTCGCCAACAAAGTCTCCGAAGCAATTGTTTTTTTCTCAACATCTGCTTCTTCTTCACTTGTTTCTTTACTGTCTGGAGATAAATTAATAGCTGCTGTTTCGAAAAATGTTGTCTCCAGCTGTTTTTCGAACATCCATCCGACTGCCGCGACAAATACAAATAGCAAACTGATAGGTAATGCATTTGCCAGCTTGATTTTATGCTGCAAATCCTTTTGTAATATTCTCTCATCTTTATTATTGTGAGAGTTCATAATAAAACCCTCGCTCTTGTATATTTTGAATTTCGATCCCGGGTCTACCATTGACTTCTAACACTAATGGTCCCAATTGATTATCTAAACATATATCGATACCAATATAACCGAGAGGTATTGCTTTTTGACAGTCTATAGACATTGAAATTATTTTTTCCCAATCGGGTATTTGAACACCAATCAAATTTTGTTGGCTGTCTGGATGTAGGACAATATTTTTCTTTTTGCTTTTCGCCGTCTTCGTTATTCCAGTCAATATATCAACACCAATACCGATAGCTCCTTGATGCAAGTTAGCTTTACCGGAAGAATCCTTGGTCGGCATTCTTAACATGGCACTGATCACTTTTCCCTCACATAAAATGACTCTAATGTCACACAAACCGTACGGCGATATCGTTTGCAAAATTGAAGCCTGTTGGATCAAAGGTTCAAAATAAGCAATATCCTCCTCACCGGTTTGCGAAAAGCTACCAGAAAGTATTTCATGACAATGCCTTTTTATGTCATCAATAGAAAACTCTTTGTTTGACGTACCATAAAATACGCCCTGTTTATAGGCCGTTATGATTTCGATACCGTTACCTTGAGAACCTTGATTGGGTTTTAACGCGAATCCGTTAGGGCGAAGAATGTTTTTAGTGATCCCATCAATGTCGGGTAATTTTTCTATGTAACAAATCGTCTCTGGAACAGGGATAGCAAACTCAGTCAGCCGTGCCTTACTGCTTAATTTATCGGCGGCTAGATCCAGTAAGTTTTTATCATTTAATCGATAAATAAATTCACGGTTACGACTATTGATCCCGATAACAGGATAATTATCATCAGTCAGTATTTTTCTGAAACGAAACATTTCACTTATTCGTATTCCCGTCCATCGCCCCACATAAATTTGTCCTGCGAGAACCAGCAAAAAACTTTCCGGATAATACGAAAACACGCCTTGTAGCATGAATGATGCCAGTAGCAAATAGCATCCTGTTATGGAAAGTAAAGTTCCGAAAATTCGTTTAAATAGCTCCTGCCAATCTTTTTCTTCTGTAATACGATGAATTTTTTCGGCAATAAAACTAATAATAATCACCGGAAAAAGAGACAACACTCCAAATTCTAATCGGTTACTTGCGCCAACAAACAACAAACCTAATACAAAAACAATAGTATTAATCGTTATTATTGCCGCTAACCTAGGAACCTTCAAAAGTTTCAATTTATCTAAAAAATGATAGGCAATAAAACTCGTTAATAAAATAAAGGCAAAGCCACCTACTCCTCTTAAATATCCTATAAACATACACGCAGCCGCAATTAGCATCGGTAAAAAAATTCCGAAAGTTTTTATTCCGACTAAGTTTCGTAAAAAAGTAATAAGTAACGTACAAATAGGAAATAGCAAAAACAATCCGATAGTTTTTGGATCTAAACCCATCGATAAAAGTAAGCCTGTGATATCAATATTCGTATCTAAACTGGCTTCTTGATGATTGTAAACTGCTGGTGCGACTAATCGCTGATATGAAGAGAATTCGTAATCAAAATTTATGTCAACGGTGTGCCTAAATAAATTTTCATCACCGCGATACAATTCTAAATAATTAGCTGGAAGTTCGGCAAATTTTCCATTAGTTGGGTCAAATGGTATCCACAGGTTTTGTGCATAAATTTCAACCCACTGATGAGAGGTTTTTTTACTAACACCATTTAGAATAACACCACCAACTAAACGCGCAGGTATATTATTGAGTCGCGCCAAAGCGATGAATAAACGACTTTTTCCGTTACAACTGGCGGTTTTTAATCTTAATGCGGTAACGGCATCTGTCACGCCTTTAAATGGAGCTCCGTTTATTTCTTGATAAGTATGCTTATAGATTACGTTTAAAACATCGCGTAAGTTCTTATTATCTTTCGATCCAATTAATTTCCACAGCGTTAAAATTTCAGGATGATTTACTTGTATTAGATCAGTTTCCTTTAAGTAAGTTGATAGTTCGCTGCTGTAACTATTTGGGATGACTAACTCAGTGCTGAGTTCATATTTTATTGGCTGCAGAGACATTATATAACGAAAAGCTAATTGCTGAGTTGAGCTATAGCCGCTCCAATTGGCTTTCTTACCACTCGGATCGTTAATGATTAAAAAATCTAAACCGTTATTTATTATTTGCTCGCTCAAAATGCGCTGGCGACCGTTTTCTTCTGGGACGTAAGTGCGTATATTTATATCAGAATCATCGCTCTGATAAGTCATGGTTAAATTGAACCCATAAACCTGAGTAGGTACTAGTTTAGCGGTAAAGTCTTCAAACGATTTAATATGAAAAGCGAATATTACAATAAAACTAACAACTAATAGTTTGTCGATATGTTTGGCAATTAACTTCAATATAACTTCTAGCCTCACTCATTCGATAGCAACACAAGTATAGGATAATAGTAGCTTAGCTCATAGGTTAATGTGTTCAGGTACCAGATAAGCGCATGAAATTAGACCATTTATTTATAAAATCACTTAGAAATGAGTAGTTGCGGGTCTAATCTGGTCGAAAGCCAGTTTAAGCGCCAATCTAAATGAGAACCTGTTGCCCTTCCGGTTGATCCGATCGTTGCAATCTTGTCGTTCTGCTTAATTTCTTGACCTAAAGTAACATCGACGCTATTTAAATGAATGTAAGTCGTACTGATACCAAAACCATGATCGATAATGATCGTCCCGCCTGAATAAAACAAGTCTTTTTCGACTAAAGTAACCACTCCATCAGCGGGCGCAACAACGGTTGTTCCAACTTTATTGGCAATATCTAATCCAAAATGAGGTCGTTTTGGCTCGCCATTTAATACTCGTTGGCTACCATAAACGCCTGAAATCCGTCCTTTCGCAGGTAGAATAAATTCCATAAGAAAAGCATTTTGCGCAGAAATCCCAATCCGTGCTTGTCGAACTTTGTCACCTTCTTGCTTGATCCGATCAAGTGTCTCTTTTGATTTAGGATTGACTTTTTCTGCTGGTAAACCATCGACTTTTTCAATCTTCCATTGACGTTTTTTAATGTACAACGGATATTTAATCGTTTCTTCTTTCGAACGAATGACTAACTGAACCTGATGCTGAGTATCACGACCAACACCAAAAACGAATTCACCCGTTTCGGTTAAAGGTAACTTCTTATCATCAAAATAAATGTCGCCATCAACCAGCATACGACCAACAATCATGCTACCTTGTTGAGGTTTTTCAGTAAAAATCTGGATCACAGGTTGTGCAGCCTGAGAGCCAAAACAAACACTGTAACTGAACAGGATTAATATAGTTACCGCAAAAAATTTGAACAATTGACTAAACTTCATCTTTACTTCCTTAACTGAAAAATAAAAGGACTTTGCACCACGGAGCCACTGAGAGCACGGAGTAAAAAATTTAATCATTATCTTTTCTTCGTGACCTCCGTGCCTCCGCGGTGAATATTCTTTTGATCTTAGTTTTATCTACCCTTGAACTTCACGATTTGCAATAAATTCTAATGCCATGTCGATCCGAGCTAACGTACGTTCTTTTCCAACCCATTCAAGCGTTATATCGATCGCTGGTGACATTCCACCACCAGTGGCGGCTACTCTTAGCGGCATTCCAACCTTTCCCATGCCGATATCTAATTCCTCAGCGGTTTCATCAACTGCTTTTTGGATCGCTTGAGATTGCCAAGCATCTATTACTGCTAATTTAGATTTAATTAGCTCTAGAGCAGGTTTTGCGACAGGACGTAAATGTTTTTTGGCGGCTTTAGCTTCAAACTCTTCAAAGTCTTGATAATACGTCTTGATCAACGAAACCAATTCTTTCAAAGTCTGTGCTCTCTCCGCAAATTCGGAAATCAAATTTTCAATGTTTGGACCTTTAGCTAAATCAATCGTTGCTTGCTCGAGATGCCATTGAAGATGCGGCATTAATTCAGCTATTGGCGTTGATTTAATGTACTGTTGATTCAACCATTTTAGTTTGTCGGTATTAAATGCCGATGGTGCTTTGTTAATATTATTGATATCAAATAAAGACTTCATTTCTTCAATGCTAAAAATTTCCTGATCGCCGTGTGACCATCCCAAACGTACTAGATAATTCAAAACCGCATGGGGTAAATAACCGTCATCTCGATATTGCATCACACTTACCGCGCCATGACGTTTAGAAAGTTTTTTGCCATCATCGCCTAAAATCATCGGCACATGACCATATTCTGGAGTGGGAACTCCTAGCGCATTAAAAATATTAATTTGTCTTGGGGTATTGTTAATATGATCATCACCTCTCAATACTTGAGTAATTTGCATATCCATATCATCAACCACCACAGTAAAATTGTAGGTCGGCGAGCCATCAGTTCGTGCGATAATCAAATCATCCAACTCTTTATTGCCGATGGTAATATCGCCTTTCACCACATCTTTAAACGTTACGGCACCATCTTGTGGGTTTTTGAAACGAATAACGTGATCTTTACCTAGATCAATCTCCGAAGCGTCCAAATGACGGCATTTTCCGTCATAGCGAGCTTTAACCTTGCTAGCAATCTGCTCTTCACGCATAGAATCTAATCGCTCTTTAGAGCAAAAACACGGGTATGCTTTATTTTCACCAACTAATTGCGTGATTACTTCTTTATAACGGTCAAATCGGTGAGTTTGATAAATCGGACCTTCGTCCCAATCCAACTCCAGCCAGGTCATACCATCTATTATTGCCTGCACTGCTTCAGGCGTCGAACGCTCTAAATCAGTATCTTCAATACGTAATACAAACTGTCCATCATTAGCTCGGGCATGAAGCCAAGAATACAGCGCAGTACGAGCACCGCCAATATGCAGATCACCAGTAGGCGAAGGGGCAAAACGAGTTTTTACAGACATTAATATTTCACTTGTAGTGTTGTTCGATAATCCAGCTCGCATTCTAGCAAATGCAACCCAGAAAAAAAATGTAATTTAGAGGTTGACCCGATCATAGATTATCTCTAAAATGCGCCGCTCTTGGGATAGAATGCATGTAAGATTCGCTCAGGACAATGTGGGCGCTTAGCTCAGCTGGGAGAGCATCGCCCTTACAAGGCGAGGGTCAGTGGTTCGAGCCCACTAGCGCCCACCACATTTGAAAAGCCTGTAACCCTTTGGTTATGGGCTTTTTTGTTTAATCGTTCGGGTTCCACAGCCATTACGCAGTTGTCCAAAAATGTCTTTGATCAAATCCGAGAGTAAATCGTTAGTCTTTTTCTCGCTATGTTTTAGGATGGCTACACCATTCACAATAGGCGGTCAGCTCTATCTTTAGATTCTGTGGTATATTCTGTTTTAACTTGTTTTGTCACTATTCTTCTCCTCAATTTCAATTAGTAGTTTATATGAAATTGAGTGTCCCGTTTAGTGTAGCCAGATCAGTTAACTTAAATCCTCAAAACGTGTAGGAGGTACTCCATATTGCTCTTTAAACGCACGACTATAACTTGAAAGACTGATGAAACCCACCGCATAAGCAATTTCACTAATAGAACCACTATGTTTTTGAAGCATTTCTAGTGAAAGAGTTAACCGTTTAATTTTAAGGTAATGACTAGCTGTGCAATCAAATCGCTTTCTTATATACCTAGCTAAAGTACTTCGAGAAATATTCATCCCATTACATATTTGTTCAACATCAAAGCCTTCTTCTCCCATTTTTTGTTTAAGTAGTGAATTTAATTTTAGCTCAAATGGATCACTACCTTCTTCAACAGAATCATTTATATTACAAATTTGTTGTGACCCATTATTATCTACAGATTTGAACTGTTTCATTAATTGCGCAGCGACACGCTGCTTTTGCTTGATTAGTGCAGTAATTCTTAAAGAAAGCTCTGCGCCATCAAATGGTTTAACTAAATAATCATCCGCACCTTGTTGTAGTCCAAAAATAGTGTCTTGCTTGGTCGATTTTGCGGTTAGCAAGATAAGAGGGATATAATCTGTTTCTGGGGACGATTTGAGTTTTTTTGCAAATTGAAATCCATCCATGACCGGCATCATAATATCCGAGACAATTAGATCAGGCAGTTTTTCTAACGCAAGTCCATAACCAATAAGACCGTTTTCTGCTTGAAGAACTAGGTATTGAGGCTGTAAAATATTACTAATGAATTTTCTCAATTCAATATTATCATCAACAACAAGAATAGTTTTTCTGCTGTTTTTTGTTGAGCTTTTCGAATTTTTAATTATTTGCTTGATTTCAGATAAGTTATTTTCCGATAAGGTTGAGTCATTATCATATTGTTTTTTTAATTGAGGCTCATAGTGACTATTCCTTATTGGGAAACTGATAGTAAAACAACTACCTTTACCAACTTCACTATCAACTCTAATTGTTGCGTCATGTAATTCCACCAACTCTTTGACTAGAGCTAGTCCTATACCGGTTCCTGGCTGGATAGTGTCTGACGAATTTACACCCTGATAAAAACGATCAAATATATGCTGCTGTTCGTCTGAAGAAATCCCAATACCTTGATCTTTAACCCAAACTAAAACCTGTTCGCCTTGATTTTTTATTCCTAATTGAATTGTACTTTTACATGGACTGTATTTAATTGCGTTATTCAACAAATTAAGAATGATTTTTTCAAAGTGACCTGCATCAAAATAAATAACAAAGTCGTCATCGAAACCAATAGTTTTAAATTTAACATCTTGTTTATCCGTAAGTAATTCAAATCGACAAATGCAGTATGCTAAAAGCACTGGCAAATTAACTTTTGATATATTAACGGGCATTTCAACTGATTCAAGTTTGTTAATGTCTAAGACTTGACCGAGTAAATCCATCATATGAAGATTATTTCTTAGAGCAGTTTCTAAATAATTTTTATTTTTTCCCTCAGGAATATTTTTATCCGCCAACATTTCTTTAAGTGGTTCAATTGATAATGTTAGCTGTGTTCTAAATTCGTGAGATATTTTAGTAAAAAAACGTGTTTTTGCTTCTTCAGCTTTTCGCAATCGACTACATTGCTTTTGAATAACAAGGGTTCTTTCATTAACTTGTGACTTTAGTTCTGTAGCTCGTTTACGAATATTTCTACTTTGATATCTGATGAATAAAGAGCCACCTAATAACATTAAAGATACAATCAAAGACATAACAAGTGCGATCCCCCACCAACTTTGATACCAAAAAGGTAAACGATTTAATTCTATTGAAGTCATAGGTGAAACATCTTTTGGGTTAAAACGATATTGCAAGTCGACCTTTGTTTTTCCTGCAATGATCCCCGTTAGTTCAGTATCTGTATTTTTGTTCCATTCCGACCATTGACCATCTACTCGATATCTGTATTCTGTAGTTTGACTATGGCTATATTCCACAGAACTATAATAAAGTCGAATAGCACTTTCATCTGGCAGTAATTCAAACTCTTTATTTTTTTTGCCAAAATCATTGTTTACAAATAATATTTCACCAGTTCCAAGCCTGCTGATTTTGGTAACTAATGGTGCCAAAAGTTGTTTGAGTTTTACTACCATTCTGGTGTCATATCTAATAGTTTTGTCTCTACCACTAATCCATAAAACCCCATTATTTGTTTCATTTAATCCCATAGTGAAATTAAGTCCTAAATGATCGAGTTTTGAAAAATCAACTTGATAATTTTTATCATTTATTCGTTTTAACAAACCAACGATATTACTACCAGTGATCTCATTTGTAATGAGGAACCAAGCATCAGACGTTAGTGATTTTTGAAAAAATAATGATATATTAGAAACACCATATTCCCGCCAATTTGTTATGTGTACATCATTAAGATGATATCCATCGTCAGATAATATTTTTGTGCCATCTTTATAGCCATTGTCAAAAAGCGAGTGTTTGCCCAGCGAATACATTGTCGCCATCGTTGGAAATTCGGCTAACGGGTAATCTAAAACAGAAAATGATACCTCAGGCCAATTCTCTAATTGGTCTACCTGATAAAATTGACCAAGGTTTGAACCTACCCAAAGCCTTCCTTTTTCATCTTCATGTACTGAATATAGAGCGTCCTTTAAAGTGGTTGTCAAACCGTTACTTACCCAGTCTCCATTAATTTTTTGTAATTGAATAAGACCATTGTCAGTCGTGCCATAAATAATGTTAGGATCAGATCTTGGGCTTAATAACTGATGTACATAGCGACCTTTATCTTTTCTACTATCATGAATTGTTTTTATTTGGTAATTTCCGGAACTATCTTTCGATAGGCTATTAATTCCATGAAAATGTCCAATTAGCAATTCATCATCGACGACTAACAACTCCATTGCCCCCTCAATATTAACATCGAGTTTTCTAAACTGGGCTTGTTCATGTAAGTTGGTTGCAGATATTAATTCATACACTCCATCAAATGCTCCCATAACCGCTGTTTGACCAAAATTAACCACATCTAAACTGATAGCATGTTTTGTGTCACTAGAAAAATAACTGATGGGCGAATTTAACTCAATCCGAGTCACACCATTAGATGCAGAAGAAATCCATAAATCATCTTCGCGATCAATAAATAAAAAGCTGGCATTATTGCTTTTAAGACCATGATTAGTATTATAAAAACGCTGTAGTTCACCCTTTTGTGAAATAATAGCGACCCCGCCCTTTAATGTTCCAATAGCGAGATTTGTATCGGGTAATTCAATAATGTGAGTGATTTCTTGACCATTCAACCAGTCATCTATATCTGTATTGACCGCCTGCAAACTAGAAATTTTTTCTCTATAATAAATTTTTGTCCTAGAATAAGTTATTTTTCTACCATTTTTCAGCTCTAAAAAACCGATGAGATATGTGGGAGAATTGATACCTTCAATTGTCAGTTCTTTTAAAACTTCTTGGTCGGGATCAAAGCGGTAAAGTTTCTTGTCTCTGGTTGAAAATGTGAGTTTTTTACCATCATCTGCCAAAGCCAAAACTTCTTTTTCTATCCAGCTTGTGCCTTTGCTAGGATGATAATGATAGAGACGATATCGACTAAGATAGAATACATGAGAACCTATGAATAGAACTTGATAAATCTCTGGGGTTTTAGGCTTGTCAAGCTGCTTATTTAATAAAGAAGTGAATCGCCATACTCCATCAATATCAGAACTAAAAAAGCCTAAATCACCATTTGAACCAGCATGAATCTTACCGTCAGATGAAAGAGCGAAGCTACGTACAGGCTGTTGTTTATCTCTGCTAACAGCTCTCCATGACACACCATCGTAAACGAGCAAACCGGAACCATTCCCTACATAAATAAAACCTTTTTCATCTTGTTTTATAGAAAAATTTTGAGGGTTTTGATTGACAGCCATGGTGTCATAATGAGTCATAATAGGCATGCCAATTTGACTCATATCTATATTGTTTGATTTAAGGCTGAGAGTAGCTGTGTTTTCTGCTTGAGCTAATGTGCTACAAACCAAAAGGAAAGCGAAAAACAATTTAAAGTTAGAAGCTGTTAAATATTTCTTTTTAAAATAGTACATCAAAAACCGTATTTTATTATTGTAATTATAGTTTTAAGTATTCTAAATAGCGAATAAACTTGCCCGAACTTATTTAGAGACTATCTGCGACAGGCTCTAACTTGAGACAAACATTTACTCTTATTGATACGAGAGAAATGAAATGTTTGAAGGCGTACCATTCAAAGTTATAGCTTTTCTTTCATCTCATTTGAAAATGATAAACTAATTAACTAAAAATCACTTGTGACAGCTAATCAATCACCGTACTAGAACCTGTAAAATAACGATTTATCCCTCAGGAATTAATATTTCTACTGTTTTTTTAATCCTTTGGCGATTACCAGCATTATCTTGAGCCACCACATTAACTTGAAATGGCAACATTCCAGCGACTTGTGACGCTAGAACATTAAGTGTGTATAAACCGACTCCTGATAGGGGATCAAAAGTAATATCACTAAAGTTAACGGTTATTTTATCCGAACCAGTTGGGGTAACCTCCACCTGCGAATTGCCATAATCAATGCCCGACTCAATATCGGTCACACCAATCCTCAATTGAACTTTACCATCAGTTTTTAATTCCATTTCCATCGTCATTGATGGAACCAACGAGTCATCGGTGTAACGCATTCGAGGGCGATCTAAATCAATAGGAGCCCCCAAATCAATCCAACGGGTTATCATGCCCTTTTCGTCATTGCTCAACACAGATGAAGCCGGGCAGCTGCCAGAGACGTAGTCCAAATCCTCATGACTTGCACCCAGGCTTCCTGGACGATCTTCATTAAGTCTACCATCTAGGCGGGCGTCATAAATCTTCCATGAAAGATAACTATCACGTGATTGTAAAGCACGCACATAACGACTTTTCTGTGGCGAGTAGTACTTGCTTACGCCATCACGAAATGATAAGCCATGAGTAAACACTTGCTCGGGGTCTCTGGCAATGGCACGATATGTCCGTACCTCAGCCTCAAAGCCAGACAGTGTGGTGTCAAACATCGACAATGCTGCACCGCTGGTAGGAGCGACATTCCCTTCAGATGAGTGGCAGCTAGCACATTTATCCTGCAGCATCGGTAGGATATCTCTTCTAAACTCAACACCCCACAATCCTGTGGTTGCCCGATTCACAACTTGGGGCTCCAGAGCCGTATCTAGCTTCAGCATCGGCGTTCGGTTAATCAGATCCCACGGTTCATAACTAGTGCTATCCGCCCACTTACCCTCAAACGAAACCCCCTCTTTGGAATGGGCATGGCAGCCGCCACAACCTGCAAAGGTATCTCCCGCCCGGACATGGCGCCAAGTTTGCTCTGTTGAAAGAGTCATTCCTTTATCATCAATCGATTGAATTAAATGCGGCGTATCAGCCGGTATTTTTGCTAGCCACGAAGTATCTTCTTCACCATCAGGGTCGTCAAGACCTTCACTGTTTCTAACAGGGAACTCTCCGAGTATTTTCCAATTCTCAGACATGTGGGTATAGTAGCCCTTCACATGCTCACGTTGACGACCATCCTTCAAAAGCCCCCCATCCTTTTCGATAGCGCTTGAAGACCAGGGTTTGTGGTAACGATCGGGGCTCATCACTAAAATCCGTACCCCCCACAAGTCATCATTTGCCACCAAGCCCGCATCTGCGCCCTGCACAGCCCAGCCAGTGTCCCGGCCACTATCCTTACCATGTTTACTATTAAAACGATCCCCTCCCAATGGAGCTGACTCTCGGTTCTGCATCGAGCTGGTACCGGTAATCCCGACAGGGCTCCCTGCGGTAAGCCCTCTCGTACGCGGAGTCGGCTCATACTCACCATCTGCTATCACCAGTGCTGGCGCCGGAACGCCATGTATACGCTGATATGGCACTACTGCCCGTGGCCACATTTCATTATGATTAGGGTCATCTTTTAGTATTGATAACTGAACTGCAGGGTCATCAATATCTACTGTGCCAGCATTAGCAATCAGGTACAGCCCCGCATCTAACGTCGGAG
>Ga0316204_10003228_pt1 | contig 33469 bp, 34 predicted proteins | sample 6monrhotite_MG_2_FD_205661 | JGI IMG/M metagenome (GOLD analysis project Ga0316204, IMG submission 205661) | Microbial mat bacterial communities from mineral coupon in-situ incubated in ocean water Damariscotta River, Maine, United States -... | ecosystem: Environmental > Aquatic > Marine >... | reverse complement strand
TGAATTTCATCATTTGAGTCGATGAGATGCATTTCAACGAGTTCGAGTTCTAGCTTTTCTGAAAGTTCGTTTAATAATCGAGTGAATAAGGTCAATAGAGATGTTGATTGAAGGAAATAAAGTTCGAGTTCGTAAAACTTTTCTTGGGTCGACTGATTATATTTTGCCTTTCTAATTAAATCAGACAAAGTAGTCGAGAGCTCTTGATTATGCTTCTCTTGCTCGGAAAGAGGAAGGTGAGCAATATTTTCTAATCGTAGCTTATTCATTGCAACCAGTTTAATTCATTATTTCCATACTAAGTGTGGCACAGATATCAAAAACTATTATTTTTTTTGAACCAGTAGACATTATTTTTTAGCTGAGTCGGGAAAAACTCATACGGATAGTTTGTTCTATATCTATACTTGAACGAGATAGGTCAGTTTTCGCTGATTTTTTTATAATTATTTTGGATGGCGTTTGTCATATAAAACCTAAACAGATTAAGGTCATTTTGTGAAAAGTAGTATTGTCGATGAAGTGCAATGGTCGTCAGAGCATCAAGTAAGGCGTTCTGATGAGCGGCGTTCAGGTATAGATAGACGCCAGTATAAAGGTAGAGGTATTACCGTACCTGATATGCGAGCAGGGCATGAGCGTCGAGCGAGTGCAGATCGCCGAGGTAAGGTTCGTTTAACCATCACAGGTCGAGCTATCGATATTTAACTTTCTCGACTCCCTCAAGAACAGATATTCCCACTTTGATACAAAATAAAAATACTACTTGCATGAGTAGTTGTTGTTTTGCTAGTATATCCCTGTTGAGGGTAACCTCCATTGAATACCAAACTATCAATCAGTTAAATATTTAGTTAGAAAGCTCCATTTAGCGATTTATTTTATTGTTTTTTATCCGGTGCATTTTCTCCACAAGAAAGTTAGTTAACCTAGGATTTATGATAGTTTGGTTGTTTCCACTGTCGATTGATTGATCGCAGGGGTGTGATGATTGGATTGTGTGCTTATATTACCCATTAATTACTCAATCTAATTTTCAATAATTGGCAGTGGTTTCGGTTATCCTCAACAGTTATTAAAAGTAGAATATCAGAACGTTGCCTTTGGCTAGAATTTGTACTTCTATAGCTTATATATTTAAAGCACGATACATTTAAAGCGCCGCACATCTAGCGCTATACATCCAAAGGCTGATACATCCAAAGTTTTATCATGTTCTGTCAATCAACATCGTGTTATTATTATTCTCCAGATTAACCACTTTTCTTAAGTCAACAAAGGCTTAAGTTAGCAACTGAAGTAAGCATCTATTCATGGAATTTATTGCTCAATATCAAACCGCTATCTTGCTATTTAATGCACTAGTACTCATTGTTTTATTTATTATTATTCTAAAACAAAATAATTCAGCTATTGCGGAAAAATTGCTTCAAGATAATTCTGAACAAGCGGAATTTATTAAGCAACTCATTAATGATAATCAACGAAACTTAGATGATAAATTAGCCCGTAGTCAAACTCAGTTGTTTGAATCGATTTCTTCGGATCGTGAAAAGCAATTAGCATCGTTAGAAGCTCTTAAGTTAACGCTAGAAAAAAGTTTTGCCAATTCAGAAAGGAGTTTAAGTGATAATATTCAATCGTTTAAAGTGGATATGATTGAAAGGTTTGAACAATTAAAGCGTAATACTAGCCAATCCTTACAAGCCGGTAATGAGCAGCTTACAATGACCGTTAATCATTTTGGTGAGAAGATGACCACCAATATGCAATCCCATCAAGCATCGACAACACAACTTATTGCGGAGAATATTCGCAAAGGTATCAGTGACTTAAGACAAGATCTTGATAGAAGTCTAAAAAAGCAAAGTGAGATTATTAATCAAAGTATTGGAGGGTTAACTGAGTCGACAGATAACAGGTTAAAAGAAATTAGTGGTCAGGTAGAAAAAAGGCTAACAGAAGGTTTTGAAAAAACCAATCAAACTTTTAGTGATGTGATTAAACGCTTGGCACTGATTGATGATGCACAAAAGAAGATTACTGAGCTATCTTCCAATGTGGTGAGTTTGCAGGAAATACTTAATGATAAGCGCTCTAGAGGGGCGTTTGGTGAAGTTCAGTTGCAGTCACTTGTGAGTAATATCATGCCTGATTCTCATTACAAAATGCAGCATACATTATCAAATGGCAAGATTGCTGATTGTGCACTCATAATGCCTGAACCAACTGGTCAAGTAGCGATTGATGCTAAATTTCCTCTTGAAAGCTATAAGCGAATGATGGATCTTCAAGTGGCTGAGGTGGATAGAAAAAAAGCCGCTAAGCAATTTGCAGTAGATATCAAAAAACATATCAATGATATTTCTCAGAAATATATTATTCCTCCAGAAACATCCGATGGGGCAGTAATGTTTATCCCAGCAGAAAGCATTTTTGCAGAAATTCACGGGCACTACCCAGAATTAGTCGAATATGCCTATAAATGCAAAGTATGGCTGGTTTCACCGACCACATTAATGGCAATTTTGACCACGGCTTCAACAGTGATTAAAGATGAACAAACTCGCAAGCAGGTTCATATCATCAAGGAGCATCTTGCAGCACTTGGAAAGGATTTTGTAAGATTCCAAGGGCGAATGGACAAGCTATCATCTCACATAGGGCAAGTGAGTAAAGATGTTGATTTAGTCCATGTTTCAGCTAAAAAAATATCGTCTCGATTTGAGAAAATTGAGCGTGTAGATTTATCTCAAGAGTTACCAGAAAAAATAGAGCCTATCGCTGACTAAAGAAAATCCTACGAGTTATTAGGTATTTTTACACTGTCATTTGGTGATTGGAATAACACCAAATATTAGAATATTTAATCTTAATAAGAATAAAGAATATTTCTTTTATGACATTGTTCAAATAATGCCAAAGGGTACTAAATAAATTAGGTTAAACAGTCTAATCTAGACTATATATTAGATATAGAAACTGATTGAGGCCGATAGATTGTCCATACCAACTCATATTTCAGAAAAATTAGACTCATTATCAATTAATTATGAGGCTGTAGTAGCATTTTGTTGCACTGATATTTATAAAGATACAGATAATTTAGATGATAAAGGACGAAAACGATTAAGAAGTGTCGGCTTTTGTTATGAGTCGGAAAATTATCTAGCTGTTTTGCCGGGAACTCATTTATTAGATTATAAGGTTTTATCTGGATTGCTTGGCTTTGAGCCTGAATTCCTTAAAGAAAAGGAATTAAAAAAATTATTTATTGGTTGCGAAGAGGATAGTCAACCGCCGATTAACGAACTCTTTGATTTTAAGTTAATTGTTGATCCGTCAGTGTTGGAGATGGACGAGCTATATATCGATAGTGGTAACCCTAAGCAGTTACTGAAATTGGATAAAGTTGCAGGCAATCTATTATTCCAAGACTGTGATTCAATGTCATTTGCTACTAGTCCTGAGAGATTATTTGCAGGTAGAAATTCAAATCAGAATGATGAAGAGGTTGATTTGAGCTTCACTCCAACTCGTTTAAAGCAACGTGTTGATGAAACTTTTGATTTACCGGCGATGCCTGATATTGCTCAAGATATTATGAAACTTAGGGTTGATCCAAGTGCTGATGCGACTAAGTTGGGTCAAATTGTATCAAGGGATCCTTCATTAGCAGCTCAAGTAATCAGTTGGGCAAGTTCTCCTTATTACGGTTATCAAGGAAAAATAGATTCAATTGAAACAGCTATTGCCCGAGTTTTAGGTTTTGAGTTAGTTATGAACTTGGCTTTGGGAATTTCTATTGGTAAATCTCTTAGGATTCCTAAGGATGGTCCATTGGGCATTCGAGAGTTTTGGAAGCAATCAATTTATACGGCTAGTTTAGTCGAGAAACTTTGTCGAGCAATGCCTATTAAACAGCGGCCAGAAAGAGGTCTTATTTATTTAAGTGGGCTGTTACATAATTTTGGACACTTATTACTTGGTCATCTATTTCCACCACAATTTAAGTTAATCAATCAAACAATTATTGCTAATCCTCATATATCAGTCGAAGATATTGAGTTTTATATTTTAGGTGTAAGTCATGAAGAAATAGGGGCTTGGCTGATGCAAAACTGGCATATGCCAGACGAATTAATTGTGGCAGTTCATAGGCATCATCAAGAGGAATTTTGGAGTAAACATTCGGTTTATTCTAATCTCGTTTTAGTTGCCAATCGATTACTCAAAAAACTAGATATCGGTGATTCGGTAATGTCTGATATTCCGGAAACAACATTAGAGTTGCTTGCCCTTGATACTGAGGATGTACAAATCGCGCTTGATGCCATCGTATCTGAAGCTGAGTCATTAGACATTATGGCAAAGCAGTTAGTAGCCTAATTAAATAAACAAAAAAATTAATTTAGTATTGTTAAAATGTATCTTCACTTACCCTCAATCAATTATAAGATTGTGGAAAGGTCTTTTTCATTCAGTTTATATTCATGAAAAACATTTACCATGGCGAGTGTCTGCGCAGATGTTTGTAGAGATGTTTTATGTCTAATATAGACAAACAGATGAGTTAATTTATCTTAGTCATGCTATTAACTAACTGGGATAGCGTGTTATAGTTGAGCTTGATTTTTAAGCCTATTTCTGGATATTTGTATTTAAAATGAAAACTAGTATCAATCATCTAATTGCTATTATCTTGGTCGTCTTTATTCTGCCAGGTAGTGTTTTAGCAAAAAATGAAAGCAAAGAAAAATTAAAGAATACGTCTAAGCAAACAAAACAATATCAATGTAAATTAATTTCTAGAGCTGATGCCATTCGACAGGCAAAAAAACAATTAGATGGTAAAGTTGTTGGTGTTCAATTAAGCGAAAAAGGTGCTCGTTCTGTTTATCGTGTCCGGATGTTAGTTGGTGATAAACGGGTTAAAACATTATCGATTAGAGCTTGTCGCTAGAAAGAATAAAGAGAGTTTTATGAAAATATTAGTTGTTGAAGACGAAACCTTAATTAGAGAAAACCTAGTCTCTTCTTTTAAATCTAGAGGCTTCGCTACTGAGTCAGCAAAAGATGGTGAAGATGGCTTGTTTCTAGCCAATGAATATCCAATCGACCTAGCTGTGATTGATATTGGGCTACCAGGTATGTCAGGACTTGAGCTAATTACTCAGTTGCGGGAAAATGATAATCAAATACCTGTTATTGTTTTAACGGCTAGAGATTCATGGCAGGATAAGGTCGAAGGTCTTTCTACCGGTGCTGATGATTATATGGCAAAGCCGTTTGAATTTGAGGAGCTTTTAGCAAGATGTAATGCGCTACTTAGACGTACTGCTGGTTTTGCTTCACCATTATTAAAAATTGCTGATATCGAACTCGATACAATGGCACAAAGTGTAAAAAAGTCCGGTAAACAAGTTGAGTTGACAGCGTATGAATATAAAGTGATTGAGTATCTTTTCTTAAACCCTAAAAAAGTAGTTTCCAAGTCTGAATTAACTGAACATATTTATGATCAAGATTTTGACCGAGACAGTAATGTATTAGAAGTATTTGTTGGTCGTCTTAGAAAAAAAATAGATCCTAAGCAAGAATTAAAACTAATTCAAACTTTGCGTGGTCAAGGTTATCGATTAAATCCAGATTTTGTTTCTTAAGCAAATATTTACCGGTCATTTCAATGAAAAACTGGTCACTCAAACAACGTTTAACAACCGTTAGCTCGATCATCCTATTTGTTGCATTTAGTATAATATATTTTGCAACACAATCTGCCTATTCAATCGCCAGCAAAAGTCGACTACAAGAAAGTATGACAGCCCAAGTTTATGCATTAATGGCGATCGCTAATGATGACCAAGGGCAGCTGTTTATTCCTGATGTTTTACGAAATGAAAGGCTGGAAAATTTAAGCTCAGGTTTGGTTGCTTACGTATTACAAGATGATGGTACGTTGGTTTGGCAATCACCTTCAAGTGATCTTTATGAATCGCTTCCTGATTTAACACAAGTTTTTTCGATGCAAAAAATAATTGAGTCCAACTTCGAAGGACGAGATATGTTTTGGATTGGTGAGTCTATTATTTGGGAACATGAAGATAATCAAGAAAAAACCTATATTTTTATTATTGGTGAAAAACAATCAATTTTAACTTCAGCCGTTGATAAGTTTAAAAATGAAGTATTTGCTTGGTTATCTATTTCAGGAATTGTTCTGTTAATTGTATTTGCTTACGCACTAAATTTTTCTTTAACTCCTTTAAAAGCAGCGCAGAAGCAAATCGAATTAGTTCGCATGGGGGAAATAAAAAGTCTTGAGGGCGAGTTTCCTGAAGAATTAATACCTCTAACATCAAGTATTAACCAGCTATTAGAAAGCGAGGCGAGACAAAAAAGTCGCTTTAGAGATAGTTTAGGGAATTTAGCTCATAGTCTTAAAACACCACTAGCAATCATAAAAAGTGAGTTCGATCGCCAATCTAAAACAGAAAAAACAGACATATTAAAAGCTCAAGTCGAACGAATCGATGACATTGTTCGTTATCAATTAAATCGTTCAGTGATTTCTTCTGGACGGACTTTAGTCAAAACTTGCGCGGTTCAACCTGAAGTAACAAAAATCGTGGAGGCACTAAAAAAAGTTTACCAAGATAGAAACATAAAAATACATAGTCGCATCGCTGACAATACTACTTTTCCAGGAGATGCTGGCGACCTTCTTGAATTGATTGGAAACCTCACAGAGAATGCTTGTAAGTGGACCAAATCGATAGTCGTAATTTCAGCCAAGCATAAGGAAGGGAATTTCTGCCTTTATGTCGATGATGATGGTTCGGGTATCGAAGAGCAAGATAGAGAAGCAATTTTAAACCGAGGTAAACGATTAGATCAATCAACCGAAGGTCAGGGACTTGGTTTGTCAATTGTTATGGATATTATTAAAAATTATCGTGGCGAAATTACCATCGAAGATAGTGCATTAGGCGGAGCTCTGTTTCGTATCACAATTCCGCTCGACGAATGACTCGAAAAATTATACATATCGATATGGACTGTTTTTATGCCGCCGTGGAGCAGCGTGACGACCCTCATCTTGCTGATATGCCTGTAGCTGTCGGTGGCAGTCCCGATAATCGAGGTGTTGTTGCAACTGCAAATTATGAAGCTCGAAAATTTGGAGTACATTCAGCTATGCCGTCTGGCTATGCGAGGCAATTGTGTCCTCAGCTTGTAATTGTTAAACCAGAAATGAAAAAGTACAAAGCTGAATCAGAAAAAATTAGAAGTATTTTTCGTAAATATACGGATCTTATTGAGCCACTTTCTCTAGATGAAGCTTATCTCGATACGACAGATTCGACGCAATGTTATGGAAGCGCAACTTGGATTGCTCAATCTATCTGCAAAGGTATTTTTGATACAACGGGATTAACTGCTTCAGCAGGTGTATCAACCAGTAAATTTTTGGCAAAAATTTCTAGTGATTGGAATAAACCTAATGGCATAAAAGTAGTGGCACCGGGAGAAGAGATCGCATTTATCGATCCTTTGCCGGTAAAAAAGCTTCATGGTGTTGGCAAAGTAACAACGGCTAAACTAGAAGCGATGGATATTTTCACTTGCAAGGAATTGCGTCAAATTGAGCTAGCTACTTTAGTCAAAAAATTTGGTAAAACGGGAAAGTATTTGTATGACTTATCTCGAGCGATTGACGATAGGAAGGTTTGTCCAGATTATCAAAGAAAATCAGTCAGTGTAGAAACAACCTTTGATCAAGATATTACCGAATGGCAAGAATGTGAAGCTGAACTACTAAATTTGGTTTCAAATTTATCGAGGCGTTTAGGTTCTGTTGATGGGATAGACAATATTCGTAAAGTTTATGTTAAAGTAAAATTATCAAATTTTGCAGTTCATACGGCTGAGTCGATTTCGATAGGACTCGATATTAAATTGTTGATCGCCCTATTGAAACGCTTAAGAAAACAATATCCTCAAGCGATCAGATTATTAGGGATTGGTGTTCGTTTTCCTGAAGAGCGCAAGTCAGCTCAAGCTAAACAATTAAACATTCCATTTTAATGATTCATTGGCGGCATAAGCCTTATTGAAGCCTTGCTGCTCCATCTAAACGAATCACTGAACCATTCAACATTTGATTATCATTGATATGCTCGACCATTTTTGCAAATTCATCAGTTGTACCAAATCGAGAAGGGAAAGGTATGCCCGCAGTCAAGGAGTCACGAATATCATCAGGAACATTTTCCATCATCGGTGTTTCGAACATTCCCGGTGCAATTGCCATACAGCGGATCCCCGATTTTGCAAACTCTCTCGCTAAAGGAAGCATCATTCCAACAATTGCCGATTTGGTTGCCGAATAAGCAACTTGTCCAAGTTGGCCTTCGAATGCTGCGATTGATGCGGTATGAATAATCACACCTGACTCATTGTTTTGGTTTGGTGTATTGGCCTGCATATGTTTCGCAGCTTCTCTGGTTAATAAAAAAGAGCCAATTAAATTGATATCAACGACTTTACGAAAGTAGTCAGTTGGCATAGGACCTTTTTTACTAATAATTTTTCCAGCGCCAAGAATTCCAGCGCAGCCAACCGCTAAATTAATATGACCAAATTGATTAACGGCTTTTTGTACCGCTGATTCAACTTGCTGTTCATTGCTAATATCGGTCTTGTAGAAAAAAACTTGATCGGGATATTTTTTTTCAATGATACTGCCTTGAGCTTCATTAATATCCAGAATAGCTGCTTTACCGCCTTGCGAAGCAATTCTTTCAACTACCGCTAAACCTAAGCCAGAAGCACCACCGCTAACAACGGCATGAGTCGTATTAAAAGACATCTTTTTGCAATCCACAATAATTTTTAATTGAGCAGTATTGTATCAACAATCAATGAAATTTCTAGCTGTTGATAGGAAAAGATGAATGAAATATGATCTACAGTCGTCGGTATTATATAAAAATGAAATTTGCTTTAAGCTCATTATTGCTAAAGCTTGTTAAATATCTTATTCTCATACGAGTAATCTAATTTTACAGGGCTTAATTTTATTCTTATGACCACTCAAGCAATTAATAACTGCGCCGTGATGTTTGCTGATGTTGCTGGTAGCACCGAACTTTATGAAGAGTTGGGCGATATGATTGCTAACCGAGTGATTTCCGAAGTGTTAGATTTAATGGAAAAAATCACCTTAGACAATCACGGTAAAGTGATTAAGAGGATTGGTGATGAGATCATGAGCTTATTTAATTCTGCTGATGATGCGGCTAATGCAGCGATTCAAATCCAAGAAAGACTAGAGTTTGGTGTAATTCAAGGAACTAATGTGGCGGTGAGGATTGGATTTCATTCTGGTTCGGCGATTTTACAAAAAGATGGAGATGTTTTTGGTGATACCGTGAATACCGCCGCTAGAATGGCAGATATTGCGAAAGCGAGGCAAATTATTCTCAGCAAACGCACGGCAGATGAACTGGCGCTAGGGTTAAAGGAGAAGACCCGAGATTTTGATAAGGTTCATGTTAAAGGAAAAGCAGAAGCTGTCGAGATTAGTGAACTTGTTTGGGAAAATGTAGGAGTCACTCAAATGATTTCGTTTGATAATTTTGTTACTCAATTAAAGCAAGAACTTACTTTAGAATATGAGGGTAAAAGCCTCTCGATTGATACTCAGGGGAATAGTTTACAACTAGGAAGAAGCAGCTCCTGCGATCTTGTCGTTGACTTAAAATTAGCTTCACGTTTTCATGCCAGTATACGAGTCAAACGAGGCAGTTTCGTTTTAGTCGATCAAAGCACTAACGGTACTTACGTAAAAAGCAGTGATGGAAATGCACGTTATTTAAGAAGAGATGAGCTGGTTCTACAAAGAGATGGTGTTATTAGTTTGGGCAAAAAAATCACCAATCAAGCAGAGCCACTGATTCACTATAGTATCAAACTCAGTAGTTAGAAAACCCTTCGTTTTATTCCCGTTGAAGCAAGAATCTTAGCAGATAGCTCTTCGACTGATCGTGATGTTGTGTTTAAGAATTCAATTTTTAATCGTCTATACATCGATTCTACTTCTCTGACTTCAAATTGACATTGCTTTAGAGACGCATATCTTGAATTAGCTTTTCTTTCGGTACGAATGTCATGCAATCGGTTAGGATTAATGGTGAGTCCAAATATCTTATTTTTATATTTTTTCAACTCGGCTGGAAGCGTTAGATTATCCATATCATCTTCTGTGAAAGGGTAGTTGGCTGTTTTAATTCCAAACTGCATTGCCATATAAAGGGATGTTGGTGTTTTTCCACAACGAGAGACACCAACCAGAATGACATCAGCTTTATCATAGTGTTTCATAGTGATGCCGTCATCGTTGTTTAGTGCAAAATTAACGGCTTCAATTCTTGAATCATAAGCTTCAGAATTCGATAAGGAATGGGTTTTGCCGACTCGAAAACTAGAAGATTGTTTAAGTTCTTCCTCTAGTGGATCAATAAAGGTATGAAAAAAGTCGAGAACCAATGCCCCACTTGATTGAACGACTTGTCTAATCTCAGGAGTTACAATGGTATCGAAGACAATCGGCTTTTGTTTCGTTTGTTCTTCTGCTTCGGATAATATTTTACAAACATCTTCTGCTTTTTCAAGGGTGTCGATAAATGGTAGGGTTGTTTGGTCAAACTCTAAGTCCTCAAATTGAGATAGTAGTGATTGACCGAACATTTCGGCAGTAATTCCCGTTCTATCGGAAACAAAAAATACTTTGCGTTTCATATTTTCTCACCATGCAGTAGAATAACGACTTCCTATATTAATTTAATCACGCTCTGGATAGTCTAGCAACTGAATAGCGATTAATTTAATGATTACTCGCTGTTTTATGTTTAAACTATTATGAAAGTAATAACCTGTTGGAGTGATAGCTGTGCAAGATAATGTCCTTTGGTATGACGGTTTAGGAATGAACGATGTTGATCGTGTCGGCGGCAAGAATGCCTCGCTTGGCGAGATGATCAGTAATTTGAGTAACATGGGGGTTAGCGTTCCTAATGGTTTCGCTACGACGGCTGATGCCTTTCGTGCCTTTATGTCACAAAGTGGATTACATGACAAAATTCAAGCAGAGCTTGATGTTCTTGATGTTGATGACGTTGATACTCTAGCGATTATCGGCAAAAAAATCCGCCAATGGGTGATAGAGACACCTTTTCAGCAAGAACTTGAAGATTCCATTTATCAGGCTTATTTAAAGCTAAAAGGCGATTCCAATGATGAATTTGCGGTAGCCGTTCGTTCATCAGCTACTGCAGAAGATTTACCCGATGCTTCCTTTGCTGGTCAGCAAGAGACTTTTTTAAATGTTAGAGGTTGGGATAATGTTAAGCTGGCATTAAAAGAAGTTTTTGCTTCTTTGTTTAATGATCGTGCCATTTCATACCGAGTACATCAAGGGTTTGCCCATGCCGATGTTGCTCTTTCTGCCGGTATACAGAAGATGATCCGAAGTGACATTGCGTCTAGTGGTGTTTTATTTACTATTGATACTGAATCAGGTTTTTCCGATGTAGTCTTTATTACAGGTGCTTATGGGCTAGGAGAGACTGTTGTTCAAGGTGCAGTAAATCCCGATGAATTTTATGTTCATAAACCCACTTTAGAATCGGGTAAACCCGCTATTGTGCGTAAAAATATCGGCGGTAAAGCAATTAAAATGATTTATACCGATGACACTGAACACGGAAAATCGGTGGAAACTGTTGAAGTTGGAATGAGCCTGCGTCAACAATTTTGTATTACTAATGATGAAGTTGAAGAATTGGCAAGACAGGCAACGATCATCGAAAAACATTACCAGCGTCCGATGGATATTGAATGGGCTAAAGATGGTGCCGACGGAAAATTATATATCGTCCAAGCTCGCCCAGAAACCGTAAGAAGCCGTGATGATGGAAGAATTATTGAGCGATATGTGCTCGAAAAGACATCGGATGTTTTAGTCACAGGGCGAGCGATTGGGCAAAAAATTGGTCGTGGTGCCGCCAGATTGATTAATGATTTATCGGAAATGTCTAAGGTTAAAGAGGGGGATGTTCTGGTTACCGATATGACTGATCCAGACTGGGAACCGATAATGAAACGAGCGTCAGCGATTGTTACTAATCGTGGTGGTCGAACGTGTCATGCGGCGATTATTGCTCGAGAACTTGGAATTCCTGCGGTGGTTGGTTGTGGCAATGCTACGGATCTCATACAGCCAGATCAAGATGTCACCGTCTCTTGTGCTGAAGGTGATACGGGAAATATTTATCAAGGCTTGCTTGATTTTAAAGTGAATGAAAGTGAAATCAGCAATATGCCAGATTTGCCATTTAAAATTATGATGAATGTAGGAAATCCTGATCGAGCATTTGATTTTGCTCGACTGCCTCATTGCGGAATTGGTTTGGCTCGATTAGAATTTATTATTAATCGTATGATTGGTGTTCATCCAAGAGCCTTACTTGAATTTGATTCTTTGGAGGATGAGGATTTAAAGGCAACCATTAGAGACCAAATGGCAGGCTATGCAGATCCAGTGTCTTTTTATGTTGATAAATTAGTGGAAGGTATAGCGACCTTGGCATCGGCTTTTTCTCCTGAAAAAGTGATTGTTAGAATGTCAGATTTTAAATCTAATGAATATGCCAATTTGATTGGTGGTCATTTGTATGAGCCCGAAGAAGAAAATCCAATGTTAGGTTTCCGAGGAGCATCTCGCTATATTTCTGACGAATTTAAAGAATGTTTCCAATTAGAATGCCAAGCAATTATTCAAGTCCGTGAAAAAATGGGATTAACCAATGTGGAGATCATGATCCCCTTTGTTAGAACTGTTGATGAAGCGGCTCAAGTGATTGAACTGTTAGCTGAAAATGGTTTAAGACGCGGAGAAAATGGACTTCGAGTAATAATGATGTGTGAACTTCCTTCCAACGCATTACTAGCGGATGAGTTTTTGGAATATTTTGATGGCTTCTCAATTGGCTCAAACGATCTAACTCAATTAACGCTTGGTTTAGATCGAGATTCCGGCATTATTGCGCATCTATTTGATGAACGTAATCCCGCAATTAAAAAGCTGTTGAGTATGGCAATTCAAGCGTGCCGCAAAGCTAACAAATATATTGGGATTTGTGGACAAGGACCATCTGATCATCCAGATTTAGCTAAGTGGTTAATGCAAGAGGGAATTGATAGCGTTTCGCTAAACCCTGATAGTGTTCTTGAGACTTGGTTATTTTTGGCCGGTAAAGAGTAACTTTTATTGTAAAGCCAAGTTTTTAATTGAGAAGTTTTTAGTTGAGAACTTGGCTTATTTGATTTTAAACGCGTAAACTCTATTTCTGACTCACCCTGATATAAACTCGCCGATTTAGCGCACGACCTTGGGCTTTCCTATTACTTGCCACTGGATTCTTTTCACCATAAGCCATTGTTTTAAATTGAGAAGTTTCTCCACCTTCTGATAAGAGAAGCTTTTGTACTGCAGCCACACGCTTTTCGGAAAGTCGCTGATTGTAACCTCGAGAACCTTTGTTATCAGTGTATCCATGAATAAAAACGATTTCTAAACTGGGATCGTATTTCACATAAGCGGCAAGTGCTTTTAACTTGTCCTGATATTTTGTACGTACCGATGATTTATCAAAATCAAACAGCAATGTCATTTTCATTAATTCATTAAGTTTATAAGGCACTAAAGTTGTTAAACAGTCTAAGAACTGATCATAGGGTTGCTTAAATCCAACCGCTGAAATTGAAACCGCCACTTGATCTTCGATTGAATCGAATTCTTGGTATCTGAAAGTAGGAAATCTACCAACTTCTAATTCATTGAGTAGTTTCCAGCTAGCGATGTTGGTAGTGCTAAATATGTTCGAACCCTTTTTAATGGGTACTTCACCGAGATCTCTCGCCTGCTGTTGAGGCAACCAGGCCGGACTGAGTGATTGAATTGACGCAACTTGGACGGAATTGATTGGTTGGCGTTTGTAACTTAAATTAAATTCTAAATCTTTATTGTTACCAGGTTGTTTAGAAAAAATGGCATCGCCATAAAAAGGAACTTTATGAGTTAGCTCGCAGCCTAAAGGATTACCATCAAAATTCCACTTGGATTCACTCAGCTCAGCTTCATAGACTTTATAGCTCGCTTTGCTTAGGCCACTTACTGAAAGCAATAGCAAAGTAAGCATCGCTTTGGTAATTACCTTAAAAGTCATCTTAAGCATGATATTGAATCTCCTACTAGAGTATGCGAGTTTGATTAAACTGAAACAAATCCATGTTTGTTTATCGGCTTTAAAAATGGCGACTTAAGTTTGCTTTAGAAATAAATAATCAGTATTTTTAACTCGCTTATAACTACATATTCTTTTGACGAGATGATAGAATCCTCTTCGCGGTTTTAGATGGAATAAGGCACAAAACTAAATGAGTATCATGAAACGTCGTTTCCGGGGATTTTTTCCGGTGATCGTCGATGTTGAAACAGGAGGCTTTAATCCGCAAACAGACGCGCTGCTTGAAGTTGCAGCTGTTACTCTCAAGTTCGATCCTCAGGGTATTCTACATCCAGACTCTGAACATCATTTCAATATAACTCCCTTTGAAGGAGCCAACATTGAACAGGCTGCTCTCGAGTTTACTGGAATCGATCCTAGCCATCCTTTACGCTTTGCGGTAGATGAATCAAACGCTTTAAAGGCGTTGTTTTCAGAAATAAGAACCGCTCAAAAAGAAGCCGAATGCCAGCGTTCCGTTTTGGTTGGGCATAATGCGGCGTTTGATATTGCTTTTATTCAGGCTGCCGCAGCAAGAATTGAGGCCAAAAGAAACCCTTTTCATCCTTTTACCAATTTTGATACGGCTACGCTTGCGGGACTGGCTCTTGGCCAAACAGTTTTAGCTAAAGCTTGTGAACAGGCAAAGATCGCGTTTGATAGCAAAGAAGCGCATTCTGCTCTTTATGATGCAAAGAAAACGGCTGAATTGTTTTGTTTTATTGTCAACCGTTGGAAGAAGCTAGGTGGTTGGCCGCTAGGTGATTAGCGACCTTTAAAATGCGATTAATCAGAAACCTATTAAAACAATTAATTAACGAAGTTTATGCAGAAACGGGCTGCCCATAATGCTTAACGATTTTTCTATCACCTTTTGCATCATAGATATTATTATCAGGATCAAAACCCTTTATTAAATTGAATGTTCTTTTCGTGGAGCTTGTCACTAATTCAATAAGTCGAGAATTTACTTCATTCTTGTAATGGCATTGGTCTACTAACGCCATCAAATTATCCCAATGAGGCTTAAGTTCAGTATCTGATAGGCTATATTGTTTAACTTGCTTTATATCAACTTGGCCTGTTTCTGCGTGCTGGAGTCGAGAAGGGACTTGTTCCAAATTTATTTGTTGTACCAGTTTATTTTTCTGACTGACTAACGATTCTAAAAGAGTGAAATCTCTTTTCTCAAGTGCATTTTGTTCTGCATTTAGGATTTCTTGTAATGACTGATATTGTTCAGCCCAATGGTTAATAATGGTTAAGTAAATACCTGTATCTTTCATGATTTTCTCCTAATTCAAAACTTTGGAGGCTATGGGTTATTTTCTAATAGCCATATTTTAATAGCCATAATAACTTGACTCAAAATCAAGCATTTTATTGGCAACTTGCTCATATTTAATTTGATACTCGCCTTTTTGTAATTTTTCTTTCACGGGTGAAACACGATCAGGATCAAGTACAGGCTCTGCTTTCATTTGCTCAATCAGTCGGCTAATTTGACCCGCTTGTCCAGTGATTTTTACAGAATCTGAATCGACACTAGCGTTTTCGCTTGTTTTTGAGTTGGTCGTTTTTTTATCGGACTTACTCGTTTTCCCAAGCAGTGCCTTTGATTGTCCTGGAGCTATATTTCTTACATCTAAAACCATAATAATATGCCTTTAATTTAGTTTATTATTTTTGACGTCCGCTAGTTTGACTTCAAGGTGATCCTTCCCAATAACCTTGGCACTAAATGAACGTTTTGATTGTTTATTTCTGACTAATGTTGTTTCACCTATACTGGCATCGGCTAACGCAATACCTTCAAGATTAATATTTAAAAACTCACTTTTTGCAGATATCTGTACGCTGTCTCCACGGCAAACCAAGCAAATACTGTCATCAAAAATAATAGAGCCTGCTCTTTGTTGCCTTTTAGAGGTACTACCTAAAACTTCCGACTTGTTAAATAGAGGTTGTTTCCTCAAAGAAGATATTTTGATCCGTTTTATCTCAATATCCTGCCTAGTAATAATCGATTTTCTGTTAATAGTATTTTTAGCAACAATGACATCGGCAAATTCATCAACACTTGCGGAAAGAAGTACTTTCCAAGTAACAGGTAGATCACAAGTTACCGCGACAGTTAGTCGCCCTCGCTTGTTAGAATCATCAGCAGTAAAAGCTGACAGCTTATTTTTACACTTCCTTAGTTTTAAACGAGGGTCAATATTGCTAATCGATATTTCAATAGCTGTGTTATCGGCAGCATTGTTCATTTCCTCAAGGTGTTTTTTTGCTGTATGTCTTATATTGTCTGCTGGTTCAAAGTTTTTTGTTTCATTAGCGAAAGTGACACTTGTTATCATGTAGAGTAGAACCGATAGAATGAAAAGCTCAAAATATCTAATATTTGAGTTTTTATCATGATTTGAGGTAAAAACTTTCATCTTTATCCTGCAGTTCCTTCGATTTTTACTATACTGTTAAGCAGAGTTATTAACTATCTTATTGTTCGAAAAGTCGCATCACGTTCAATTTGTTTGTGATAATCCTTTTCGAACAGCAAACTGTCGTAATTTTGACAGCTAGTTAAAGAACTAAGCAGTATTTATGCCAATTATCAAATTCATTGGCTATTTGAATGAAATGAGGAAGTTTAAATGTCCAGTATTCTTGATTCAGTAAACCAAAGAACTCAAATGGTCGGTCAAAACCGATTAGAGTTGTTGATGTTTAGTCTTGCAGGTAAACAGCTTTATGGAATAAATGTTTTTAAGGTAAGAGAGGTGATTCAATGCCCCCCTTTAACGACAATGCCTGGCTGTCATCATGTTGTTAGAGGTGTTGCTCAGATTCGAGGCAAAGCGATTTCTGTGATTGATTTGAGTATGGCCGTTGGCGGACCATCTCTTGGTGACGTACAAAATTGTTTTGTTATCATTGCTGAATATAATCGTAAAGTACAAGGGTTTTTAGTTAAGGCAGTTGAAAGAATTGTTAATATGAATTGGAGTGATATTCACCCACCACCCAGCGGTTCAGGTAAGACTCATTATTTAACAGCGGTTACCAACATTGATGATAAGTTAGTAGAAATTATTGATGTTGAAAAAATTCTGTCTGAAATAACACCTAATAATGACACAGTAAGCCAGGAAATCGTTGAGAAAAACGCTGGTAAGGCGCCGCAAGATAAATATGTTTTAATTGCTGATGATTCATCTGTTGCTAGAAATCAAATTAAGCGGACGGTTGAACAGATCGGTTACAAAACAAAAATCTTTAAGGACGGAAGAGAATGTTATAACTATCTTTTAGCTGCGACTGATGGCAGCAAATCAATTGATGATGAAGTTTTGATGTTGATTTCGGATATTGAAATGCCTGAAATGGATGGTTATACGCTCACCGCGGAGATCAGAAATAACGAGAAACTTTCCCAGATGTGGGTAATGCTGCATACTTCGCTGAGTGGCGTTTTCAATGAAGCAATGGTTGAAAAAGTCGGTGCTAACGATTTTATTCCTAAATTCAACCCCGATGAACTCGCTAAAGCTGTACAGCGTCGTATGGATCTTGAAGATTCATAAGATATAAAATTGTAATATGATACAAACTCACTAAAGATTGCAGGGGCTTTAGTGAGTTTACTCAATAATCTACTGCCTAATGAGTTAATACAACCTTGATGGATATTACTTCTTCGGATTACAATAAATTTCGCCAAATTCTTGAGCAACACAGTGGTATTCTCTTGGGCGACAACAAACAATACCTTGTTACCAGTCGATTATCTAACTTCATTCGTGAAAACCAATTGGCGTGTTTGTCTGAGCTGCTTAATGAAATGACTCGTCCTTCCGGTAGACAGCTGTTACAAAAAGTTATCGATCAAATGACCACAAATGAAACCTTATGGTTTCGTGATCGATATCCATTTGAGTACATGAAAACAAAGCTTATTCCTGAATTAAAAAATAACGGACGATTTCGAATTTGGTGTGCGGCTTGTTCATCTGGGCAAGAGCCTTATTCGTTGGCGATGCTACTTGATGAAGTTTCAGCAGCGACAAGTGGTGAAATTGTCGCGACCGACTTGTCAAATAAAGTTTTAGATAAAGCCAAACAAGGTTTGTATCAAGAGATTGAATTAAAACGAGGTTTGCCGGACGACAGGTTAAGGCGATATTTTTCTAAGTCGGATAATAATGGCTGGCAAGTTAATCAGCAACTAAAAAACATGGTTCGTTTTAGTTCGTTAAACCTACTTGCAAGCCCTTATCGAAATGGAAAATTTGATGTTATTTTTTGTCGAAATGTTCTAATTTATTTTTCTCAGGATAATAAAACAAAAGTGCTAAACGGACTAATAGATAGTTTAAACTCAGGCGGTTATTTGTTCCTAGGTGCGTCAGAATCTCTTACCAAAGATTGCAAACCATTAGAAATGGTGAGATGTAATCCTGGTCTAGTTTATAGAAAGTCTTAGGTTATAAATAACACCCCTACAATGCTTACTGTAAGTATTGTTACCACCATCTATTGGCTTAGGGTTAACACCTTGCCGCTTTTGGCGGAATTGCATTGCCGCTAATTAAAATTAATCATTACTTACCTCCCAATTTATTCTGCTTAAAATAAGAAATAAATCTTTATCTGCTTGCCTGTAACCCTCGTCTAGCAACTTGCTAGCTTGTTTTTGCTTGTTGAAAGACTTCGCACTGGTGTAGTAATTAGGTTTGGCACAACCTTTGCATTTCATCTAAATAAGAATTTATTTTTAATCCTTTTTAATTGGTACGAGAGCTTATGGCAATCAGTTTTGACAAAGCATTTGGACTTCATGAAGTTGCTTTAAATTTAAAAGCGCAGCGTGCAGAAGTTATTGCAAATAATTTGGCGAACGCAGATACACCTAACTTCAAAGCTAGAGATATCGACTTCGATCAAGCATTAAAGCTTGTAAACAGTCAACGAGCATCAAAACTTATGAGAACTCATGAATCTCACATAGATAGTAAGATTGGCACTGAGATCCCCGGATTGTCGTACCGGATCCCTCATCAACCAGATACGGGTGATGGCAATTCAGTTGAGGCTCAAATTGAGCAAACTAAATTTGCCGAAAACGCTATGCAATATCAAGCAAGTCTTACATTTTTAAATAGCAAAATTAAAGGACTAGTGAGAGCGATTAAGGGCGAGTAATTTTAGAATATTATTTTAGTAGTGAGTATTTTCTAGATATTAGGCAACAATCTAAATATCGATTGAACTAAATATCGATTGAAAATCCAGAGATTAATTGGAAATACCACGGGAGTAGAAAGTGAGTTTATACAATATATTTAATATCAGTGGTTCTGCTATGTCGGCGCAAACAATTCGTTTGAATACGACGGCAAGTAATATCGCTAATGCCGATAGTGTAGCCAGTAATAATGGCGAGGTTTATAAAGCGAGGCACCCTGTTTTTTCGACCATTATGAATGATGTTTCAAATCGAAATAGTCAAAATGGCGGTGTTAGAGTCTCAGCCATTGTTGAAAGTAAAGCGGAAGCAGTCGCTCGTTATCAGCCAGAAAACCCATTAGCAGATGACGATGGTTATGTTTTTGCTCCTAACATTAGTCTGGTTGAAGAAATGGCAAATATGATATCGGCTTCTCGTTCTTATCAATCAAATGTACAAGTAGCCAATATGACTAAAAGCTTATTAACAAAGACGTTGAGTTTGGGACAGTAAGAAACCAACTTATAGTGGTTTTAAATTAATCAGTTAGAAAATTAGTTTAGCAAATATTTTTAGTGAGAAATTAGATATGTCAGTGATTAATAATACAACAGACAACATATATTCAGATATAGGTATTAATGCTCCGAGAACCGATAATAGCGGAGCGACTAAGGAATTAGGACAGGCTGATTTTCTTCAATTGTTAACCACTCAGTTAGCCAATCAAGATCCTTTGTCTCCAACGGATAGTAAAGAATTTATTACCCAGATGAGCCAATTCTCAGCGGTTGATAGTCTCCAAACCTTGGTAACAGAATTTGATGATTTATCGAGTTCGCTTACCTCTAATCAAGCATTACAAGCTTCTTCGTTAGTTGGTCGAGAGGTTCTATTCCCATCAGCAGTTGGTTTTGTTGCTGACGAAGCGGGTATGTCGGGGCAAATCAATGTACCAACCTTTGTCAAAAATGTCCGTTTTGAAATTAAAGATGAAGCGGGGCAATTGGTAAGACAAATAGATGTTGGTGATAAAGATGCTGGCGATATTGAATTTTATTGGGATGGGCGAAATGAGGCTGGTGAATTTTTAGGCGAAGGACAATACGAAATAGCCGCTTTTGGTGTTGTAAACGGCACCACTGAACAATTGCCAACGTCAATTAGAGCGAGAGTTCAAAGTGTAAATTTAGGTGGTTCAGAAGGGGGAATCTTTTTGAATTTAACAGGTTTAGGTCAGGTTGATTTTACCGATGTTAAGCAAGTCGGCTAAGTCAGTTTTAAAGTAAAATAGGAGAAAGTAGTAATGTCTTTTAATACAGCACTTAGTGGTTTAAATGCAGCACAAGCAGAGTTGAATGTTACGAGTAATAATATCGCTAACGTTAGTACCAAAGGTTTTAAGGGATCGAGAGCCGAGTTCGCAGATATTTTTTCTACTTCTTCTTTTGGTAGCTCAAATACAGCGATAGGTAACGGAACTTTGTTAGCTAATGTTGCACAGCAGTTTGGCCAAGGGAATCTCGATTTCACCTCTAACACCCTTGACTTAGCTGTATCTGGTGAAGGATTTTTTATTCTCTCTCCAAGTGAAACTAACGCAAATACTTTATTTACACGTAATGGCGAATTCGGGCGGGATTCTAACGGTTTTGTTGTTAACAATGCGGGAGCTAGGTTACAAGTTTTTCCTGTTAACTCCGATGGGACGGTAACGGCGACCAGCCTTTCCAGTACGATTCCTCTGCAATTACCGGAAACTGCGGGAGTCCCAACAGTGACTAGCCTAGTCGATATTGGTGTGAACCTACCTGCTGATGCGTTGGTATTAGACCCTTTGAATTTTGATCCAAACCAAGAATCGACTTTTTCAAAATCAACCTCGTTAACGGTATATGACTCTCTTGGTGAAAGCCATGTGGTTACAGCCTACTACGTCAAAACTGCCGCCAATAACTGGGCAACTTATTACAATACGACTGATTCAACTGGCGCTCCCTTAACAATGGATATCGCTGGTGGTACCGCCGGTGCGGGTGGACAATTATATAATACCATGAGCTTCACAAATTCTGGAGCTTATGACGCAGTAGTACCTGATCCAGTAGTTACTGGGGCAATCGATTTTGGAAATGGCTCAAATGCAACAGGCACAATTACTTTTAACTATGCAGGAAATGATACAACCCAATTTTCCTCTCCTTTCACTGTAAACACGCTAGAACAAAACGGCTTTCCAATTGGTCGATTAACTGGAGTAGAGATTTCGGAAACGGGTGTTATCAGAGCTAATTTCAGTAATGGTCAATCAACGGCTCTTGGGAAAATTGCACTGGCTAGATTTCAAAATGCTCAAGGTTTATCGCAAAAAGGAAACAATGCTTGGGAAGATACGACTGACTCAGGTTCTCCCTTAGTTGGTGAAGCGGTAACTTCTAGCTTTGGACAAATCCGTTCAGGAGCAATAGAAGTATCAAATGTTGATTTGACGGCACAGTTAGTCAACTTAATTGCAGCACAACGTAATTTCCAAGCAAATGCTAAATCCATTGAAACTGAAAATGCGGTTACTCAGGCGATTATAAATATTCGATAGTGAGTAATCCGATAAACAATATTAGATAGATGATATTGATTAATTTGGATTGAATCATCGAAGGTAAACAGGCGAGAACTAGATGGATAAATTACTCTACATTGCAATGACTGGGGCAAGAGAATCAAGTTATTCTCAATCTAAGACCGCCCATAATTTAGCGAATGCTTCGACCACTGCATTTAAAGCTGATTTAGCGCAATTTAGAGCAATGCCTGTTCACGGAGATGGCGCAGCAAGTCGTGTGTTTGCCATGTCAGAACGTCCGGGACACCGTCTTGATGACGCGGGTTCAACTCCAACAGGACGAGACATGGATGTATTTATCGATGGAGAAGGCTGGTTAGTTGTGCAAACCAAAAATGGTGAAGAAGCTCTGAGTCGTCGTGGCGATTTAAAGATAGATGCTAACGGTACACTTACAGATGGTGTTGGAAAACAAATTTTAGGGGATGGTGGAGCAATATCTATTCCTCCATTTGAAAAAATGGATATTGCCGGAGATGGAACTATTACCATTCGACCGGTTGGCGCTCAGCCAAATGAAACGGCTATTGTTGACCGCATTCGTTTGGTAAATCCGGACACTCAATACCTTTACAAAGGAAAAGATGGCCTATTTAAGAGCACTGAGGTTGATCAATTTGAAAATGATATAGCAGTGAAGCTTCAAACTGGAGGCTTAGAAGGTAGCAACGTTAGTGTTGTTGAGGAATTGAGCAACATGATCGATTTATCAAGAAAGTATGAAGTACAAATTAAATTAATGTCATCAGTTGAAGAGCGAGGCCAAGCTTTGGATCGTTTATTGCAACCGTAAAATAACATCACAGTGTTACCGCTGTTTATAAATTAGAGGTAGAAATCATGCATCCAGCGTTATGGATTTCAAAAACAGGATTAGAAGCTCAAACAACTAACTTAGCTGTTATTTCAAATAATTTAGCTAACGCTGGAACTGTTGGCTTTAAGAAAGATGCGGTCATCTTTGAAGATCTTTTTTATCAGAACTTTCGTCAATCGGGTAGTCAATCATCTCAAGATACCCAGCTTCCGTCAGGTCTTCAGATTGGTACTGGCGTCAAAGTGGTTGCCACTCAAAAGCAGCATACCCAAGGCGGCTTTAAGAGCTCTTCTTCCCATTTAGATATGGCGATTAAGGGCAATGGTTTTTTCCAAGTTCAAATGCCTGATGGTTCTGTTGGTTATACCAGAGCGGGTAATTTTTCTACTGATGATGCAGGACAAATAGTCACTGCTGGTAGTGGATTTTTACTCGACCCCGCTATTACAATTCCACCGAATACGACCAGTCTAGATATTGCGTTAGATGGAACGGTTACAGTACAAGAGCAAGGAACAGCTGCACCAACAAACATAGGCAATATTACCCTTGCGACATTTATTAATCCCTCAGGTTTGCAATCGATAGGTGGTAATACCTATTTAGAAACAGGCAGTAGTGGAACACCTGTTATCGGTACTCCTGGCTTAGATGGCGTTGGCCAAGTTTTAGGTGGACAATTAGAGTCGTCCAATGTTTCTAGTGTGGAAGAACTAGTTGCGCTGATCGAAACCCAGAGAACTTATGAGACAAATGCAAAAGTGCTTTCGGCGGTCGATCAAATGCTTCAATTTGTTAATCAGTCATTATAAGTTTTAGGAAGTTAATAAAATGATTATTCGAGCTTTAGCACTTTTCTTTCTGATGTTTATTTCTGCGTGTACGACTATCTACCACAATGAAAAACAAGATGATCCTTACTGGGCACCCAGCTATCCAGCAGAAGAAAGTGCGACGGTAGATAACGCTGGCTCAATTTATAACGTAGCAACGGCTAAGATGCTGTTTCAAGACAAGAAAGCATTAAGGGTTGGCGATATTATTACGGTCGTTCTTAGAGAAAATACCAGTGCAACTAAAAATGCTGACACCGAATTATCAAAAGATACTGGAGTCAGCACCACAGCTCCAGTTTTGTTGGGCAACATACCAAAGCTAGGCGCAGGAACAACCGATTTAGGTATCTCACTAACTAGCCAAAATGCGTTTAAAGCAGAAACAGATAGTAAGCAAAGTAATTTATTGCAAGGGACGATCAGCGTGACGGTACAAAAAGTCTTTGTTAACGGAAATCTATTGATCAAGGGCGAAAAGTGGATTGCTCTTAATCAAGGAAGTGAATTCATTCGAGTGTCAGGTTTGATCAGACCAGAAGATATTAATAAAGATAATCAAGTTGAATCAAATAAAGTTGCTAATGCAAGAATTTATTACGGTGGTAAAGGGCCGTTAGCAGAAGTTAACGAAGAAGGTTGGTTGAGCCGGTTCTTTAATTCTGGCTGGTGGCCATTTTAGTAAAAGAGTTGATGGACTAATTTCAAGAAGCAAATTAATTTAATAGATATACAATCAAGGTAAAAGAAATGATTTTAAGACAGTTTAAAAAATCGGCGATTATAGGTTTTCTTTTGCTAGTTAGTTTCCCTGTTATTTCTGAAAGAATAAAAGATATTACCAGTGTTCAAGGTGTGCGAGAAAATCAACTGATTGGTTACGGCTTAGTTGTTGGTTTGGATGGTACAGGTGAAAAAACAAAATACACTGAGCAAACTTTTAGAACTATGTTAGGGCGTTTTGGTATCAATGTTCCTGCAGGCGGACAGTTAAAACTAAAAAATACAGCTGCCGTTGCTATACACGCTAACCTTCCTATTTTTGCAAAAAAAGGGCAATTGATTGATGTTACCGTAAGTAGTCTCGGCGAGGCAAAAAGTTTACGTGGTGGTACGCTTTTAATGACACCTTTAAAAGGTGTTAATGGACAAGTTTATGCAATTGCTCAAGGTAATTTGGTGGTTGGTGGTTTTGGCGCGCAAGGAGGTGATGGTTCAAAAATTACGGTTAACGTACCGACTGTCGGTAGAATACCAAATGGTGCTTCAGTTGAACAAACTGTTGTGAGTAATTTTCTAAATGATGAGTTTATTACTTTAAATTTAAATCAGCCAGATTTTACTACGGCGGTTAGATTAGCAAAATCAATTAATCAACTAGTGGGCTCTAAAACAGCTAAACCAATCGATGCGACAAGTATTGAAATATCTGCACCAAGAGACGGCGCGCAGCGTATTAATTATTTATCGGTGATTGAAAATATTCAAGTAAAGCCCGCAGAAGGAGCTGCAAAAATAGTCGTTAACTCTCGTACTGGAACGATCATTATCGGTAAAAATATTCATTTAAAAGAAGCTGCCATAGCTCACGGCAGTTTGATAATAAAAATAAAAGAAAATCAAGATGTGAGTCAGCCTGCTCCTTTTACTGAACAGGGAACGACTGTTGTAACAACTGATAGTCAGGTAGAAATCGAACAAGTTGATGACCGTATGTTTCATTTTCAACCGGGAGCAACCTTGCAACAGTTAGTTGAAGCTGTCAATGCTGTTGGTGCTGCTCCGGGCGATGTAATGGCCATATTAGAAGCACTCAAAATTGCTGGTGCTATTAGTGGTGAATTGGTGGTAATTTAAACATGGCAATCGCAAATCATAATTTATTAAGCAACCATAAAACGAGTCCGAGTATATTCTCTGATTTGCAATCGCTTAATGGTATTAGAAAACAAGCTCAACAAGATAGTGACGGCGCAATTAAAGCAGCAGCAAAAGAATTTGAAGCGTTTTTTATGAATATGATGCTTAAATCTATGAGGCAAGCTGGAGAAGTCATGGGGGGGGACTCGATGCTTTCTAGTTCGCAGGAAAAAATGTTTATCGGAATGCTCGATGAACAAATGTCGGTTGAGTTATCACAAAAAGGGAATCTTGGAATTGCGGATCTAATGGTTCGTAACTTGTTAGGTGATCAATTAGAAGACCAAGACAAAGTTAATGATTATTCACATATAAAAGCCTCACTTGATATTACTCCTATAAGCCAAAATGATTTGGATGAAATGAAAGAAGTTCCAAAATTGGTTAAGGCGATTAAGGAAGAATTTAAGCGAGACGTAATCGAACCGACAAGACCTTCTTTGGAAATGATATCTGAACAAATTTCCTCTGAGAAGTCTGAAAAAAAATCGTTATTTGATAGCGCAACTGAATTTGTTAGTAGATTAATGCCAGTGGCAAAAAGTGTATCAGAAAAAATAGGTCTTGATCCTCGATTATTGCTTGCGCAGGCAGCTTTAGAAACGGGTTGGGGAAAATTTGTTATACATGATAAAAAGGGACAGGCAAGCCATAATCTTTTTGGTATCAAATCAAATAACGGATGGAATGGCGCTGCAGTTTCAATTGATACGCTTGAAGTTGAAAATGGAGAGTTTGTTAAAAAGAAAGAAAGCTTTCGAATGTATCAAAGTTTTGAAGAATCATTTGACGATTTCATTAATTTTATTGAAAGTAATCCACGTTATCAAAGTGCGATTGAGTCGGCCAATGATGCAAAGTCTTTCATTCACTCGCTCCAGTCAGCTGGTTATGCTACTGATCCAAACTATGCAAAAAAAATTATTAATATTTTAGATAGAGAGCCACTTACCAACCTAAAAAATAGTGAGCTTACTAGTGGAAATTAATTTGATAGCTATGCAAATAGCCGTATCCAAGAGATAGGGGAAGACAATGCCATCACTTTTTGGAATAGGTGTTTCGGGCTTGTTAAGCAATCAAGCGTCTTTAAGTACAACTTCACACAACATAGCTAACGCAAATGTTGAGGGTTACAGCCGTCAACGAGCACAGCATATCAATCGAAATCCTGAATTTATCGGTGGAAATTATTTTGGTAATGGTGTTGAAATAGGTAGAGTAACGCGTATTTTTGAGCAAACAAGGCAACTTGAAGTTCAATCTTCAACATCAAGTTTTATGGAATTGGAAGCGTATTTAAGTCAGGCAAATAGAGTTGATGAGTTTTTTGCTGATAGCCAAAATGGTTTAAATAACTCACTTCAGACATTTTTTTCTGCAATTCAAAATGTTTCAAATGACCCTTCATCGACGACTGCTCGTCAAGTAATGTTTGAACAATCACAAAGCTTAGTCAGCAAATTTGATTCAATTTATAACCAATTGGAAGCGCAATCGAATCAGATCAACCAAAGTATTGATGATATTGCTCAAGAGATTACTAGTTTAGGAAAATCAATAGCTTTATTAAACAGTCAAATTGCCGGTTCAGCTGGACAAGCCGCGCCAGATCTACTCGATCAAAGAGATGCAGCCATTACCCGCTTGAGTGAATTAGTTTCAGTGCAAACCGTTGAGCAATCCGATGGCAGTTATAATGTTTTTGTTGGTAGTGGTCAATCTTTAGTCGTGGGCTCTTTGTCTAATTCAGTTGTTTCAAGCCAAAATCCTCAAGATCCAAAAAGTCGGATATTGAGTTTAAGTTCAGGCATTTCATCGATTGAAATTACTAACAACATTAGTGGTGGTGTGCTAGGTGGATTGTTAGCAGCAAATACCGATATCATGGAGCCAGCATATAACACTTTGGGAAGAGTTGCGCTTTCAATAGCTGATTCTTTTAATGCTCAAAATAGCCTAGGGATGGATCTGAATAACAACTTGGGTGGTGATCTTTTTACCGATATCAATTCTCCAGCTGTCGCAGCGTCAAGAGTGATTAGTCATGTCAGTAATACCGGAACCTCCGTGCCGACGGTAACCATCGATAATCCTTCATTGTTAACGAATAGTAATTACACATTATTTTTACAGGGTGGTAATTTCCAATTAGTTGATCAGACGACTAATTCAACTGTATCGACCTTTGCGGCTCCAGGTACGTTGCCAGCTAACGTTGCTATCGCTTCGCTCGGAATAACTATTAATTTCCCTGCTGGAACATTTGTCAACGGTGATTCATATGATATCCAACCGACAAAAAACTTTTCTCGTGAGTTATCTTTAGCTATTACTAGTGGTGAGCAAATTGCAGCTGCATCCCCCGTAAGAGGTGAGGAAGTGCAATCAAATATTGGCTCGGGTGTGATTACTGGTATTTCTGTTACCGATACAACGACTTCACAGTTTACAAGTGCTGCTAATGACTTAAGTCCGCCAATTAGGATTCAATTTGATACTCCGCCAGGAGTTGTTGGAGAGTTCTCAATTTATGATATGTCGAGCGGTTCTGCAGTATTATTGGCTGGGGGGATTTCGGGATATGTCCCTAATCAAGATAATAATATGTTGGCGTTAGCAGGCGCTCCGTACGATGCTTATGGGTATGAAATAACAATCAATGGCGATCCCCAACCGAATGATCAATTTGATATTAATTATAATAATAACGGTGGCGGTGACAACAGTAATGCGGCTATTTTTGCAGAGTTACAATCATTAGGTGTTTTGGATAATGGTAACTCAAGCTTTCAACAAGCTTTCAGCCAAATCCTTGGTACGGTGGGAGTTAAGGCACAGGCAGCTCAGATCCAGCGGGATGCAGCAGAAAGTATCCTATTCCAAGCAAAAGAAAGAAAAGCGAGTTTGTCTGGCGTAAACCTTGACGAAGAAGCAGCAAATTTAATTAAGTTTCAGCAGGCGTATGAAGCGTCTGCACAAGTTATAAATATAGCAAGATCATTATTTCAAACTGTGTTGGATTCAGTAAGGTAATTAATGATGAGAATTTCCACAACACAAATGACTAATTCTGGCGTAAGGCAAATGCTACTTCGCCAAGCAGAGCTCCAGCATACTCAATTACAACTCTCCACTCAAAAAAGAATTTTAAAAGCTTCGGATGACCCTGTTGGCGCAACTGCAATTAATGCGTTAACCGCAGAAATATCTAAACTAGAACAATATAATGCTAATGCAGATTCTGTGAAAGCCAGTAATGAGTTGGAAGAAAGTGTGCTTGCAGGTGCGACTGATGTTTTATTTAGAATGAGGGAGCTGGCTGTTTCTCTTGGTAATGGAAGTTATGACGAAAGTGAATTTGATAGTATTGGTGTAGAGCTTAAGCAACGGTTAGATGAGTTAGTCGGCTTAGCGAATTCTCAAGATGCCAATGGCAATTATTTATTTAGTGGTGGCCAAGTAAAAGTAAAACCATTTACTGTGGACAGCGCAGGTAATTATCAATTTAATGGTGATCAAAGTCAGAGAATGGTTCGGATAAGTAGTGGGGTAGTTGTTCCCGCTTCAGACTCTGGTTTTGATGTATTTGTGAAAATTAAAGATGGTAATGGTAAATTTGCTGTTAGTTCTAATAGTGCGAACACAGGAAATGCCACTATTTCGCCGGGAAGCTATCAGGCGCCACCCGATTATTTAGCGGAACCTTATACGGTTGCGTTTGGGCTTAATGCGAGCAACCAAACAACTTATACTGTTACAGGTGATACCTCAGGAACCACTATCGTACCTGCTACCGTTTATAATGAGGGTGAAGCGATCAGTTTTAATGGCGTCACCGTTTCTGTTGATGGTGAACCTCAAGTTGGTGATGAATTAAATATTAAACCAAGTAGCTCAGTCAGTTTATTTGATACCGTAAAAACAGCGTTAGATGGCATTGAAAGTTTTCAAGATGGCGGTGCTGGACGAGCTCATTTTACTAATATAATAACCAATTTCCAGGAATCACTTGATAGAGCGATGGATAATACTGATTTATCACGAGGAAAAATTGGTGCCCGTTTAAATACCATTGATTCAGAAGTTGACACTAATCTATCTTTGATTGTAAGCAATAAAGGTAGCTTGTCAGATATAAGAGATTTGGATTTTGTTGAAGCCTCAACACGTTTTTCTCAACAGTTAACAGTTCTAGAAGCGGCTCAGACAAGTTTTGTTCGAGTGCAAAGTTTAAGTCTATTTAACTTTTTATAGCGAAATTAAATCGGCTCAGTTATAAATTTTCTAGCAGTAATTGAATTATTCAAATAGCCTAGCTTTGACCAGAAAGCTTTAGCCTGATTGTTAAAACTAGTATAGCTACACTCTACATATTTTATTCCGATTTCTTTAAAACACTGTTCCACATTATAAACTAAGTTTTTTGCGATTGAATGTTGGCGAAACTCTGGTTCAACCCACAAGAGTTGAATAACGCCTTTGATTGGACTTGCTAAAAAACCATTATCATTGATGATACTGGTTGCACTAATAAACCCAATGATACGATTATTACCTTCGTCGATTAAACCTTCGTCGATCAAATTTTCGGCGATCAAAAATAGAGTACGAGGGTTATTAAACTCAACTTTTAACCAGCTCTTTAAATTAGTTTCAAAATGATCGTGAGTTTTAATACTGCCATCATCTTCATGAATATGGAGTTTTAATGTTAGCTGGTAAATTATTTCAAGATCATCTAAACAAGCTTCTCTAATATCTGTTTCTCTAAGTTCGGTTTCCATCTTATTTTTATTGGGTCTGTTGGTATTGGCGAATAGCGTTCCGATTCATTTGCAATGATAAACTTTCATCAATTAGGCTTGCTTTATCTTCAGTAATTAATTGAGATATTTTTGCATCGTTTTCTAAAATATAAGAGCTTACTTCTGCAATGACTTCAGGAGGATCGGGGAGAGGGACTAGTTCAAAATATTGTTTAATATATTTGTCTCGTTCGGTTGTAAATTGAAGTATTTCTTCCCACTGTTTTTCTTTTAGCAAGGGAAGAAGAGAATCGTTTAAAGCGACAATTTTATGAAGAATTTCATGCATAGTATTTTTCTATAAACTATTCATTGATAAAGCTTGTTCTCTTATACCGTTCCAGCCATCACGAATATTTTTCATAACATCTAATACGCTGTCTAATTTTTCGATACTGTTATTTTTGTTTGCTTCTACAAGGGTGTGCATACAGTATTCATAAAGGTTGTCTAAATTTGTTGATATCTCGCCACCGCTTTCTTTATCCAAACTAGCTTGTAACCCACTAATAATAGAAATGGCCCAACTAACATGTTGCCCTTTTTGTTCTATTTTATTTTCAGACATAAAATACTTAGCCCGATTAATTTTTTCTATAGCACCATCGAGCAACATTTGAATTAACATATGCGGATCTGCATCTTCTACACCACTGGTTGCGTTTACATTGTTGTAAGCTAATGCTCCAGAAAGTCCCATAGTGATTCCTCATTTAAAAATATTTATAGATATTTTAGGTGTAAATTAATCTTTCTTACCACCAAAACCGGGTAAGTTATCAAATTGCTGTGCGATATAAGATTGAGTACTATTCATTTGAGCAACGATTGCATCCATTGTTGCAAATTGATTAGTTAGTCTAAATTGTAATTTCTCAATTCTCAATTCAAGATTTAAGCGATCATCTGCAATTCGGTCAAGTTGAGAGTTAAGAGAGTTTTCTCGGCTAGTAATGATTCCACTGCTGCCCGTGTAATTACTGACAAGATCTCTTAGTTTTGTTGCAAAACCATCGTCTCCGGCGAATAGGTTCTCAAATTGGTCAAAATCACTTGCAAGTGCAGAATCTAACCTTTCTTGATCTATTTCCAAAGAACCATCTTGTTTAGTGCTGATACCGATGGATGATAGGCTGTTAAAATCACCGGTAACACTCGAAACCTGTGTAGATAGTAAACTTCTTATCTGAGATGAAGCCTGTCTCAATGTGTAATCTCCAAGGAGTAAACCAGGCTCTTCAGAGCTTGCTGAGCCAAGTTGTTTGGCTACATCGTTGTAGGCATTAAATGTTTCAACAAAATTTGAAATTAAAGTTTTTGTGCTACCGGTATTTAATGCGACAGTTAGTGTTTCCGTTTCTCCTGGAGCAGTTTGTAGCTTATCTACGTTGATTGTAACACCATCAATAATGTCAGAAAAAGTATTGGTAGAACTTGATGCCGTAAAACCATCAACTTTTATTCCTGCATCGCTGGCGATATCAGTAGGATTTAGGCCAGTCGATAGGTCTGCTAACGATGCATCGCCTGTAAAGGTTACAGAGAGGTCATTGCCTGCGCCTGTAGTTGAAGAATCAAAGGTTAATACACTACCTGTGTCTAATCCTTCCGTTACATTATTGAGTAAATTAACTGATACAAAAGAATTGTCTGTTGCGGCATTGATATTATTTCGAATATCTTCAAGGGTGTCGGTTGCAGAAACATCGATATTAAACGTATCAGTGCCATCAGTAAATGTTAGCGTACCAATACCAAAGGTTGTACTACTACCGCCAGTGAAAACGTTAGATTTATGAAAACTTCCCTGAGCAATTGAAGTCACTTCAATATCATATTCTCCGGGAGTTGCTGTTGAACCAGCGGTTGCGGAGAAAAATTCGTTACTAGATGTTGTTACTGAGCGTTTATCAAAACTTGAACTTAAACTTAAATCTAGTGCTGCAGTGCGGAGTTCATCAAGTGCAGAACTTAATCCGCCCAAACCAGTTAAAGTAAAGGTTACGTCTGTTTCAAAGCGGTCAAGGCTTCGTTGTTTTGGAGCTCTTTCAGCGGCAACTAATGCATCGACGATAGATGATACATCTAAGCCCGATCCTAATCCGCCAATACTAAGAAGTCCCATAATTTATTAACCTGTAATGTTTAACTGGAGTTTGAATTTCATTTGTAAAAAAATAACTAGTTCACACGCTATTCGTTATCGGCTGTATGAAGGATGATATTAATATTTTTTTAATTTAATTTTGAAATAACTACCTTAAAAAGAATGCAATTTATAGACCAAAAACAAATTAATGGTGGGATATAAAAAAGGGAGGTTATGCCTCCCTTTGTTTTTACACTTTTTCTTGTAACAAAACGCCAGTATTTCCAGTGCTTTGTTCGTTAAGCTCCTTCAAGCGTCTAGATAAATTTAGGAGTTCTTCTGGAGGAAACTGCCTGATTAACTCATCGGTTTCCCTGTCGACAACTCTTACTATCGTAACTCCCAGTTCTTCATCAACTTGAAATTGCAGGCTTCGGTCAATACTTTGATTGAATTGTTGAAGTTCTTCAATCTCATTTTTAACTTCTTCCTTGTTAACTTTAGCGTCTTTATCTTCACTAAGGTTAACTTTTCTGATATCCGCAGGGCTAGCCTTTGTAACAGGTTGCAATTCAGTTGAACGATTATTGCTCTTTCCTAAAACACTTAATGTTGAAGGTGCTCCACTCGTTTCTTGCGGTAAATTTTTGCCGCTAGATACCGAGGTCGATTGAAAGTTGTTTGCTAGATTTACAATAGCCATAACAAATTACCTCTATGAGCGAAAGAGAAAGTCAGCTGACGCCAACTTCCTCCCGAAACGTTAAATTGTAAATTTAAATAAATCATGATTTAACGTTTACC
>Ga0316204_10003227_pt1 | contig 33472 bp, 36 predicted proteins | sample 6monrhotite_MG_2_FD_205661 | JGI IMG/M metagenome (GOLD analysis project Ga0316204, IMG submission 205661) | Microbial mat bacterial communities from mineral coupon in-situ incubated in ocean water Damariscotta River, Maine, United States -... | ecosystem: Environmental > Aquatic > Marine >... | reverse complement strand
TTGCGCACCCCGATTAAAGAGTTGATCGAACAACTTGATGCCGAGCAGTTTTGGCAAGTGCATCGTGGCACGCTCGTGAATGTTCGGCAGATTGTCTCTGCGCATCACGAATTACTCGGTAAGGTTTCACTGACCTTGCGCGACAGGCAAGAGAAAGTGGCAGTGAGTCGAACTTATGCCCATTTGTTTCGTCAGATGTAATCAGCATTCCCGCATGGCGGACAAAGTTAAATAAATCAGTGGCTGCCTAGTTGTTTCATCAATAACAGTGCTAATGGATTCGCTGGGTATGATTTAGAATACAGAATTGCGAGATAGAGAGAGCAATAGACTTCGAGGGGATGGCATGAAAGCACTATTTACATTTTTATTCGCGGCGATAATTTTCGTTTCTTCAGTGCAAGCCGCGACATTAACTATTCATGGTGTGGTGTTTGAGAAAGGCATTCGCAAGCCAATACCTGATGCGATGATTTCCGTGAAAGAGGCATCCGCTAGTGCGATGAGTGATGAACAAGGTCGTTACTCAATGATCTTGCCGGAAAATGCTGAATATACGCTAACTGCTGTTAAATTCGGTGAGTTCATTCCTACTTCCACAACTGTACAGTGGCAAAAAGGGCGCTCTTCGCTCAGCGCTAATTTTTATTTGATGCCGCTATTTAAATTGGATGAGGTCGTGGTAGTGAGCGAACGCAGCCCTGATCGTGTTAGCAAGACCACTATTAGTGGGAAAGTATTAAATAAAATTGCGGGAACCAGCGGCGATCCTCTTGCGGGTATAAAAGCGCTGCCCGGTGTGGTTTCCTCGGGACGTAGTGGCGCTCCGGCCGTGCGCGGTTCAGGCCCCGGTGATAATGCTTATTATGTAGATAGCTTGCCAATCGGTAAGGTTTTTCACACGGTAGGTATTAGCGTGTTTAACGCCGATTTGATTAGTGATTTTAATTTGTACAGCGCCGCTTTTTCGCCTCGATACCGCAATGTGACCGGTGCTGTGGTGGATGTCGCATTACGTAATCCACGCACCGATCAACTCGGGGGCAAGTTAAATATTAATATGCTCGGTGTGGATGCGCTGATCGAAGGCCCTGTGAGCGCAGATCAGTCCTTCTATTTTGCGGCACGCCGCAGTTATGTTGACTTGTTGATCAAGCAGGTCGAGCAGAACGGTATCACGGTGCAAGTTCCAAATTATTCAGACTATCAGGGCAAATACATTAAAAGGCTAAACGGCACTGACAGGCTGACTTTTCATCTACAGGGTGCATCGGATTCGCTCAGTCTACATGTTGGCGGAAGCTCCGACCTAGCCAAAAAGCAACCCATTCTGGCGGGCAATATCGCGCTATCTAATGCGTATGCGATGCAGGCCGCTGTATGGGATGCAACTTTATTTGACCATGCTTACAATAAACTGGCGTTTGGACACCGGCTGGCAGATGCCACCACTTCTGCTGCTAGCGCGGGAAAGTTATATCTTGCACAAGATGATTGGATGCTGCGTGAACAAATGACGCTGGCTTTCAACGAGGAGCACGAACTTGCACTTGGAGCAAACTATACCCGTGTGAACTTCACGGTTGATGCCAATGCAAAAAATGCTACGTGTACCCAATTTAATCCAATTTGCGATTTGACCAGTGCGGCACAGTATCAACTGAGCGAGCGCTTTCAGTCGAACGGCTGGGAAGCTTTTGCCCAAGATCGAAAGCGCCTTACTTCTGATCTGACGCTAGTGAGTGGTTTGCGATACAGCTACGAAGATTATTTGTATAAATCATACACCGAGCCACGAATCGGAATTGAATGGGAAACCTCCCCAAAGATATTGATCACAGCTGGTTGGGGGCGGCATAACCAGATGCCGAAAGCGCAACGCATTGCCCATGTTTTTGGCAATTCCAAGCTAGATCACTTGCGCGCCGATCATAGCGTATTGGGTATTCAGTACAAATTGGATGAATTGTGGTCGCTCAAGGCGGAAACCTATTATAAAAAATTCAGCAATCTAGTGGTGGATGATCCGCAGCTGAACTATGTTAATGGAGCCAGTGGCAGTGCCTATGGACTGGAAATGCTGGTTAAGAAAGACGATGGGGAACGCATGTCAGGCTGGTTCTCTCTATCTTTGTCGCGTTCAGAGCGGCGTAATGATATTACTGGCGAAACATTCCGCTTCGAATTGGACCAGCCAGTAAATGCCAAGTTGGTAAATAGCTATAAGTTAAATGATGACTGGACCTTAGACACAACGTGGACAGCTCATTCAGGAACGCCCTATACGCCAATTTCGGGTACGAGTGGCAGCTACCCAGACGGCAGATCAATCCCTAATTATGCCGCGATTAATTCCGGCACACTACCATTCTATCACCGCCTAGATATGCGATTGGAGCGACAATTGCTGAGGAATACTTACAAATTGAATTTGTATTTTGAGTTGAACAATATTTATCAGCAAGAAAATATCGTAGGTTATAGCTACGACTCGAGCTATACCAGCAAAAAGCCAGTCTCATCATTTGTGCTGCCATTCTCATTCGGGGTGCAGGCTGAGTTTTGAGCGCTACTGATCATAATCAATTCAACTGGGAGTATTTATATGGACACCTTGCTGCTAATTTATAGCAAGCTGAAGACAGTCGCATTAATGCCTTGGTTCGCTATTGCGGGCACGCCAGTCAGTTTGCTCAGTATTTGTGGCTTGCTTTATCCTTGTAATCGTTTGGCGTGTTGGCCTTGCATTCGAGCAGGCCATCATTAGGATAGACCGTAATAAGGACAAGGAATTCAGTCCCGGTTGGTACGCATTGAGCCATATTGTCCGGGATAATAAGTTTGATTATTGGGCTGGGCTATCTGGGCTATCTGGGCTTCAGTACGGCTAGTTTTGCCATGATTGGCGGCGCAATCGGTGTCGGATTGGGCTTCGGTCTGCAGAACGTTATCAGCAATTTTGTGGCTGGCATCATCATTTTGATTGAAAAAATTGTTAAGGTCGGCGACTGCGTTGATCTGCAATCTGGGGTGAGGGGGAAAGTAACGGAAATAATTTGCGTTATACCCGTGTCACTACGACCGACCTGATTGACATCATTGTCGATCACAAGGTTGAAGCCACCGGCTTTAGCCTTGCGGATACAGCAATCGTGGACACATACATCACGTTCCTCCCTGCTGGTGTTGCGCGATTAGCCGGGTGCGATTTTGGTGACTTTAGTCACCAGCACACCGACTGCGCTAACCCCCCAGCTTTAGCTGGTGGTAGTTAAGTAGTGAGTTTTGAATTCACGCTAGATTAAAATAGCCCGTCTTTTAGATTTATAGAGGTGCCCTTAAGTAAATATACGTGACCAGTCGATTTCATGGGGTGTGATACGCAGCTATTCAAATATTTTAACAATCTGGCCATTTGTCATGCTTGTTAGTGTGGTAGTATCACACCGTTGAGTATGATTTTAAGGTTGTTGTTAATGTCCAAAACTATTCAAAACGCAGAGAAAAAACAGCAAGGTATTGTAATTGCTGCTGAAGCATTGTTTTTGCAGCAAGGTTACGGAGCCAGTAGCATGGATCAAATTGCGAAAGCCGCAGGCGTAACCAAACAGACGGTTTATCGCTATTTTGGATCTAAAAATGAATTGTTTGGCGCGGTAATGCGGCAAGTGCAAACAGCAGAATCAGAGCACTATCGCTTTGGCGCTGGAGCCATTCAGGAGGAACTGAGAGGCTTTGCGAGTTATCTGCTTAGCTTTCACCTGCGAGAGCAGGCACTGGGTCTTTATCGAATAATGTTAACGGAAGCAGCACAAGAAAATTTGTTAGCAACCTTTAAAAACCAAGGGCCACAACGCGTTTTACAGCCCCTTATTGAGTATCTAAGCCGACAGTCTCAACTAGAAGATCCTGCATTTTGCGGACAGATGTTCGCGACGATGATCTTGGCACCACGCAATCAAATGTTAATGAGCAAAGCGCATGTGATGAAAAAATCAGCGCAAAAGGAACATGTGCTGAAAGTAACTAAATTATTCCTTAAAATGATTGAGACATAACAAATAAATTATGTCTTGCCCCCCGGCTTGTCGGACTAACAGCAGATTCCCTTTAGTCCTACAGGCTGTTAGTACCACTTAATTTTGGAGATGCACCATGACAGATAAATTTAAAGAAAAGGCAAAAGATTGGGATGTTAACGATAGAATTAAACAACTCTCATCAGCCATTGGCAGTTGCATTATTAAAAATGTTGAGTTGAATTCACAAATGCATGTGATGGATTTTGGTGCGGGTACTGGGTTAATTACATCGCAAGTGGCATCGTACGTTAACAAAATAACCGCAGTAGATATTTCACAGTCCATGTTGGAACAGTTGATCGCAAAACAGAAACTAAAAGATAAAGTTGAGGCGTTGTGTCAGGACATTACCAGTGAACCAACTGGAATCAAATATGATCTCATCATGAGTGCAATGGCAATGCACCACGTTGAAGACACCGATAACATGGTTAAACAATTTGCTGCACACCTAAAATCAGGTGCAAAAATAGCCTTGGCAGATCTCGATAAAGAAGACGGGAGCTTTCACCCCAAAGGAATAGAGGGCGTTTACCATGATGGTTTCGAGCGTAATAAGTTTTGTGCCACGCTGGAGCAACATGGATTTAAAGATGTTAAGTTTGAAACCGCACATACTGTTCAGGGCGAAAACAGACCCTATCCCATCTTTCTTGCATTAGCGACTAAGGCATAGATTTTGTTTTGTACTAAATAATAGGGATTGTGCCATGGGGGCAGAATGAGCTAGCTTCATTTCATTTTTGTTTTTATGGCGAGCAAGTCGAGCTGTGGATTGCGTTTCATGCAAAGCCGGTAGCCGTAAGGATATCTTGAGAGCAGGCTTTGCATACCTAACCAAAGGTACAGAAGTCGAGTTGCTATGAAGGTCGTAACAAAGCAGAAATTAAATCGACTCTTGCACCTTTTATTTTGTTGTTTTCTGCACTGGATTTGGCAATATGCAGCTAATTTACATTAGGTGCGGTATAATTAGATATCTGATTTAATTGATTTAAATGTTTTGCCCACCTGTGAGGGATTAGGAGTACGAGCGTTAATACGCAGATCGTAGACTCGAAGCCTACTCGGAGAGCAAGACATAGCAAGTAATCAGGCCATCCTTTGAGATGGCCTTTTGTTTTTCGAACGCGGCAGTTTTTGATCGGTGGCGACAGTGAATTCAAGAAAAACTCGGGCGCAAGACATGATCGAATCGAATCTGTTTTGCCAGCCTAGGAGTCCAGCGGGTGATCCCTTCAGTGAGGGGTGATTTCAGTGGATTTCAACAAATATAAGGAGCAATACCAGTGACTAACGCACAACGCAAAGCACTCAGCCGAATGGCTGTAATGAATTCATCCAGCAAGGACAGCATGCCTGCGCCAACGAGTAGCAGCGAGTTTTGCCCGCATGAGGCAGGTGCGTATTACCTTGCGGCAGTTGGGACTGTCGCTAAGGTCATCAATCTATTCGCCAAAGAAATAGAGCCGCCTGTTTTTACTTACGCCATCACCACTGTTAATTTTGAACAAGATCCCGATACCGGTAAATGGGTCTGGTTTGATGGTAAGGAAAAGCAATCTCCACGCAAAAACCAGGATGGTTGGCGTCTTGGCAGCAAGAAGTTATACGACACACGCGAAGGTGCAGAGGCTGATCTTCAACGCGCGATGGCTAAAAATGGTGACCGAGTGACCAATGTACATGACCTGCCAGACGATATGGCTAAACTGAAAAAGATTCGTAGCGCGCATCATCCAGACCGTAACAACCCCGATTCCGACCATGATCTCTATCAGGCTGTTATTGAGAAAATGGATAGGATGCGTGCGGTGAGTGTGTGAACTACACCCTAGCCACTAAAAACCCCACCTTTACCCGGTGGGGTTTTTAGCGACTAAACTTCGCCGCGAGTTTCCTTCTTTGGAGTGCTTTTGGGGAACTTCACATTTACCCCAATCATGCAGTTATGTTTATGAAAGCGGGAGAACACCACTAGGTTTGCTGAGGATGGGGGTTGATTCAGTTGACGTATGATGCAAAAATTCTGTCGATAAGTGATTAAGTGCTACTAAACTGACAGAGATTCGACCATGAACTATTCAGCTCACCCGCTAAAACACTAAAAGGAGACAGTAATGAAGAGCAAAAATATTTTTATATGTATGGTGCTGGTAGGTGTTGTGTTGATGGGAGCGCAATCTGCGTTCGCAGATGTAACGGCAGTTTACAAAATGACCATGCGTGATGGTAACGGTACTCAAACCATCCGTTATGCAGATAAGAATCATGTCCGTGTCGATATGGCCAGTGAAGCCATGCATCATGAGGCAATTATGATGAAACTGGGCGACAAGGTTTATGCGATCACCGGAAAAGTTGTTCAGGATATGGGGCAATTGTCAGCCATGATGGCAGCCATGGGTAAGGGTGGGAAAGGCAGGCATAAAGCCCATGATCCGATTAAATACAAGGATACTGGCAGAACTGAAACGGTTGCCGGTATTAAAGGCAAGGTGTATCGCTTTATTGAACACGGAAAAAAGCACGAGCTTGTACTTGGTCAGGATAAGGATTTACAGGCTGCCATGTTGGGAGTTGTAGAGATTGCTAAATCTTCAAATGGAATGATGCCAGATGATTTCAGAAGTCAAATTCAACAGGATGCATTTGAAAAAAGCATGGCTATGCTGCGCTTGGATAATATTATGCTTCTACAATCGTTGAATAAAAAGCATATTCAAGATTCTGTATTCGATCTTCCTTCCAAGCCTCAACAATTTGGTGGTGCCGGTTTAGAAGGACTTATGAGAGGCATGATGGGTAAATAAAGTTCAGGTCATGAAGCGATAGCTGATGGCAACGGAAATAGCTCGTTGGTGAGGTGGGATAACTGAGTGAGGTGCTGCTCCTGTTCGCATTAAAAAAGCGCATCTAAAGAGATGCGCTTTTTTAATGTATAAAGTTTGTTCAGATTTTTATGGTGCTACTCTGCGACGAGCGATATCAGTCAGGCGAAGAATCTTTGAAGAAGAGAATAGGCCGCGCAGGCGGTGTTCTTGTCCTTCTACTGAGTCCAGTACAGGCAGGTGGGTGCGGCCAGTTTTTTGGAAAGCATCCATGACTGACTGAACTGTAGCCGTTTCAACATTGTGCATGTCTACGCTGACCCAGTCTTCGATCTTTTCCATGATGTCTTTAACTTTGATGTCTTTATGCGTCACGCCGCGATCCGCAAAACCAACGCTTTGTAGATAACGCATTGGCTTTTCGCCCATGATGTCATAAGAGGTAATCATGCCAGTGATTTTTTCAGAGGCTGAATCAACAACGAAACCGATACGTAAGCCAGCGATTTTCATTTTGCCCAAGGCTTCATCAATGGTGTCTTCAGGATCGACTTTGAATAGTGCACGTACACGGAAGTCTGTCATGACTGAAGATGCGGGATCTTTTAGCTCGACTTGCCATGGCTCATTGCTTGGCGCCAAGATGTTAGTTACCGCTGAAAATGTTTGCAGAATGTTCGGCTTATGATGTCCCATTGAAATCTCCGTTAACTGAGTTATTTTTTAATTGGCGAAGTATAACGTTTTAGGGATTTTTCGTCATTGAGAAATTCAGCAATAACTTGCTGCTTGTGGATTACCTGTCGGATTACGCTACGCTAATCCGACCTACCTGGTCTGCCATTTGAGAAAGAAGGGCGCTTGTCGGGTTACGCTGCGCTAACCCGACCTACAAATTACTGAGTTCCCGCCTGCGCGGAAATGAGGAATTAATCAGTGTTGTCTTAGTGGAATGTGTACACTCAGGGGGCTATTTTTGCCAGAGGGGTTCTGCTTGTTGGGCAACGCGGTTTAGGGTGCGACTTAAGATAAACAGTAGGTCGGATAGGCGATTGAGGTAAGGCACGCTTTGTGGGGGAACGGTTTCGTTGCGTTGTAGAAGCACATAATCTCGTTCGGCACGGCGTGCGACGGTGCGTGCGACATGACATAGCGCCGCAGCACGTGTGCCGCCCGGCAAGATAAATTCTTTAAGCGGGGGAAGTTCGGCATTGTAGTGGGCGCTCGCTGCATCTAGTCGGGCGAGCTTGTTGGCGGAAAAAGTTAGGCGGGGCGAGGACAGTGCTCCGCCCAGATCGAATAAGTCGTTTTGGATAAGTAATAGAGTGTCGCGTATGTCTTGCGGCAAGGCCTCGCTCAGCAATACGCCAAGATGGCTGTTAAGTTCATCTATGCTCCCCGTCGCTTGAATACGGGCGCTGTCTTTGCCCACTCTAGAGCCATCAGCCAAGCCTGTGCTGCCATCATCTCCGCTACGTGTAACGATTCTGCTTAAACGATTGGCCATTATTGTTTGTCCAGACAGGAAATGTACACAGCGGGGTCTGCTGCCGTTTTGTTGCGCTGTGCTTGCCAGATCATCTCGCCTAGACAGTCCATCATTGCATGTTGCGCCTCGTGTTCTGATTCGTGTTTTTGGGTGAGGCGGGCAAACTGTTCACGTATGCCGTGTGGCTGTCCGATAGAGATTTGTTCTTCGATGGTGAGATGCATCATGAGATGCAGAAAGGGATTTGCCACGCTGCCATCGGGCGCGTAGTCTTTGTCTTGATTGCGATCCGCATCGGAAAATATTTCGTGATATTCGGGATGCTTGTCGATTAGCTGCGCGGTTAAGTCTTCTAAGGGCGTGAGCAATTCGCCAGCGCGGCGCTTGCGCCATGTGTCGAATAAAAATTGTCGTGCTTGGTCGCGGGTAGGATTAAACATACGGTATACCTTGATAGAGCGGTGGATTGTCCTTGCATCAACTGAATTCGTCAACGTACTCGTGTTGTATTGGCTTTAAAACTGTAGTTGCGCCACATAAGCTGCGACTTGGCTGGGGTATTTGCCAGCCTTAGTCGATGCCCTGCTTTTCTCTGTGTCTCTGTGGTGAGGTTTTTAGCTTTTCAGATTTTTAGGTTTAGATGGCACTTCAGTCGAAAGTCTTTGCCTTGTATTCGCACAAGTCTTGAATAATGCAGTCGCGGCATTTGGGTTTGCGCGCCTGACAGGTATAGCGTCCGTGCAGGATTAGCCAATGATGAGCATCTAGTTTGAATTCGCTGGGAATAACTTTGAGCAATTTTTTTTCTACTTCGTTAACATCTTTACCTGGGGCGAGGTGGATGCGGTTGCTGATACGGAAGATGTGCGTGTCGACAGCGATAGTCGGCTGTCCAAAGGCGGTGTTGAGAATGACGTTGGCCGTCTTGCGGCCCACGCCGGGTAAGGCTTCCAGCGCTCCACGTGACTCGGGCACTTGTCCATGATGTTGTTCCAGTAGAATTTGGCACATCTGAATAACGTGCTTGCTTTTGGTTTGATATAGTCCGATGCGCTGCACATAGCCGCGTAATTCGGCTTCACCTAAGTCAAATATCTGCTGAGGTGTATTGGCGACGGGGAAGAGTTCACGGGTGGCGATGTTGACGCTTTTATCCGTGGCTTGTGCAGACAAGATCACCGCGACCAGTAATTCAAAAGTTGACGCATGTTCTAGTTCGGTGGTGGGGTGCGGATTATCGGCTTGCAGACGTAGGAATATTTCGCGGCGTTTATGGGTGTTCATTAAGTTTTAATCCTAAAAATCTCACTACATAAGCAGCGACTTGGCGGGTGCTCTTGCCAGCCTTAGTTGATGGCTAGTAACTTTATCAGAGGCACACAGAAAAGCGAGGGATGCTATTGCTTTTACTCCGTGTTCCAAGGGTTTACCTGCGGCTTTAAGGTTCACCACGATTGTGCGCTTAAAGCCTTTCGGTATACTCACGGGGCGCATATCCGTGAATTGAGTAAAGGCTAGTGCGAAGCGGGTGAGCAGCCACCTTCAATTGGTGTGATACGGGCCTTGCTGCCTTTTAACTTCTGTTCTTGGCGTAAATTGAGCCAATTTTTGCCGGCTATTAGCAATCCTAAGCCGATAAATGCACCGGGGGGTAGGATGGCGAGCAAGAAGCCTTTGTAGTTGGGAATGACGTGGATAACCCAATTCTTAGCCATCTCACCAAGGGCGAGGTCAAAGCCAGCGAACAAGGTGCCGTGGCCGATGATTTCGCGCATAGCACCAAGTATGGCGAGCACGGCGGTGAGCCCGAGCCCCATTGCGAGGCCATCCATTGCGGAAGCTTTAAGCGGGTTTTTTGAGGCGAAGGCTTCAATACGCGCTAGTACGATGCAGTTGGTCACGATAAGCGGAATGAAAATACCGAGCACCACGTATAGTCCGTACATATAGGCGTTCATTAGATACTGCACTACGGTGACCAGTACGGCAATAATTAAGACGAATACAGGGATACGTATTTCATTCGGCACAAAGCTACGTATCGGTGCAATGGTTGCACTGCTTAAGATCATCACAAGAGTGGTGGCAAGGCCGAGACTGACACCATTAACGACCGATCCGCTCACCGCTAGGATTGGGCACAGACCGAGCAATTGCACGACACCAGTATTTTGTTTCCATACACCGTTGTAAAAAATATCTTTATATTCCTGAAAGCTCATGGTTGTTTCTCCTTAAGCGCTGCTGACTTCATTTTGTCAGGAGTGGGGCGGACGTTCGCGGCAAATAGTTTATCGCGGTTGGCGGCAAAATACTGCAAGGCTTTATGCACTGCTTTGATGACAGCACGCGGGGAAATAGTTGCGCCTGCCATGTAGTCAAATTTGCCGCCGTCTTTTTTGACTTGCCAGTCTACGTCTTTAAACATCTTGAGCGACTTGCCGTCGAAGCCTTTGATCCATGGGCTTTTGGTGAGTTCGATGTAGTCGCCTAGTCCGGGAGTTTCTTGATTTGCTACTACACGCACTCCTGCCAAATCGCCATTTTCACGTACAGCGAGGATAAGAGAGATTTTACCATTATAGCCATCTGGCGCGATGGCTTCTAGGATGACGGCGGAAGGCTTTTCTTTGAGGCGTGCGCGATAGGCTGTGCCAACTTCTTCTGTGCCCAATAGTTCGTCGGCAGGAATTTTCAAGGTGTCTTGAATAATGTTGTTGTCGAACAAGTTGGACGGCATGATTTGAGCGATGAGCTTGAGCTTTGCCGCTTCTTCGCTTTCTTTGATTTTGTCCTGCGTCAGGGCGAAAGTCGCCGCCAGTATGGCGGTGCCAATGAGGGCAAAAAATACCAAATTGATTGCCGTCTGGAAGGTGGATTTGACAATGCGTTTCATTTGCCGCCTCCCTTTTTGCCGAATATTTTTGGCTGAGTCCATGCGTCGAGTAAGGGCACACAGATATTCATTAACAGCACAGCAAAGGCAACACCGTCAGGGAATCCACCGAAAGTGCGAATCAAGTAAGTGAGTACGCCCGCGCCTACTGCGAAAATAAATTTGCCTTTTACCGTGGTCGGAGAGGTGATTGGGTCTGTCAAAATAAAGAATGCGCCCAAAATTGCGGCCCCAGAGAACAAATGGAACAGCGGTGCGACGTAATGTATTGGGTCGATGAGGTGAAAAATACCTGCGGTAGCAAATAGCGAGACAAGAAATGCAACGGGCAGGTGCCAGGAAATAATGCGTGCCAGTAACAGGTAAACACCGCCCATTGCGAAGCCGAGCGCAATCATTTCGCTACCTTTTCCTGCAAGATAGCCATAAATAGGCATCTCGCGTATTTCGCTCACCGCGCGGCCAAGGTGTAGCTGTGTTTTTAGCATGTCCAGTGGTGTCGCCATAGTGACCGCATCCAGTGTTCGCCCGTCTGGAAGCACCATATTGAAGATGTAATTTAATTGTTCGTTGAAAGATAGTTCGATTCCACCAAGTGCGTTTGGCGTAAGCCAGTGTGTCATGTGCGCGGGGAAAGAAATGATGAGCGCGGCGTAGCCGACCATCGCCGGATTGAATGGGTTATTGCCAAGTCCGCCGTATAGATGTTTGGATACAGCAATCGCAAAAGCCGTGCCGACCACCACCAGCCACCACGGTGCCAAAGAGGGAATGGACAGGGCAAGCAGCCAAGCAGTGAGTAATGCGCTGTTGTCAGACAGAAATGGTTTGAGTGGGCGGTTGCGCAATTTGAGCATCAGTGCTTCTGTTGCTAGCGCGGTAATGGATGCTAAGGTGAGCGACACCAGAATCGCGGGACCGAAATACCATACATACAGTACGATGCCGGGGATGAGCGCTAGCAAAACGCGCAGCATGATTTGGCTGATGCTACTGGATTTGGTGATGAAGGGCGTGATCCACATATTAATTTTTGTCCTCAGATGAAGCTGATTCTTGCGCCTTAGCTCGACGTGCTTCGATCATGGAAATTTCTGCTTGCTGTTCTGTCGTCAGAGCATCTGTGTTTTTGGGCATGTTTGCGGCGGCCTGTGCTTTGGCGCGCGCTAATGCAGCATCAATACGCTTTTGCACTGCATTTTCATCATCTGCATCAATAAGGGCTGGTGTCGCAACGGCGGCTTTCGCCGCAGCAGCAGCTTTTTCTTTTTGTGCTAGTTTCGCCGCTTTTTCTTGTTTCTCGCGTTCAATTCTGAGCAGTCTATATTCGTGGCGCTCGCGTGCTGCTTCGGCAGCTTGAGCTTCTTGTTCGCGTGACAATATCTCGCTTTTTGCGTAGCGATAGTAGTTTACCAGCGGAATGTTGCTAGGGCAGACATAAGCGCATGCGCCGCATTCGATGCAGTCGAATAAATGATATTCCTCAACTTTGACGAAGTTATTGGATTTTGCGAACCAAAACAAATCTTGTGGCTGTAATTCCGCTGGGCACACATCAGCGCAACGTATGCAGCGTATGCAAGGTAATGCAGGGAGTGGCGGCGGGAATAGGGCTGGCGAGGATTCGATAATGCAATTAGTTGCTTTGGTGACGCTCACCTGGTCGGAGGGTAGCTGCACACCCATCATAGGCCCCCCCATGATTTGTTTGTCGGTGCTGGCGCGAGCACCCGCTTGAGCAATTAATTCATTAACAGGTGTGCCGAGCAATACTTCAAAATTTTGCGCATGATCGACGTTGCCAGTGACGGTGATGATGCGCGAGAGCAGCGGTTCACCATACGTGATAGCACGCCATACGCTGTAAGCGGTGGCGATGTTGAAGCATTGCACGCCTTTTTCAGTCGAGCGCACCCCTGCTGCAACCTCTATGCCAGTGAGCACGCGAATTAATTGTTTTGCGCCGCCGCCGGGGTATATCGTAGGCACGGCGATGACTTTCATGCGTTCATATTGCTCACTTTGCACGACTTGGCGCATCGCGGAGATGGCTTCCGGTTTGTTGTCTTCTATGCCAATTAATACTTTTTCGGCGTGGAGTAGCTCGCGTAATATTTCTGCTCCGCGCAGGATGTCGCTGGCGCGTTCACGCATCAGCATATCGTCGCAGGTAATATAGGGCTCACACTCCGCGCCGTTAATCACCAATGTTTTGATTTTGTGCTTGTGAGAGTAGGCTTTTAAGTCGCTGGGAAATACCGCGCCACCTAGTCCGACGATGCCGTTTTGGCGTAGTAAATGGCGTAGTTCGCTGTGTTGAGTCTGCTTGTAATCCACTCCGCTGTGTTCAATCCACTCGTCTTTGCCATCTGGAATAAGTGTTATGCACAGGTCTGGCAAGCCAGAGGGGTGAGCGACCAGCTGTGTGTCGATTGCGCTGACGGTGCCCGATGTCGAAGCATGCACCGCGCTGGAAAGATGACTTTCCGGTATGCCAATGACTTGCCCTTTGAGAACTCGCTCGCCAATCTGCACGATAGGTTTAGCACGAGAGCCGACGTGTTGATGCAATGGAATGACCAACTTGGATGGAAGCGCCGCTTTAGCGATAGGCGTGCGGGTAGATTCAGCTTTATGCGTAGACGGATGTACTCCGCCGTGGAATTTGAATAATTTTCTCATCGGCTGACCTGAATAGAAAATACCGGATAGCGCCACTTCCAGTTGGTGATGTCTTCTTCTATGCTTTCCATGGTGATGCAATCCACTGGGCAGGGGGCGATGCATAGCTCGCAACCCGTACATTCGGATGCGATGATGGTATGCATTTGTTTCGCTGCGCCAACGATGGCATCCACAGGGCAAGCTTGTATACACAGCGTGCAGCCGATGCAGGTGTTTTCGTCAATGAGGGCAACGGCTTTGCCTTTGGGGGCGGTATCTTCACCGAATGGGATGAACTCTTTGCCGAGTAACTCAGCCAGTTTGTGAATGCCTTCTTCACCACCGGGTGGGCATTGATTGATTTCTGCTTCGCCGTTTGCGATAGCCGTTGCATAAGGTTTACAGCCAGGAAATCCGCACTGCCCACACTGCGTCTGTGGCAGGACGGCATCAATTTGGCCCACGAGAGGATTGCCCTGCACTCTGAACTTGATGGCCGAGTAGCCGAGCACCGTGCCTAGAAACAAGGCGATGCCTGTCATGGCTAACAGTGCTGCAATCATTTAACCAAACCCGAAAATCCCATGAAAGCAAGACTCATCAGCCCCGCAGTAATCATAGCAATAGCTGAACCTTTGAAAATTCCAGGTACGTCTGCACCATCTAGACGTTCACGGATGCCCGCAAATAATATCATCACCATTGTGAAGCCCATCGCGCCGCCGAAGCCGAATAGTAGTGACTCCATGAAGTTATGTTTGGCTTGTACATTGAGTAGCGGAATGCCGAGTACCGCGCAATTGGTGGTGATAAGCGGCAAGTAGATGCCTAATACTTGATACAAGGCAGGGCTGGTTTTTTGCACGGCCATTTCAGTAAACTGCACGATGCCTGCGATGATGACGATGAATGACAGTGTTGTGAGGTAGGCGAGTTCGGGGCCAAGTAAATAATGCTGGATGAGATAGCTGGCACCAGAGCCGATGGTTAATACGAAAGTAGTGGCCGCACCCATACCTACAGCGGCTTCCAGTTTTCTGGAAACCCCCATGAACGGGCACAGCCCGAGGATCTTTATCATCACGATATTGTTAACGAAAACCGTGCTGACGAGAATGAGTAAGTAGTCTGTCATTGTGCTATCTCTACGCGAAGGTGCGGATTATCCGCTGATTCGTGTGGAGGCTCAACCACGTTTAGGCTATATGAATATAACCTGATGCCATTATTGCTGCTTGATGAGCAGTATATTTGAGTAACTTGGATATTATTGGAGTGCGTTGTTCACAGCTATTAAGCGTGCACGACGGGTATGGATTTGAAAGCAGGAGAACTTTTGCTGGCAGGTTTGATGGCATCGGCTAGCGTGTGTTTATCAAGCTCTTGAAGGAAAATGTCGCGGGCGTTAAATATTACTGACTTTAAGGCACAGGAATGGGTGATGACGCATTTATCTTCTTCTGGATTAAAGCATTCAAGCAGGTCAAAATCTGGTTCCATACTGCGTACTACATCGCCAATGATGATTTCCAATGGCGGGTGCGCTAATTTCAAGCCGCCATTTTTGCCTCGTATCGTTAGGATGTAACCATTGAGACCTAGGTTGTGAACTACTTTTACCAAATGGTTGCGTGAAATTTGATAAAAGTCGGCTAACTCGCTAATGGTGACGTTGACCTCTTTTTTATGTGCAAGATAGATCAAGACACGCAAAGAATAATCGGTGTATTGGGTTAAGCGCATTGCAAACCTTTTTTAACTGACAGTTCGTTCTTGACAGTGCTAGATATGGGCAATAAGATGCAGATTGGATGCATGTTATGAATATGTATTATAGTGTGAACTGTTTGAATATACATCCTGAGAAGCTATTACACAATTACCGATGTGTTCGGTAGCCTGATAATTTATTAATTAAAGGAATAACCATGAGCGTTTACGAAGAAATTGGCGGCGAACCCGCAATGGCAGCAGCAGTAGATGTGTTTTACCGTAAAGTATTGCAAGACGATCGCATCAAGCAATTTTTTGAAGGCGTAGATATGGACAAGCAAGCAGCTAAGCAAAAAGCTTTCTTGACCATGGCTTTGGGTGGTCCTCATAACTACACAGGCGAAGATATGCGTAAAGGTCACGCTCATCTTGTTGCTAAAGGTCTTAATGATTCGCACTTTGATGCGGTTATGGAACACCTCGGTGCAACGCTTACAGAATTAAAAGTACCTGGTCATTTGATCGCTCAGGCTGCTGCAATTGCAGAAAGCACGCGTAACGACGTTCTTGGCAAATAAGATTTACATATGCCCAAAGTCATTTACAGCGGGCAGTCTTTCGAGTGCGGTGAACAATCCGTACTCGATTGTCTGACTTCCCAAGGCGTAGCAATTCCTTCTTCCTGTCACTCGGGACTCTGTCACACATGTATGGTGCAGGCTGTTTTCGGTGATATCCCTAAAAAAGCTCAATCAGGTTTGAAAGATACACTTGTTGCACAGAATTGTTTTTTACCCTGTGTCTGTTATCCCGAAGGTGACATTGAAGTTACTCTTTATGATGGTGGTTTAGACAGGCTTGAGGCGATGGTCACTGAGCTGTCACAGCTTAGCGCAGACATACTTGGGATTCATCTTAAGGTGCCGCGTTCCTTTGATTATCATGCTGGACAGTTCATCAACTTTTTCAAAGATGAAAATACCGTGCGCTCATATTCATTGGCAAGTGTTCCTAGTCTTGATGAAGAACTCTTTTTGAATGTGCGTAAAGTGCCGAATGGAGTGGTGAGCGGTTGGATGTTTGATCAGCTCAAAGTGGGCGATACGGTCACTATTTCCGAAGCTGGGGGTGAGTGTTTTTATGTGCTCGGCAAACCTGATCAGAATATATTGTTGATTGGTACTGGCTCGGGTCTTGCACCTTTATACGGCATTATTCGTGATGCCTTACACAGTGGTCATAAAGGTCAAGTGAATCTTTATCACGGTTGCAATACCGCACCAGAACTTTACTTGGTTGATGAGTTGCGTAAGTTGGTTCAGACATACGCAAACTTCAGTTACACACCTTGTATCTCGCAAGGCGAAGTGCCGCAAGATTGCGTTTCCGGCATGGTGTTGGATGTGGCGCTCGCCGCTAATCCGACTTTGTCTGGCTGGCGTGCTTTCCTGTGCGGACACCCTGAAATGGTCAAGTCTGCTAAGCAAAAAACCTTTTTCGCTGGGGTTTCAATGAGCGAAATTTTTGCTGATCCGTTTTAAGTAAAAAACCTCACCACAGAGACACCGAGAAAAGCAAAAAGCCAACGATCTACAACCGCGCCGACCACCACCCAACGGATGAAGCAGTAAAGATTAAGCTAAGATTTTGACTTTCTCTGTGTCTCTGTGTCTCTGTGGTAAGGTTTTTAGGTTAAGCCCTAGCCAAACACCTTCCACAGTAATTTCGCAGCCAGCCCGATCAATAGCAGCGCAAACAATTTCCGTAGTACATCTACATTGGCTCTATGGGCGATTTTTGCGCCGATTGGGGCGGTAAGGATGCTACTGATTGCGCAGCCTAGCGTGGCGGGTAGAAAAACATAGCCTAGGCTGGGCGAGGGCAGGTCGCTGACCTGTAAGCCGGTAAGGATGTAGCCGATTGTGCCGCCCACCGCGATTGGAAAGCCGATGGCGGAAGCGGTGCCGATGGCGTTTCGTATCGGTACGTTACACCAGATCAGGAAAGGGACGACTAGCGTGCCTCCACCGATGGAGACTAGGCTACTGAGCCAGCCCGTAACTGTTCCGAACAAAGACATGCTTGCCATGCCAGGCAGTTGGCGCGCAGCTTGCGGGCGTTTGTCTAGCAGTATCTGCGCGGCAGCGAAAAACACGAACAGCGCGAAGAAAATACTCAGTCCTCTAGCAGGGATGAGCGATGCTGTTAGCGCGCCAATGAGGGTGCCAAATAAGATGCCGGGCGTGACGCGGCGTACGACCTGCCAATTCACTGCGCCGAGCTGATGATGTTTGCGCAGGCTGGACAGCGAGGTGAATATGATGGTGGACATGGAGGTGCCGAGGGCGAGGTGCATCGTGTGTACTGCCGAGAAGCTTTGCGCATCGAACAACATCCACAGCGCCGGCACTAGGAGCAAACCTCCGCCTACGCCGAACATGCCGCCAAGAAAACCGGCGACTGCGCCCAGCGTCAAGTAGGCAACATACCACTCCATTATTCGTGAATCAGTTGGGAGGTAATGAATTTCCACTCCGCCGGATCAATCGGGGTGATGGAAAGGCGATTGCCACGCTGCAAAGTACGCATGTTCGCGAGCTCTGGGTGTAGGCGTAGTTCGCTTAAGGCGATGAGCGGAATCTTTTTTACTAGCTGTACGTCCACATTGAACCAGCGCGGTTGTTCCGGCGTGGCTTTAGGGTCGAAGTATTTGCTTTTTGTATCAAACTGAGTGGCGTCTGGATAGGCAAGAGCGCTGACTCTTGCGATGCCGGCGATGCCGGGTTGTTTACAGTTTGAATGGTAGAACAGTACGCCGTCGTTAATACTCATCTGATTACGCATGAAGTTGCGTGCCTGATAGTTACGCACGCCATACCAGTCGACAGTTTGTTGTGGCAAGGCCGTAAGATCGTCAACACTGCAATCGGAGGGTTCGGATTTCATCAACCAGTAACGCATATGTGTTCCTACCAAAAGAAAAGTGCGACCCCAAGGGGCCGCACTAGAATAAAGTCCCCGCCTGTGCCGTTGACTCAATGTCTTGAACCTGGGTTCAAGTGGGTCGGTTCCCGGTTACATCAGGCGCATCCGCTGGGGATGCTCACAACAGTAACAGTGTGGGTCGCAACCTAAGCATAAGCTCATTGGTTCAAAGAATTATGAGTCTGACGAACACCGCAGGGACAAACTTAAAATAATTTATTTTGATCAGCTAAAGCTTCATCAATCGTTGCCTGCATAGCTTGCATTCTACGCTTGTATTCTCCCATATCAACCCCTCCGCCTAGTCGGGTAGAAAGAAATTCATGTGTAATGTTCAGTGCGGCCATTACCGCAATTCGTTCAGCTGAAACAATTTTGCCAGAATCGCGGATTTCGCGCATTTTCTTGTCGAGATATTCAACCGCTTGAAGTAGTTCAGCTTTCTCGTCGTCAGGGCAGGCGACGCGAAATTCGCGATCTAGAATTGTTACATTCAGCGCATTTGTATTTTGTGCACTCATTTTATTTCATCAGGAAGTTTGGCAAGGATGGCTTCCAAGCGGGATTTAGCAGTGTCAACTTTTGCTTCAGACTGACGAGCATGGTTGAGTGCCTCAGCAAGGTCTTGACGCAGTTGATGGTTTTCAACCCGCATGTGATTGGCTAATTCCACCAATTGAGCGAGTTTATTTTCCAGTATGTTGAGTTCACCTTGCATAGTGTGCACTATAGTTTAAAAAAACCTGTTGAGTCAAATGCTAACGCTTGCTTGTGGAAGTGTTTTGGTGATAGGCATCAGTGCTTCTGTTATAATGTGCGCCGCTTCAAGGTGCTACATGATTTGCGTTATGTGGATAATCGGGAAACAGGTGAAGTACCTGTGCTGCCCCCGCAACGGTAAGCAAGTGTGGATTTGCCAATAGGCCACTGTGAATTTTCATGGGAAGGCGGTAGATCAAGACTTGTGAGCCCGGATACCGGCCTAGGAGTTAAGTTAGGAAGTGCTGCGGGCGGTGCACGGATGATTGAAACTTTTCTGTTTCAGTCTCTTTGTGATGCTTCTAGTATTTCCTGTTTTTTAACGTTCCAACGGGGACGCTTGGAACTCAGTCAGGAAAATTAAATGAAACAGAAGCAACTTTTGGCCGCACTATTGTGTGCGCTTTCTCCTTTGGCGTATGCCGATACATCAGACCTCGGCGAAGTCGTCGTCACGGCAAGTCGTATGCCGCAAGCTTTGAATAAAGCCATCGCCGATACGACGGTTTTGACAGAACAAGAAATCCGCGATTCTGGCGCGTCGGATGTGGCAACTTTGCTGCGCTCGCAAAAAGGCATTGAAGTGGTGCAAACGGGTGGGCTGGGTGCTCAATCCAGCACCTTTATGCGCGGAGTGAATTCAAATCAAGTGCTGGTGTTGATAGACGGTGTGCGCGTTAATTCGGTTACAACAGGATCAACGGCTCTTGAACATATCATGCTGGACAATATCGAGCGTATCGAAATAGTACGAGGTAACGTTAGTAGTTTGTATGGTTCGGAGGCAATCGGCGGTGTGATTCAGTTGTTCACCAAGCGCGGAAGAGGCAAGCCAGTATTTAATGCCAGTGCAGGTGTTGGTAGCTACGGGACGCAACGTTTGGCGCTAGGATATTCTGGCGCGGTAAACAATACGACGTTTAGTGTGAATGCGGGAAAGGTTAAATCGGATGGCGTATCAGCCATAAACCCGGCACTTGCTGCGAGCGCAAATCCTAACAACAATGGCTATGACAACACTACGCTCAATGCACAAGTCAAGCATGCGTTTAACAACGATCATGCAGTGGCTGCATCATGGTTTAGTTCGCGCGGCCTAAGTTCTTACGATAATGCATGGGGAGCACCGACTGATCTGAATGATATGCAAGCAGGTATTGATAAGATGTCTTTAAGTAGTGAAGATCAAATCAATGCGATGTGGCATAGCAGCTTACGTTTTGCGCAAGGCAGTGATGTCAGCAACAGCTATACAAACAGCGCGCAGCGTTCACGTTTTAAAACGCAGAGCAATCAACTGGCTTGGCAAAATAATCTTAAAATCGCTGAGGGTCAGCAGATCAATTTGGCGGTGGAGAATTTGGACCAGAGTGTGGAGTCTGGCACCAAGTTTACTCAAACATCGCGTAATGTAGATAGTTTGCTAGCAGGCTACACGGGTGAGTATGGTGCGCAGCAAGTTCAGCTTAATGTGCGCCAAGACAGCTATTCTGACTTCGGAACAGCGAATACGGGTTTGTTTGGATATGGTGTTGCCTTTGCCGAAAGTTGGCGTGCGACAGCTAGTGTAAGCAATGCTTTTAAAGCCCCAACTTTTAATGATATGTATTATCCCTTGTCATTTGGCTATCAGGGTAATCCTAATTTAAAGCCTGAGCGTTCGCAAAATCAGGAGCTGGGATTGCACTATGCTGCGAATGGTCATCAAGTCGATGTTGTATATTTTGACAATAAGATCAGTGATTTAATTGCGATTAATTCGAGTTTCTCTAGTGTTGCAAACGTTAATCAAGCCAGAATCACGGGTCAAGAGCTGAGCTACACCGGTGATTATGGAACAAAGCATTTGAAAGTAAACCTGACCCTGCAAGATCCTCGTGATTCTGCAACGGATAAAGTGCTGTCACGCCGTGCTAAGGAATTTGCGAGTATTGCGGCATCGCATGATTTGGGTCTCGTGAATATGGGTGCAGAATTGCGTTATAGCGGTGAGCGTAAAGATGGTGCGAACACTTTATCTGCTTATACATTGATCAACTTGACGGCGCGCTACACCATTAATCAGCATTTGAATTTGGCTGCACGTGTTGATAATGTGTTTGATGCTGCCTATTCGGAAGCTTACAGTTACAACACCTTGGGACGCACCTTGTTTCTGGGTTTGAACTATCGATAGTTAACCGGGCACAAAAGGCGATATCTCGTCTTTTGTGCCCACTTCTTTTCTGTTAGAGTGCGTACGACTTTTTTGAAAGTACAGTGCGTAAATTGAGAGGCTATTATGGAAACTATTAAAAAAAATTCGTGGATGCTTGTTGCCGGCTTAATGCTGGCAATGGCACTAACTCGATTTAATCACTTCGGTTCGTCGGTAGCATTGCCCGATGCATCATTGGCAGTATTCTTTTTGGGCGGCCTATATTTGGCGCGCATGCGCGGTGCTTTTTGGGTGTTCGTGGCGCTGTTAGTAGAGGCAGCATTAATAGATTACTACGCAATTACTATGCGCGGTACTAGCGACTGGTGTGTCACTCCAGCTTATGGCTTTCTCGCAGCAGCTTATGCCGCACTATGGTATGCGGGGCGATGGTTTGCACCACGTCACACGTTGACCGGCAAAAATTTGTTTGGTGTTTTTGCGGTGGCGGCTTTGGCGAGTGTTGCGGCCTTTGTTATTTCTAATGTGAGCTTTTTCTTATTTTCAGGGCGCTATGCAGACATGGGCGCATATGAATATGCTTCTCGCGTGGCGCAATATCTAGGTTCGTATGTTGGTGTAGCGATTCTGTATGTGGCATGCGCTGTAGTGGTGCACATGACTGTATTTTTGAAAGAAAAGCCCCATCACGGCTCTGATCTTGTTTGAGCTATTCACTCTGGTATTGATTTGTTTGGCAAATTCCTCATCTTGGCAACGTACCTAGTTTAATATGACTTCTTTGCAGCTGTACTCACGCCTGCTCGGCTACGTTAAGCCGTATTGGCGTGCCTTTGCGGCTTCTATTTTGGGTATGGCCGTCAGTGCTGCCACCGAGCCGCTGTTGCCCGCATTGCTCAAGCCTTTCCTCGACGGTACTTTCGTGCATAAAGACGACATGGTGATGCACTGGGCGCCGGGTATTATTTTGCTGATTTTCTTTGTGCGTGGCGTGGCCAGTTTTGTGGGGTCTTATTCAATTCACTGGGTAGGCAATAAGCTGGTGATGGATTTACGCAATGAAATGTTCGGGAAATTATTGTCCTTGCCCACGCGTTTTTACGATGATCACGCCACGGGAACTTTAATTTCAAAGATTACCTACGATGTGAATAACGTAACCGCAGCGGCCACCAGTGTGCTGACGATTATCGTGCGTGATTCAATTATCATTGTCGGTTTGCTAGGATGGTTGTTTTATTTGAACTGGAAGTTGACGCTGCTTTCCTTAATTATTACGCCGCTAGTGGCAATCGTCATTCGCATCATAAATAATCGCCTACGTTCTTCAAGTCGAGATATTCAGGTGGCTATGGGGAGTATCACGCAAGTTGTTGAAGAGAGTATTAGTGCGCACAAAGTGGTCAAGTTGTTTGGTGGGCAGCGTTACGAGCGGGAACGCTTTAATGAGGAGGTAAACTGGGTACGCCGCCACTTTATGAAACAGGCTGTTGCCGCATTGGCTAACGTGCCGATTGTGCAGATGGTGGCAGCAATAGCATTGTCGCTGGTTATTTATCTGGCGATTGGTCAAGCGCAAAGCGACACCTCTACTGTGGGCGGTTTCTTGTCTTTCGTTGCCGCTATGTTGATGCTGACAGCGCCATTGAAACGCCTTACCAGTGTCAATGAATTCATACAGCGCGGCCTAGCTGCGGCAGAAAGCGTGTTTGAATTGATCGACACGCCGAGCGAAGCTGATACGGGCAAAGCAACTATCGCACGTGCGCAAGGCAATCTTTCTTTCAAACATGTGAATCTGTCTTATTCGAACGACGAGCGCTTCGCATTGCAGGACATTTGCCTTGATATTCCCGCGGGTCAATCGGTGGCGCTGGTCGGGGCATCCGGCAGTGGCAAGAGCACCATGGCTAATCTGGTGCCGCGCTTTTATCTGCCTAGCAGTGGCAGTCTCACCTTGGACGGGCACGAATTGCCCGACCTGAGTTTGGCGAGTTTGCGTGCCAATATTGCATTGGTGAGCCAAGAGGTGGTTTTATTTAACGACACTATCGCCGCCAACATTACTTACGGGCAAATGCGCGACGTGCCAGAAGCTGAGATTGTTGCTGCGGCTCAAGCTGCGCATGCGATGGAATTTATCGGCGACCTGCCGGAAGGAATGAATACCTTGGTGGGTGAAAAAGGAGTGCGATTGTCGGGCGGGCAGCGCCAGCGCCTAGCAATTGCACGCGCCATTCTCAAAAATGCACCAGTGCTGATTTTGGATGAGGCAACATCGGCATTGGATAGTGAATCTGAACGCCATGTGCAAGCCGCGCTGGAAACCTTGATGCAAGGCCGTACAACGCTAGTTATTGCACACCGTCTGTCAACCATTGAGAAGGCGGATCGTATTGTGGTTATGCAAAAAGGCCAGGTCACAGAGGTGGGTACGCATCGTGAGCTATTGGATAAGGGGGGGGTCTACGCCCAGCTGCACCGCATTCAGTTTGAGTGGCATGATGCAGAGAAAGATAAAAATTCAGAGAATTTAAGTTGACAGCCTCAGCTAGGCTCGTTAAATTCATACCCCAGCATTTCAGTCAACCAAATTCAAACCTTCAAGGAGAGCAATATGGCCGTTTTAGTAGGCAAGTCAGCACCAGATTTCACCGCAACCGCAGTGTTAGGAAACAATGAAATTACTGATGTTACTTTTTCTAAAGTAACTAATGGAAAATATGCCGTGGTGTTTTTCTATCCACTAGATTTTACTTTCGTGTGTCCGTCAGAGCTAATCGCATTTGACCATCGTCTGGAAGATTTCAAAAAGCGCAACGTTGAAGTATTGGGTGTTTCTATTGATTCGCAATTCAGCCATTTAGCTTGGAAGAACACAGCCGTAGAAAAAGGTGGAATCGGTAACGTCGGTTACACACTAGTTGCGGACGTGAAGCACGAAATTTGCAAAGCCTATGATGTAGAGTCAGAAGGTGGTGTTGCATTCCGTGGTTCTTTCTTGATCGACCGTGCTGGTGTAGTGCGTCATCAAGTCGTGAATGACCTACCTTTGGGACGCAATATTGATGAAATGTTGCGCATGGTAGATGCTTTGCAATTTACCGAAGAGCATGGCGAAGTTTGTCCAGCAGGATGGAATAAAGGCAAAGCAGGTATGGACGCTACTCCTGAGGGTGTTGCAAAGTATTTGGCCTCTCATGCCAATGAACTCTGATTGAATAAGTTTGTACTTATGGGGGCTTGGATTTATAGAGCTTCCCTTATGAAAAAAGGCTCCTTAGGGAGCCTTTTTTCATGTCTCGGTGAATTCAGATTGCAACATTGTGAGACATTCTGCAATATTCGTTCTCAATGACTATTCTCCAACATAATTGCTTAACGCTAAGATCTTTGTTTGTTTTAGCATTGCTAATGGCAATGTTTTCCCCTTTCTCAGCGCTTGCCATTGCAGAAAAACAGCCTTCATCGTCTAAGGAGGGGATTTCGCCCTCCTCAGTAGAAAGGCAAACGGATGATTTGCAAGCCCCTCTAGAGGCACTACCTCAGTCAGAATTTATTGATTCAGTTATTGATCTTCCACATAACTATTTATCGGAAAAATTCGTCAGCATTGCAGCTGATGTCGATCATTTCTTCGCTAATGATCGAGACTTTCAGGAAAGTAATAACAGCGTGTTACAGTTTGATCTTAGCCGTATGGTAGATCGAACTGGTGCAAATAACTTTGTTCCGACATTTAGAGCCAAGCTGCATTTTCCAGGAACACAGAATCGCCTTAGCCGCTGGGGGAGGCGTATTCATCTGTTATTGGAAAGCAACCCAGATAAGAATCTAGCAGGTGCAGGAGTAAACACGAAGAAGAAAAACACCATTATCTTTGATGAAGTTACGACACCGGATAGTTATGGCGCAGCTTTGCGCTTTGAAAGCCGCGCTGACAGTGCATGGCGGTTAAGTGCAGATGCAGGCTTGAAACTGGTTGGTGCGAGTGATGTCCTAAACTTAGGCAGCACATCACTAGATCCATTTATGCGTAGCCGAGCTAGTGTCACAGCTTGGTTAGGGGCGACGCAGCTGCAATTGGCCGAGTCGCTATTCTGGTTTAATACGATAGGTGTGGGTGAAAATACACAGTTTGATGCCGATTATAATTTTGCCGAATTTTTGTTGTTCCGAGCCTCTAGTTCCGCCACTTGGTTACATAACACGCAGAATTTTGATCTGCGTCAGGATCTTGATCTTTTTCACACGCTGAATGATAAGGCTTCCTTGTTATATCAGCTGAGTGCGACTGGTGTCAGTCAACCGCAAATTCAAGTATCTGAATATGTGGCTTTGATCCTTTATCGAAAGCGAGTGCACCGTGATTGGGTCTACCTCGACTTGAGTCCCCAACTGCATTATCCCAGACTGCTCGACTACCAGCTTAACTCACAATTCGTCATACGTCTGGAAGTATTGTTCTCCAAATGAAGTGCCCAACAATTTGCCATGATGCCCAGATTTACCATAGCTTGAATTACAATTATTAGAGTGTTTTTAACTAGGCAGGGTTGAGTATGTTGATTTTCTTTGTCGTGGTATATCTGTTGTTTTCTGTTGGAATTGGATTGTATGCCGCACGGCGGGTTCATAGTTCCCGCGACTTCGTCTTGGCGGGCCGCAATCTGCCCCTCCCAGTAGTGACTGCGACCGTGTTCGCCACATGGTTTGGTGCCGAGACTGTACTTGGAATTCCTGCCACATTTGTAACTAAAGGGCTAAGTGGGGTGGTTGCAGACCCCTTTGGTGCGAGCATGTGTCTAGTGATTGCGGGCCTGTTTTTTGCGCCATTGCTGTATCGCATGAATCTGCTCACCATTGGAGATTTTTATCGAGTGCGTTATAGCCGAACCGTTGAGTTAATCACGGCGTTGTGCATTATGATTTCTTACTTGGGTTGGGTGGCCGCTCAAGTGACAGCGCTGGGCTTGGTGTTCAATATGGTCACAGGTGGAGCCATCGAACAGTCAACTGGGATGTTTATCGGTATGGCGATCGTGCTGGGCTATACATTGTTCGGCGGAATGTGGTCGATTGCCTTGCTGGACTTTGTGCAGATGAGCGTCATCATGGCAGGCATGCTGCTGATTGCCGTAATAGTAAGCGGAGATGCGGGCGGTACTGCGAATGTGGTTAGTCACGCACAAGCGGCAGGCAAGTTACAATTTTTACCGACGGGCGGCTATGAGGCTTGGATACCTTTTATTGGAGCAGGTGTCACGATGATGTTGGGGTCTATTCCACAGCAGGATGTGTTCCAGCGTATGACTTCAGCCAAGGATGAAAAAACAGCAGTACGTGGTACGGTTTTGGGTGGTGTGTTGTATTTTGCATTCGCATTCGTGCCAATGTTTCTTGTATATGCCGCGACATTGATAGACCCAAAATTATTTGGAGGCTTAGTCGAAACTGATTCGCAGATGGTCTTGCCCAGTTTGATTCTGCTTCACACCCCACTCGTTACGCAGGTATTCTTCTTCGGTGCTTTGCTTTCTGCCATCATGAGTACGGCTTCTGCTACATTGCTCGCTCCGTCAGTGATGTTCACAGAGAATATTCTTAAACATTTCGCATTCAAGCATCAGAGCGATCAGCAGACGCTGCTCATTATGCGCATAACGGTATTTTTCTTTGCTGGGCTGGTGTTGTGGTTTGCCTTGCGTTCTGAAGCAAGCATTTTCGAAATGGTTGGCAATGCATACAAGGTTACCTTAGTGGCTGCATTTGTGCCCTTGGCCTTTGGACTATACTGGAAGAGAGCTAATACACAGGGCGCTTTATTTGCAATCGTATTTGGGATTGCAACTTGGCTGCTGATGGAGGCTTTTTCATGGAGTGAAATTTGGCCGCCCCAGTTAGCGGGCTTGTTGATGAGTGTGCTTGGTATGCTACTTGGCTCCTTATTGCCCAATGTTTTAGGTAAACATACGAGACAAGCCTAGGGCGCAGTAGTTTGATTGTCATGAATTTGTCACAATTCTTCCATACTATCGCTACTTGGAAGAAATATATTATGGGGTATTAGATGACAGCGAACATTCTGCTAGTAGAAGATGAGCCAGCGATTCAGGAATTACTTGCGTTTAATGTGACTCAGTGTGGATATCGCGCTATATTGGCTAGCGATGCAAATAGTGCGCTAGCATTGATTAATCGTGCATTACCTGACTTGATCCTGCTAGATTGGATGTTGCCAGGAATATCGGGTATAGAGCTGGCCAAGCGCTTACGTGCAGATCAGCGTACTCATAATATCCCCATCATTATGCTAACGGCGCGCACGGACGAACGTGACAAAATACTCGGCCTGGAATCGGGAGCGGATGATTACATTACCAAACCCTTTTCGCCACGCGAATTGATGGCACGTATCCGCGCTGTGTTGCGTCGTAGAGCGCCGCAAATGAGCGACGAATTAGTGCGAGTTGAAGAGTTAGAACTTTCCCCTGTTACGCACCGTGTAAGCGCAAAAGGTCAGAACGTTGATCTGGGACCGACTGAATTCCGCTTGCTGCATTTCTTCATGACCCATATAGAACGTGTTTACAGTCGAGCGCAATTGCTGGATCAAGTATGGGGGGATCATGTTTTCGTAGAAGAGCGTACTGTGGATGTACATATCCGTAGATTGCGCCAGGCTTTGGAGCCAAGTGGCTTTGATAGCCTAGTGCAGACAGTGCGTGGTAGTGGTTACCGTTTTTCGCGCAGTTAGTTTGCAAATGTGACTCATCACTACAGGGCGCCTCTATGGTGATGCAGAGAAATTTAATATATCTAAGTGCGATTCCTTATTCCTCAGCCAGCACGATAGGCGCTACTTCGATGTATAGTGTTTCGAGAAACTCTTCGCCTAAGTCTAATATTTGTAAGCAGCTCGGCCCCAACTTTGTCCACTCCTGAGTGAGACTTAATCCCAGTTGGTTTTGCACGATATGTTCTGCGAGTTGAGAGGTCGCAATGAGCTTGCGGCACACCATAGGTAGCATTGAGTCGGCTGATACCAGGGTTTTTTGATCATGGTGATTGCGAATAGCGAGACATATCTCTTCCGGTAGCCACCAGTTTTGCGCTAATAAGCAACCAACCATAGCGTGATCTGTCGGCATATATTCTTCTTCAACTTCAATGAAACTGCGTTCGCTATCCGTGTTTGCAGTCGCAAGTACCGCCTCATAGTTGGGGAAACGTCCAAGTAAAACAGGAATGCCGCAGTCGCGGAAAAGCCCAAAAGTATGAGCATCCTCTGGGCGTATGCCGATTTCAAATTGCTGAGCCAGCCAGCCGGAAAGACGTGCGATACGCGTTGATGCATCCCAAAAACGTTCCAGATTCGGGATGTGCGGAAAGGTTTTGCTCAGAATGATTCCCGCTACTGCACGACTAGTTGTATTTAAGCCGAGAATTGCCAGTGCTTCATTCGCTGAACGTACCCTCTGGCGCATGCCGAAGTAGGGCGAGTTGGCTGTTTTAATCAAGCTGGCAGAGAGACTAACATCGGTGCCGATGGTGTTGGCAAGGCGGTTGTAGTCAGGGTTATCTTTTTTTGCTTCGGTGAAGAAGCGGTTCAAAATGGCAGGGCAGGGTGGAATACCTATGTCGATGATAGTTCGCTCAAGTAGATTGTCTACTTCGGTCGGAGGGGAGTCCGGATGGTTTATATTCATTTTGTATTCCTAGCTTGCAGCCATTGGATTAAGGATTCTCCAGGCATTGGTTTAGCGTAATAATATCCTTGAATCGCATCTACGCCCACTGCAAATAAGGCATCAATTTCTTCTTTTCTTTCGCAGCCTTCGGCCACGACAGTCATACCTAATTCATGTCCTAGTTGGGTCATGGCCTTGACGACGGCCAAAGCACGTTGGTCTTCAGGCAATACGCTGACAAACGCACGATCAAGTTTGAGTTTTTTGGCGGGGATATCCTTTAAATTTGCAAGGCAGGAATAGCCAGTACCAAAATCGTCAATTGATAAGCTTACGCCTGTGGCGAGCGCATTTTGAATGTTTTTTTGTACGGTATCGGAAATGTCCATGAACAGTGATTCGGTTAATTCAAGCTCTACTAGTGCAGGTTTGACATTGGAACAAAGCAATGCCGCGTTTAATGCTTTAGTAAACTTTGGCGAAATGAGCTGCGCACGGGATACATTAATAGCGACTTTGGTTTGATATCCGGCATCTTGCAATAAGCGCGCATGCATGGCTCCTTGCAATAAACTCCATTCACCCAAGCGAATCACTAAACCCGTTTTTTCTGCAACAGGAATAAATTTGCTGGGCGGGATATTTTCGCCCTCAACCGAGCAACGCATAAGTGCTTCGACAGCTTCGATTTGTCCGTTTGCAAGAATGATGGGCTGGTAATGCAGGCTTAAGCCACCAGCTTCAAGCGCAGTGTGCAATGTGCCCTCGATAGCAAGTTCTTCACGTGCGAGAGTGATGCCGAGGCGCCCGGAAATTGGCTCGTCGCCTGAGCAAACTAGCGCATTTCCGCCATTTCTTTTGGCTGTGTACATGGCGCGATCTGCACGCTCTAGCAGCGTGAGAGAATCTTCGCCATTTTCGTGAATAGAGATGCCAATACTTGCACTGGGGCGTAAGGTCAGATTGCCGAGAGTGAGTGGCTCCTCTACAGTGCTCGCTAATTCACCTGCTAACTGTAGCGCCTGATTGCGGTCACATTTAGGCATTAAAAACACGAACTCATCGCCTCCCATGCGACAAAGTTCGGCTCGCCCACTGACTCGGCTACGGAAACGTATAGCGAGGCCTCTTATGAACTCGTCCCCACCTTGGTGGCCAAATGATTCGTTGATTTGCTTAAAACGATCTATATCCAGCCAAATGACTGCAAAGGGTTTTTTTTGGGCTGAGGAGACTGAAGCGAATTCCTGTGCAGTCTGTAAACAACCGAATCGATCTAGAAGCCCTGTGAGTGGGTCTATATTATTCATGTGCCAATGCGTATGCGCTAAATATGCGGAATGGATAGCATAAACCAAATGTTACTTTGGTGCAGAAGTACAGTGCTTACCCATATTGTTTATATGGCTAAGCCACTTGCATCAAACATACCTTCAAACAAAAAGGAACTGAGGTAGCGTTCACCAGAGTCCGGTAATATGACGACGATAGTCTTGCCTGCATTTTCTGCCTTGTGAGCAAGACGCACTGCAGCCGCTAGCGCTGCTCCGCTGGAAATGCCGGAGATGATGCCTTCTTCACGCGCCAGTCGGCGTGCGAATAACACCGCATCTTCGTTGCTTACTTGCTCAACATCATCTACCAGCGACAAATCTAGTGCGCCGGGTACGAAGCCAGCACCGATGCCTTGTATTTTGTGTGGGCCGGGCTTGAGTTCTTGCCCTGCACGGGTCTGGGTGAGGATGGGGCTGGCGCTGGGTTCTACCGCTACAGACCGAATGGCCTTGCCGCGTGTGTTTTTGATGTAACGGGATATGCCAGTGATTGTGCCACCCGTGCCTACGCCGGAAACAAGGATGTCGATCAGGCCGTTGGTGTCATCCCAAATCTCAGGCCCAGTAGTCGCTTCGTGAATCGCGGGGTTAGCGGGATTTTCAAATTGTTGTAGTAGTACGTACTTAGGATCAGACTCGGCGATTTCTTTGGCTTTTGCTATCGCACCATTCATTCCTTTCGCGCCCTCAGTCAAAACCAGTTTTGCACCATAGGCCACCAATAATTTGCGACGCTCAATACTCATCGTTTCCGGCATAGTGAGCGTGAGTGGAATGCCGCGTGCCGCAGCTACGAATGCCAGCGCAATACCTGTGTTGCCACTGGTAGGCTCTACCAATTCTTTTCCCTTGCCCAATACGCCGCGCTTTTCAGCATCGTCGATCATGGCAGCGCCAATTCGATCTTTCACCGAATAAGCGGGGTTGCGTCCTTCAATCTTGGCGAGAATGGTCGCCTGAGCGCCATCCGTCACGCGATTTAATTTGATGAGTGGAGTGTGGCCGATGGAAAACGAGTTATTGCTGAACAAGTTGGACATTCAATTCTTCCTTATTAATTTCACGATGCCGACAGTCTAGCGAATACTTCGCGTTTTATGAACTGTTCAATTGTTATAAGCTTAGAACTAGAGTTATTCAAAGGCTTTCACCACAGAGACACAGAGACACCGAGAAAATCTGAATAGCAAGCTAATTAAGAACAGCTCATAGCTTGTTGATTTTTCAAATGGTTGCAGGTGTGTGTGCGTGTCCTGTGGGTGAATGCAGTTCAGTATTATTCTTCGTGCCAAGGGAGAGCGTGTCGCAACTTTGACAGAGATGCGTATAAAGCAAATGTGTGGATAGTCAAACCCAGCTGGCTACGGTACATTGCCAGCTATTTCGCAACTTATAAGCAATAAATATGGCTCGTCGCAAGCACTATCACGTCTACGTAATCGAATTATCGAAAGACGTACTCTATGAAGGAAAGTTTAAGAAATGTAATCCCGGCTATATTTCTGGCAAACCCTGTGTTTATGTGGGTATGACAGGCCTCGATCCTGATGTGCGTTTTGATAAACATAAAGCAGGTATTCAATCTAACCGCTACGCCAAACAATATGGATTGCGCTTGTTGCCGGATCTCTACGAAGCGTTTAATCCGATGTCATACGATGATGCGTGCGCCAAAGAAATAGATGTGGGGATTGACCTACGCGAGGCGGGTTTTGGGGTGTGGCAGGCTTGAAAAACTAAAGCTTTGAACACAGAGAAAGTCGAAATTTTGGCTTTGTGCCATAACCAGTTGTTCACATTTTTGTTCGATAGCAGACATTGGCTTCCGTCTGTACTATTATGCATCTGAGGAACAATTATTTGGGTGTATCTCAATGAATCAATTGCTTATCGAAAATATGCATTCCATACTATTACCAATAGTACAGATCGGTGGGTCTGTCTAATATCTGTTGGGCGTCATGAACCTACGATCCATTTTACCCTTGACTTCAAGTGCACTCTAAGACTTAGCATGACCATCGTGACCAGCAATGTCATCACCATTGGCGAGCTTGCTCGACTAAGCGGGCTGACCACACATGCGATTCGTTTCTACGAATCGGTAGGTGTGCTCAAACCAAACGGACGCGCAGCAAACGGGCATCGGCGCTATCACAGCCACGATGTTCTTTGGCTTGAATTCGTGCTTAAACTAAAGCTCACCGGCATGCCACTCGCAGAGATCAAGCAGTACGCCGATCTTCGGGCGCAGGGCGATACGACATTGCAACCGCGGCTTACGATGCTCAAGCTCCATCGTGAGTGTCTGGTCGCCAAAATGGATGAGCTTTCGGAGTGTGCTAACGTCCTTGATGACAAGATTCGTACCTATCGAAAAATGATCGCAAAGACGAAGACATAAGCAGGAAAAACAATCGTATGAATCACACAATAACAGAAGTGCAGAACTCAACGGAGTCCGTTCGCTATTCACGGGGGTTGGAAAAACTACGCGAGATTGATGGAAAGGCAGGCGAGCGTGTCATCGCAGCACTTGCAGACATAGCCCCTGATTTCGCAAAATTGCTGATCGAGTTTCCCTTCGGCGACATCTATTCACGTCCACAGTTGGATCTCAAGTCCCGCGAAATTGGTGTCGTCGCAGCCTTGACCGCACTCGGCAATGCAACGCCTCAATTGAAAGTACATATTCACGGCGCGCTCAACGTTGGCTGCACACGGGATGAAGTAGTCGAAATCATCATGCAAATGGCTGTCTACGCTGGCTTCCCTGCAGCCCTAAACGGATTGTTCGCAGCCAAGGAAGTATTCGCGGAGCGTGAGATTGCAGAGCAATAAAGTGACGCCGAACCCTACGCTCAAGCGGG
>Ga0316204_10003224_pt1 | contig 33490 bp, 25 predicted proteins | sample 6monrhotite_MG_2_FD_205661 | JGI IMG/M metagenome (GOLD analysis project Ga0316204, IMG submission 205661) | Microbial mat bacterial communities from mineral coupon in-situ incubated in ocean water Damariscotta River, Maine, United States -... | ecosystem: Environmental > Aquatic > Marine >... | reverse complement strand
GGACAAGAATATCGGGGTCCATCTTCTCGACACCGATGAGGATGACCCGCGCAGTTGGCGGACACTTTTTGGTGAGAGCATCACCGCACCGCGTCAAGCCGAGCCCGAAGATATCGCTTGCCTGCTTTACACGTCGGGCACCACCGGCAGCCCTAAAGGGGTGCCGCTGAGCCACCGTAATCTGGCTTCCAACGTCGAGGCCGTGTTGACTGAGGGCATCGCTGGCAACGACGATCGCATCTTATTGCCTTTGCCTCTGCACCATGCCTATCCCTTGACCGTCGGCCTGTTGTCCGGATTGGCGTGCGGCGCGACCCTGGTTTTTCCGGGTGGCCTGGGCGGCCCGCAGTTGGTGGAGGCAGCAACGAAATCCAGGGCGACGATGATGGTGGCCGTGCCGCGATTGTACGCGTCGCTGTTGTTGGGGATTCAATCGCGTGCCAGCGGCGGCTGGGCGGGGACCGCCTTCAAGGTTCTGTTCGGGCTGTCCAAAACCGTGCGGCGACGCTGGGGCGTGACGTTGGGACGGGGGCTGTTTAGCCGCCTGAGAAACCGGATCGGACCGACGTTGCGTGTGTTGATCTCTGGCGGGGCGCGTATCGATCCCGACGTCGTCTGGGGGTTGGAGGCCTTGGGGTGGACGGTGCTCAGCGGTTACGGTCTGACAGAGACCGCGCCGATTGTGAGCTTCAATACTCCAAACGCCCGCAACCTCGAGACCGCCGGTCGCCCCTTGCCCGGGGTTGAAGTGCGCATCGCCGCCGAGAAGGGCAAACGCGACGGCGAGGTCCAAGTCCGCGGCCCCAATGTCTTTGCCGGATACTTAGACAACCCCGAAGCAACCCGGGCGTCCTTTACCCAGGACGGCTGGCTTCACACCGGTGACGTCGGTTATCTGGACGAAAACCGCTTTTTGCACCTGATCGGGCGGACAAGTGACCTGATCGTGCTGGCCGACGGCAAAAACATCGTCCCCGAGGACGTCGAGAAGGTCTATCTGCAAAGCCCGTTTATCCGCGAGATGGCGGTGATCGAGCACAAGGGCCTACTGGTCGGCATCTTGGTTCCCGATGTCGATGCCATCCGCACCTACGGCGCGGCGCGTTTGCAAGAGCTGATGCGCGAGGAAGTCGATAAAGGCTCGCTCAAGCTGCCGCCATATCGACGGGTCCACGGTTATATGCTGTGGCGCGAGCCGCTACCGCGCAATCCGCTGGGTAAACTACGCCGCCATCTGCTGGATGATATCTATGTGCAGCCCCGCCACCGCCAACCCTCCGGCGAGGCGCCTCGATTGTCCGACGCGGACCGCCAGTTCATGGAGCAAATGGGATGCGCAGACGTCTGGGCTTGGTTGATGGAGCGTTTTCCAAATGTTCACCTGACCTTCGAGACCAGTCCGCAACTTGACTTGGACCTGGACTCCTTGGGCTGGCTTACCTTGACCTTCGACTTGGACGAAACCTTCGCGGTGCGCCTTGACGACGAAGCGGTGGGCCGCATCACCACCTTGCGCCATCTGTTGCAAGAGATCGCCGCAGTGAGGAGCGCCGAAATCGATGGCGCGCAGCACCCATCACGGTCAGAGGCCGACTGGATCAGCCCCCAAAGCCAAGCCGACAAGCGCTTGGGCCGGGTGATCCACGGCTTGGTCCGTTTCCTCACGACAGTGCTTTTGCGCATGCAGGTGGAGGGTCTGAAAAACTTGCCCAAGCACGGCCCCTTCATCCTGGCGGTCAACCACATGAGCTACCTCGATCCAGTCTGCGTCTATGCCGCTCTTCCGCGCGAAGTGCTGGAGCGAACCTACTTTGCGGGTTGGACCCGCATTTTGTTTAAAAACAAGCTGATGCGCTTGATCAGCCGCGCCACTCGAACCTTTCCCGTCAATCCCGATCATGGTGTCGGCGCCGCCATCACATTGGGGACCGAGGTGATCAAGCGCGGCGATGCCTTGGTGTTGTTTCCCGAAGGCCGCGTCAGCGGCGATGGTGAGTTGCTGCGCTTTCAGCCGGGCATCGGACTTTTGGCGGCGCCCACCGGTGCGCCGATCATCCCAGCCCGTATTTCTGGCACCTTCGAGGTCATGCCGCGCGGATGGCGATTGCGCCGGCTGAGCAAGGTTCGCATAGAAATTGGCGCGCCGCTGGACAGCAAACACCTGCTGGGCGAAGCGCCAAAAGACAACACGCACCAATTCATTGCAAAGCGGGTGCAAGACGCAGTGGCGGCGTTGGCGCACTACAAATGAACCGTGTTCGGTGGTGATGCTTGGATGCGCCGTAAGAGCCCAATGGTTGTCAGCGATACCTGTACCATAATGTGTTTCGTCTTGTTCTTGGTGTTCAGACCTGTATAATTTACACAACAAATACTGTTGAATTATTATGGTTCTAAGGTAGTCCTGGCTCAGACCTCAGGCTGGACCCCCAGGCAAGACCAAGGACAGGTCAAAGATGTTTTCTGTTGCGCCGACACCGCCATTTTCACCGATCTTGCTGGGTGGTTTATTTGCGCGCCCGTTGCCGCCAGGTTTGTTGCAGCCCGCGTTGAATTCGGCGATGGCGACCATTGTGCGTGGCCACCCCGGTTTGTTTGAGCGTCTGTCGGCTTTGGGCACACCTGTTTATTTGATCGACCCGGTTGATCTGCCGCTGGCGTTCATCCTCACCGCCGATGCCGACAAGCCGTCTGTCCAGGCGGTGCGCTCAGGTGAGGGCACCGATGTACGCGCCACCATTCGTGGGCCGCTGCTGACGTTGATCGATTTGCTGGAAGGAAACATCGACGGCGACGCGTTGTTCTTCTCTCGCGATTTGGTGATCGAAGGCGATACCGAGGCCGTGGTGGCGTTGCGCAACGCCGTGGATGGGGTCGAGGTTGATCTGATCGCCGAGCTGACGTCCGCGTTTGGGCCATTATCGGGGCCGGTGCGTGGTCTTGCGCGTCTCGGCCAGGGGCTGTTTCGGCGCGCGGCTGAAGACCTGAGCATCTTGCATGGCGCGTTGGTTGCGCCGACCCAGCGCCGCGTCGATGCGCAAGCGGCGAAGATTCGTGAATTGGAAGACAAGCTGAAACCTCAGCCCAGATCACGCGGGCGGGTGGCGCGCTCATGAGCAAGGCATTGGAATTGGTCTGTCCGGCGGGCACGCCGGCGTCGCTGCATGCGGCGGTCGAAAACGGTGCGGATGCGGTCTATCTGGGCTTTCGCGATGAAACCAACGCACGCAACTTTCCCGGCCTGAATTTCAGCCGCAAAGAATTGCAAGATGGTTTGGAATTCGCCCATGCACAGGGTTGCCAAGTGTTTCTCGCCGTCAACACCTTTCCCGAAGCGGGCAATCCCGGCCCTTGGCACAAAGCCGTGGACGATGCCGCGGCGTTGGGTGTGGACTGCGTGATCCTCGCCGACATCGGTTTGTTGGATTACGCCGCCACCAATCATCCCAATTTACGCCGACATCTGTCGGTTCAGGCGTCGGCGTCGAACCCTGATTCGATCAACTTTTATGTCGATGCCTTCGACGTCAAACGGGTGGTTCTTCCGCGTGTGCTGAGCGTGCCTGAAATCAAAGCGCTGAACAAACAGATCAATGTCGAGACCGAGGTATTCGTATTCGGTGGCCTGTGCGTGATGGCCGAAGGGCGCTGTCAGTTGTCGTCCTACGCCACCGGGCAATCGCCCAACATTAACGGCGTGTGCTCGCCCGCCAGTCATGTGCATTATACGGATGAGGGGGACCGCATGGTCTCCAAGCTTGGCGACTTCACCATCAACGCGTTCGCCGAAAACGAAGCCGCTGGCTATCCGACCTTGTGCAAGGGGCGTTTTATCACGGAGGGTCAGGCATCGTATCTGTTTGAAGAACCGACCAGCCTCAACGCCGCATCGATGTTGCCCGAATTGGCCGCAGCTGGGGTCACGGCGTTGAAGATCGAAGGCCGCCAGCGTGGCCGCGCTTACGTCGCCCAAGTGGTGGCGGCGTTTCGCCGCGCCGCCGACGCGGTCGCGGCGGGTGACGCGGTGCCCGCGCTGGGGCTGGAATCGATCACCGAAGGCCAAGCCAAAACGTCGGGCGCGTACAACAAAAGTTGGCGATGAGAAGGAACAGTTCAATGAGCGCAAAACTCAGCCTCGGCCCGGTGCTGTTTAATTGGAAGCCAGATACATGGCGCGATTTCTATTTTCGCATCGCCGATGAGGCTGATGTGGACACGGTCTATGTCGGCGAAGCGGTGTGCTCCAAGCGCTTGCCGTTTTACGCCCCGCACATGGTGGACGTGATCGAACGCCTGCAAGCGGCGGGTAAAGAGGTGATCGTGTCGACCTTGGCGCTGATCATGAACAGCCGCGAAATGAACGAGCTGCGTGAGACCACTGGCGATGCAGATTTGATGATCGAGGCCAACGACGTGTCCGCCTGCGCATTGCTGGCGGGGCGTCCGCACGCCATTGGTCCCTACGTCAATATCTACAATGAAGGCACGCTCAAATACTTCACCGACCGGGGGGCGAGCCGGGTGTGTTTGCCGGTGGAATTGGGCCGGGACGCGATGACGGCGCTGGCCCAAGACACGTCCGCCGCGTTGGAGGTCCACGTGTTCGGTCGTCTGCCCTTGGCGATTTCGGCACGCTGCTATCACGCCCGCGCGCACATGCTGCACAAGGACAACTGCCAATTCGTGTGCGAGCAAGATCCCGATGGCTTGGAGGTCGAAACCTTGGACCATCAACCGTTTTTGGCCGTCAACGGTGTGCAGACGATGTCGCACAGCTATCAAAACCTCAGCGCCGAGCTGGCTGAGATGCAATCTATCGGCATCAAGCATTTCCGCCTGTCACCGCACAGCATCGACATGATCGCTGTGACCGAGGTCTATCGTCAGGTGCTGGGCCGCGCGCTGTCCGCCGACGAAGCCGATGAACGCTTAGCGGATATCATGGGCGATGCGGCCTTTTCCAACGGCTACTTCCACGGCGCAAAGGGTGTCGATTTCGTCATGCCCAGCATCGGCTGAGCTCAAAAGTCGCCAACTATAGATGATCGGCGGCGTTGAAGTAGGGCAGGTTGTCTTGCGCGGAGCAGCCCAGCATGGCGAGCCTTTCGGCAATTTTGATGGCCTTTTGGTACTTGCGCTCATTTTCAGCAGGGCTGTTTGTTTGGAAGGCAAGGCCGCAAAGTGAAATCCCATAATGGGCCTGTAAGGTCCTAATTTTTTTGCCCGCAAGCATGCCATCTGCGATCAGCGCGAGTTCAAAATCTTCCTGTTTTTTGATCCAGAATTTTTGTTTCACCAGATAGGTGCGGATGTGCGCCTCGGCTGCTAGGGCTGCGTCCCAATAGTCAGATTCTGATTTTGTCTCATCGCCCGAAACCTCTGCGAACGCCATACAAAACCCGAGAAACACTTTTTCTTGGTCGGTTGCCGATTTCCACGCCGTGCCGCCAAGGCTTTCCCAAACAGACAGGTTCATCTCGCCATAAACCTTAGGTGCGCGTTCAAAGAACAGCCGATGCAGGCCGCCTTCATTCAGCGAACTGTCAAGTTTCTGTTCTTTGTAGATATCGGTTGCCGCATACGTGCCACAGACAGGACAAGTGTCATTTGCATAGGCATTTTTCCGATAAATATGAGAACAGCGCATTTTATTCGCCAACTCATTTTTACACAGCAAATAGGTGTCGTGGATTTCCTCGCCGTCTTGCTGGCGGCCGATCCAGTTGAACCGGTTCATGTATTTCACATGTGACCGGCGCGTGCTCCACAGGCTCCATTCCAATTTTTCCACCGGACCGAATGTGCTCCAGTTGGAGCTCACATCGATGACGATGCATTTGTCCTTGCCCGGTGCCGAGCGCAAGCCACGACCCACAGACTGGCCCCACAGCACCTTCGACAAGGTTGGACGAAGATGGACGATGATGTTGCAGTGGGGATTGTCCCAGCCCTCGGCGAGCACACCAACCGAGACCATCGCCTCGATGTCGCCGCTTTCGTGGCGGGCCAAAAGCTCCATGCGTTCCTTGATCGAGGTCCCGGCGGTGATGATCGCGGCCTTGATGTCGAATTCTTGGATTTTTTCCAACGTGGCTTCCGCGACACTGATGTCGGCGCAGAACCAGGCCGAGATCGGTTTGCCGGAAACCTTCAAACGCTCTTCGTTATAGCTCCAGGTGGCGTAGTCGATCATCGACGATTTAATGATCGCGGGGGCCAGTCGGGTGACCGGAAAATCACCCGAACTGACATCGATGCCTTTGAGGTCCAGGTCGTGCACAAAATGGGGCCGGTAGACCGGCTGCACCAAAACGCCCTCTTCAATGAGGTCTTCAATATTTGCGCAATCGATAATCGTGTCGAAGGCCAGATTAAGCTGGTCGCGCTGATCGTTTGTGATGCGCTCAGGCGAAGCCGTCAGGCCGATGAAGTGTGCGTCGGGCTTGCCGTTTTCTCTGAAATTGTCGAGGATCCGTTTATAGGCTGTGCCATTGGGCGATACGCGGTGCGCCTCATCGACAATGATCAGATCGGCCTTGGATATGGCGTCCGCCAACATCTCCTTAGCGCGCATATTGGTCGAGAGCAAAATATCGTAACCCTCAAAAGCATGCCCGGTGTCGGAAACCGCTAACTTGCGAACGCTGTGTTTTCGGCTCAAGGCCTTTTCGAGTTGCTCCAACAGCACAAGCCGGTGGCACAGCACGACAATCTTCTTGTCCTTATAGAACCGCTCTACGATCTCGCTCGCGAGCACGGTCTTGCCTGCGCCGGTTGGCGCTTTTAGAATAAACCTGCGGTATTGGCTGATGATCGATGGAAACTTATCGACGATTTCTTGTTGCCAATTTCTGAGATGCATTGAAAGCCTATATCAAAGAATGGACGACCGGGCCCTCAGAACGAGGGCAGGGTCAAAGAGCGTGATCTCGTAACGCGCCTGACGTCGCCTCCGATGAGGCAAAGCGCAAACGGACAGCTTATACTGAACAATCCCTCTGGTTCACAGCATTTTTTCGAATCTATCGTTATCTCACGGTTGCCGGTGCCCGCTTGCGGGAACAAAGCGGCCTCATTTATGTGAGAGAAGCGTGTGAGCAGAGAGGGGGAAATGTGAAGAGAGCCAACACATATGGCGCTGGCTCCCCACATAGACTTAAAAATCCCGGAGGTTTTTAACCATATGTCGGGAAAACTGTACCGGCGTTGCGCGGGTACGGTTTTTCAGGATGTCTGCTGGGCATTAGTAGCGCACGGTCATCTTTTTCACGCTTCCCCATACCCCTTTGCCTGAACGAAGGTATGTGGGTCGTTGAGGACAATGCGTATGTGATGCTCAATGTCATTTGTTGAAAAGGGTTTTGAGACAAAAGCACTGACCCCGGCATTTTTGGCATCCAAAATATGATGTGGATCCACCAGCCCTGACACCATAATAATCGGTGTATGGGATTTGTTTAAAGCCTCATCGTGGCGCACCATTCGGGTGAATTCGATGCCGTCAAAAATAGGCATTTCCCGATCGACGAAAATCAAATCAATGTGTTGGAATTTCTCACGCAAGATGGACAGTCCATCCACGGCATCAGCGGCTTGCAGGATGTCTTTGATGTCGATGGAACGTAGCGACCTGCAAATCAATTTACGCGTAAATTCACTGTCGTCGATGACAAGGCATCTCAGATCTTTCAGGTCCTGATCCTTGACGACCCGATCCCTGAGGGTCTGTTTGGGTGCAGGGGGCGGCGTAGGTAAGGCCCGCTTTTCCAGGACCGCGACAACATGGGTTCGCAGAATTTCCGGGGTAAACGGTTTGGCGACATAGCTGTCAATGCCAGCCTTTTTTGCCTCTGAAATATGAGACTGGGTCGTACGCGACATAACCATGATGATCGGTATGTCTGGGTTGGGCAGAGACACATCATTGCGCACCATTTGGGTAAACTGGGTTCCGTCAAAGATCGGCATTTCCTGATCGACAAGGACCATATCCACATGCTGACTTTTGTCTCTGAGTACACTCAGCCCATCGACCGCATCCTTGGTTTCAATAATATTTTGGGCACCAAAATCCACCAGCGCGTTTTTGATGAACTTGCGTTGAACGCCACTGTCATCAATGACGAGAAAACTGAGATTTTCAAGATCTTGATTGGCTGAGTTGGGGACGATGGTATCGGGGCCATCGTCATCGGCAGCAAATTCGATTTCCATTGTTGCGTTTCTCTGCCTGCACGGGTGCACTAATTTTTTTGTGTTCACGCTAATCCAAGGGTGATTTTACAATCATCATATAAACTATTGTGTCACAGAAATGTATTTTATGTCGGCTTGCGGGGGGGAAGTCGGCCTCTTTATTTAAATAAAGAGTGTGAGAAAGGGGCTCCCTTTACAGAATCAAAAGGCCCGGAGGTTTCCCCCCGGGCCTTTTATTGTGTTCGTCTGAGAACGCTTAGCCAGCGAAGTTGGCGTTGGCGAAGTCCCAGTTGACCAGATTGTCCAAGAACGCTTCCAAGAAGTCCGGGCGGCGGTTCTGGTAATCGAGGTAATACGCGTGTTCCCACACATCACAGGTGATGATCGGGGTCGCGCCGTCGGTCAACGGGCATTCGGCGTTCGGCGTTTTGGCGATTTCGAGCTTGTCGCCCTTTTTCACCAACCACGCCCAGCCGCTGCCGAACTGGGTCATGCCAGCGGTTTTGAAGGCTTCTTTGAACCCAGCGTAAGAACCGAACGACGCGTTGATCGCGTCGGCGATCGCACCGGTGGGCTCGCCGCCGCCATTGGGGCTCATGGAATTCCAAAAGAAGGTGTGGTTCCAGACCTGAGCGGCATTGTTGAAGATGCCGGCTTTGGACGCGTCGCCCGCGGTGGCTTTCATGATCTCTTCAAGAGACATGCTCGCCATGTCGGTGTCGGCCACCAAGCCGTTGAGGTTCACAACATAGGCGTTGTGGTGCTTGCCATGGTGGAAATCAAAGGTGTTGGCGGAGATGTGCGGAGCCAAAGCGTCTTTGGCGTAGGGAAGATCGGGAAGTTCAAAAGCCATTTTAGACCTCATTAAGTTAGCTATGATTGAAACAGTTCTAAACGATTGCCCAAAACATAGGGGGTTCGTGTGAAATTTCAAATGAACAATGGCCAACAATTGAATTTTTCCGCATCTAGGTCCATTTGCCCCTAAGATGCGCTCAGCCCCCCACTGATTTGAACGAAGAAGCCTTTATGCCCACATCCGATTTCTCCGTGCTTGAGCTGAGCCGATTGGACCGCGAGCGCCACCTGTGCGCCTTGGCGGCGCCTTATGACAAGCGCGCCGGGCTGATGGCGCTGATCGCGTTCAACCGGGAACTGGCGCGCATTGGCGCCACGGTGTCAGAGCCGATGTTGGGCAAAATCAAACTGCAATGGTGGATCGACGTGATACCCGGCATTTTGCAAGGTCGTCCACCGTCTCATCCCGTTGCCCGTGCGTTGGCTGAGGTGGCGGACCGGCTGCAACACCGATCAGGCCAATTGAAAGCCTTAGCCGAGGCGCGCAATTTCGATCTGGAAACCGCCAAACCCGCTTCCTTGGACGATGTGTTGGCATACGCGTATGCCACCGGCGGTGCGCTGCATACATTGATGTTGGATGTTTTGGGGGTTGCGGATGATGACGCGCACGCCGCTGCGCGCGACATTGGTGCGGCCTGGGCGTTGATCGGCGTGATGCGCGCGCTGCCTTATCAAACGTCCGGTCATGGTCGTGACATGTTGCCGTTGGGCGTATCGGTGCGTGATGTTTTGGTCCAGGCGCAAGGGCTATTGTGCGCAGCGCGCGAACGTTGCGTGCCCAAGGTCGCGCTGCCCGCCGTGCTGGTGGGCCGTTTGGCGGATCGCCATCTTGCTCGTCTTGAAAAGCAAAACTGGGACCCGGCGCTGATCGAAGAACCGCCAGCGGGCGCGGGCGCGGTCGTGACGGTGTGGTGGGGCAAGATCACTGGACGCTATTAAGGACGTTTTATTCCAAACGCCTAATTCCAAACGTCGCCGGGGGTGGGCGCGGTTGATTCGACCGGGACCGCCGCGTCGGCCTTGAGCACCATCAGCTCCAATTGAGAAAGCTGCGGAAAAATCGGTTTGGCGTGGCTGCGATACAGCAACAGTGCACCGCGAAGGGTGTCGGGAAATCCAGGCAGTGCATCGTCAAATTTGCGAATTTCCAGGGTGGTGACGGTGTCGGTTCCCGGTTCGCGGCTTTGCCACAGATAGGTCGGGTTCCCTTGGCGGGGGGCTGCCAACGGTGCGATGGCGCGTTCAATCATCTCGGTGGGCTGGCCGTAGCGGTTGGTGTAATAGCTGATCACATTTTCGAAGGCTTCGGTGCGAAATAGGCTATGAAAATTCGTCGCCCGGCCGGCGTCGTAACGGGCCACCGCGCGGGTGCCTTGATACATAATGGTATCGACCAAAAAGCTCTCTTCCAATTCGAACGGCCAACTGATCGTATCGATGCAAAAGACCGTTTCCGTGCCGCCTTTGGAGATACACGGTTTGTGGATGGTTTCTTGATCCAACAACTTAATGCGGTCTTCGCCGACTTCTTGGCCAATGACTGTGTTCGCGCCGAGCGCCAGTTCCACCCCATCCAAGATTTCACCGGTGGGTTCGATTTCGCTGAGCATCACCATTTCGCTGGGCAAGTCCGCACCCTCGACCTTAGTGACGTCCCAACCTTTTGTGCCTTGGACGTCTTCGGAGGTGCTTTCCAAAAGACCGGCAAGCTCGTCCACATCGTCGGGCAGCGCGGCGAAGGGATCGTCAGAGGCCGCAAACGGATCGTCAGGTGAAGGCGGGCTTTTGGGGTCTTTGCGGGCAACGTCTTGGGGTTCGTCCAAACCCTCAAGTAAGTCTGAAACGGCGGGCTCTTCGGCCCCATCCAAGGACTCGAACGGGCTGGCGAAGGGATCGTCATCGGCTGCGGCGATTTGGGCGTCGGGAGCACCTTGGGGTCCATCTCGTTTGACACCGTCGGCGGCAAGGGCAGTGCGGGGGTCGAGATCCAACCACGCCAACACGTCCGGGTCTACACCGCCGCCGAACGGTTTGGTGGGGTCATAGCGTTTGCCCGGAACGCCGGGGGCTTCCTTGAAGCTGGGGGCCGGGGGAATTGAAGCTGGATCCAGCGGGCGCGTCGCCGCATCCGGTGTCGCACCTTCCAGGGGCTGCTCGTCCTGCAAGGTGGCGTCGTCGATGAGCAGATCGCCGAAGGCATCTTCCAAGCTCGGCATCGGCTCGCTGGTGGTTTGTGGCGAGCCAACCGAGTAAGGCGGCAGATCTGGTGTATCCGTGCCGAGCGCGGCCACCTCTTCGGGCGTTAATTCACCAAGGTCCGGCGCTGGCGGCAGCTGGCGGGCCAATTCTTCCGGTGAAATCGGAACTTCCGGCCCTTTGATCACCGCGTCGCCGCGCTCCGCAGCGATTTGTTGCAGCTGTTTGGCCAGTTCTGCGTCGGAAACGCTGCCATCGTTCAGTCTGCGATCTTCCTCGCGCCGCGTCACCCCGGTGATGTTGGGCGGCTTGAAAAAATCTAAAAAGGTGGTGATGAACGTTTTTGCTGCCGAGGGCTTGGCCGCCTTTTCAGCCATCTTCTCAGCCGTCACTTGTTCTTTCGCTGGTTCAGGTTTAGGTGGCTCTGACGTGACGACTTCGATGGCGGGGGCGGGCGGTTCGACTTCGGCTTGCGCCAGACCTTTGTAAGGTGCCGACGGGGCTTGCGGCACGGGCAATTCGTCAAGCACGGGCAGTTCACCCGGCACGGGCAGGCTTTCGCTTGGCGTGGTTACGACGAACGGGTCGGGCTCTGCGGTATCCAAAGAGGCGGGTGGTTCATCTGCTGTGAGCACGGCTTCAGAGGTAGGCTCTGCAACAGGTGCGCCCACGGGTGCGTCCATGGGCTCATCCATGGGGACATCGACCATCTCAAACGGGTTTGCGTTGTCCGTCTGCTGCAGGTCTTCGATTTGCGGTTCTGGGACGGGCTGCTGTGGGACGGGGGCGGGTGTCGGGGCCGCAAAAGGCGATTGCGATCTGGCCAGCTCCTCGGCGCTGGGAACCGGCAGCGCAGGCTGCCCGCTGTTTTGCGCCTGCTTGGCATTGCGCACGGAAATCAGGTAATGGGCGATGTCGAAATAGCCCCGGTCGATGGCCATATCGACGGGTTGGGTGCCGGTATAATCGCGCGCTTCGACGTCAGCACCCTTGTCGATGGCGGCCCGCACGCCGCCCAGATCGTTGCGATCCACGGCGAGAAACAGCTCTTGCGTCGCGGCGTCGGGCAGTTGTTGAGCATAGGCCAGGGAGACGAAGCTGATGTCAGGCAGCGCTTGAACCGAACCAACAACAGGTCCCATCGCATACCCCATCGCACACACAGACACCGCGCACACCAATGCACCCGCCCGCGTGTAAAATCGCGCGGGTGGTGCGTAAGGGCGTGTTTTCTTGGTCTCGCGGGGCATGCGTCGCGTTTATATCCCTTGTCTCAAGTGCCAGTCTCAAGTGCTGGTCTCGTGTGCTCGAATTTGGCCTCTGATTTAAAACATCAATATTGGCCGAATTCCTGCAAAATGCTATACCACGGTCTGAAAGACAGGGCCCCAAAAAAAGTATAGCAGAAACCCTGTATGAGAGGATGACAAAACATGTTTAAGACTTTGAAAACAGGCCTCGTTGGCGCCGTATCCGCATGCTGTTTCACGTTCGCCGTGCAGGCCGAGGATGTCAGCCTCAAAAATGCAGACGGTTTGAGCCTGGGCGCCAGCTTAGAGCTCGCTGATGGCAAAACCGTGGCGGATGGGGTGGTTTTGCTGACCCACGGTACGCTGGCGCACAACAAAATGGAAATCATCGTCAACTTGCAAAAACTGTTGGCTGAGCGCGGCGTCAGCACCCTGGCGCCGACGTTGAGCCTCGGCGTCGACAGCCGCACCGGCATGTATGACTGCAAAGTGCCAGCGACCCACAAACATTCCGACGCGATGGTCGAAATCGGCCTGTGGCTGGGCTGGTTGAAGGGTCAAGGGGCAAGCAACGTGGTGCTCGCGGGCCATTCGCGTGGCGGCAACCAGACGGCTTGGTTCGCGGCGCGTGAAAACGATCCGCTGGTGTCCAAAGTGGTGCTGATCGCGCCCGCGACGTGGGATGCCAAGGGCGCGGCCAAGGGTTTTGAGAAGACCCACAAGCAGCCGCTTGCCAAGGTTTATGCCGAGGCCGAAGCCTTGGTCGCTGCGGGCAAAGGTGCTGAGTTGATGAAGGGTGTGGGCGTTTTGTACTGCCCCGGCGCGGACGTCACGGCGGACAGCATCGTCGACTACTACACCGAAGATGACCGCATGCACACGCCCAACCTGTTGGCGCTGATCAACGTGCCGGTTCTGGTTGTCGCCGGTACCGAAGACACCGTGGTCAAAGGCCTGATCGAAGCGGTCGAACCGATGGCCGACGGCGAAAAAATCCAGATCGCGGTGATCGACGAAGCCGATCACTTCTTCCTCGATTTTTACATCGAGGATGCTGCGGATGCGATTGCCGAATTCATTCAATAAGACGTTTATTCCGTAAGATCTTAGGGGCGGAGGCGTTTAAGACGCTTCCGCCTTTTTGATTGCGTCGCGTGCGCCGATGCGCGCGGTCCACGCTTCGAGCAGCGGATAGTCGCTGAGCGGGATGTCGGCGAAGTCTTCCAAGATGGTCATCCACGGATACAAGATCATATCGGCGATGGAATATTCGCCCGCCAGATAATCGCCATTTAGGGCGAGCGCGCCTTCAAGTACGCCCAGTGCACGCCGCGTGCGGTTGCGGGCGCGTTCTTCGGAATAAATTTGCGGTGCGTCGGCTTGCAAGGTGTAGTGGTAGATGTCGAGCATCGCGGGCGTCAGGCTGGCGGCTTCGAACAGCAGCCATTTCAGCGTTTCAGCGCGCTCCGCCGGGCGGTCCAGGCCGGGCAGGAAACGCCCGGTTTTTTCCGCCAAATAGATCATGATCGCGGACGATTCAAACAGCGCCGCGCCGGTGTCGGGATCGAAGATGCCCGGCACTTGGCCGGTGGGGCTGGCGCGGTTGAAACGGTCTTGCTCCGCGCTGCCGTCTTCGAGAAAGCGGTCGTCGATGAGGCGATGTTCCAAGCCCAACTCTTCGAAGAGGATCTTGGCTTTCAGCACGTTCTGGGTCGGGTGGCCGTAAAGTTCGATCATACTTTTGTGTCCTCCATCCACGCTTGCAAGGCTACTAGCCCACGGGCGCACACGGCGGCTTTGCGGGCTTTTTTGCGGTCGCCGCGTTTGAGGCGCTTGCCGCGTAATTCCGGTGGGCGGTCATCGATTTCGGCGGGCGGGAACAGGCCGAAATTGATGTTCATGGGCTGATAAGTCTCGGCCTCGGCGTCGCCGGTGACATGACCCAACAACGCGCCCAGCGCGGTGGTGTTCGGTGGTGGGGTGGTGTCTTGCTCCAACCGCTCACGACTGGCGAAGCGCCCGGCCAATAGCCCGATGGCGGTGCTTTCTACGTAGCCTTCACAGCCGGTGATTTGCCCGGCGAAGCGAACCGAGGGCTTGGATTTGAGGCGCAAATTGCGGTCCAAAAGCTCAGGGCTTTTGATGAAGGTGTTGCGGTGCATGCCGCCCAAACGCGCAAATTCAGCGTTTTCCAGGCCCGGAATGGTGCGAAAAATGCGCTTTTGCTCGCCGTATGTCAGCTTGGTCTGAAAACCGACCATGTTCCAAATGGTGCCGAGATCGTTGTCTTGGCGCAGCTGTACGATGGCGTAAGAACGCCGCTCCGGGGCATTGGGGTTGGTCAGGCCGACTGGCTTCATCGGTCCAAAGGTCAACGTCTCGACCCCGCGTTCGGCCATCACCTCAATGGGCAGACAGCCTTCGAAATACGGCGTGTCTTTTTCCCAGCCTTTGAAATCTTGTTTTTCCGCATCCAACAACGCCTGGATAAAAGCGTGGTATTGCTCGCTGTCCATGGCGCAGTTGATGTAATCAGAGCCATCCCCCTTATCGTAGCGCGACTGGTACCAGGCTTTGGTGAAATCGATGCTGTCTTTGTAGATGATCGGCGCGATGGCGTCGAAAAAGGCCATTTGATCGGCCCCGGTGAGGGTGCAGATTGACTGCGACAGCGCGTCGGACGTCAGCGGCCCGGTGGCGACGATGACGCTGTCCCAATCCAGGTTTTCAAGATCGATGATTTCCGCGCGTTCGATGGTGACCATCGGATGATCGCCGAGCGCTTTTTCCACCGCGGCGGAAAAGCCGTCGCGATCGACCGCCAGTGCGCCGCCCGCGGGCACCCGGTTGGCGTCGGCAGAGGTCATGATCAGTGATCCCAAGCGGCGCATTTCTTCGTGCAGCAAGCCCACCGCGTTGGCGGTGTGATCGTCGGCGCGCAACGAGTTGGAACACACCAATTCCGCCAATCCGCCGGTTTGATGGGCGGCGGTGGTCTTGGTCGGGCGCATTTCGTGCAAAATCACGGGAATGCCAGCCTCGGCGATTTGCCATGCGGCTTCCGAGCCCGCGAGCCCGCCGCCGATGACATGAATGGGATGAGTGTTTTGGGTCATGGCAGCAGTCTTAATCCCCCCCGGTCCGCGTTGCAATCCCTTGCTTGTGCACTTGACAGGTTGAGGAGGCGAGGCTACCTCTGCGGCGTGTTTAACGAGGAGAGACCCACCGTGGAGCAGTTTCAGACCGAAACCTACAAATTCGTCCTGATCGGCGTGGCCGTGATTGTGTTTATGCGTTTTTTACCGCGCATCAAGGCCAAAATGCTGGGCATTCCGTTCGTCAAAGCCGCAGAGGTTAAAAATCGCATGGACGCGGGCGAAGAGATCATCGTCATCGATGTGCGCACGGCGGGTGAGTTTACCGGCAACCTGGGCCATATCGAAGGTGCGCTGAATCTCGACGCGTCGGCGTTGAGCGCAAAGTTGTCCGAGTTGGCCGAACAGCTGGAACCCTACAAAAACGACCCCATCGTGGTGACGTGTCGCACCGACAACCGATCCCCCGGCGCGGCGCGCATTTTGTTTCAAAAGGGCTTTAAGAACCTAGCGATCATGGGCGGCGGCATGAGCGGCTGGAACCGTGCGGGCTACCCGGTCGCCTATAAGCGCTGAATTCATCGTTCAACGGGTTGCTTAGCGGGCCAAAATGGTTTCGACCGCGCTGTCATGAACACGCGGTTGGCTGTCATGAATACTCGGTTGGTGCCGGGCGAGCGGACGCGTTTGCGGGTGTAAGCGCGCGCTGTGTTGAAATGCCTGCTCGAGATGCTGGCGGATCTGGGTGAGGTCGACACGGCGCGGCGGCGTGATCTTGTGGATCTGCTCTTTGGCGCGAAACTGCGCACACTTCTCAGCCTCCAAGGCCGTGATGCTGGTGCACCGGCCCTTGGCCCAATAAAAACAGCTCGTTCGCTTACATTGAATATCGTTCATGACCACCACTTAAGCGCTATGCGTGACAACATTACGTCGGTTTCTTTACGTTTTGTAAAGGATTTGGTGTTGTGCACGTGTGATGGTCGTCACAGTTCGATTCGATGTTCTGCAACCTGTTGATATATTGTGTTATTTTTACTCTGAGTCGTCCTGATCTCGATGGATGTGGTCACGGATAGGGATGTCACTGGCGACGATGTGACGGAGCAACCATACTTGCACAAGGCTGACCAAGCCTTTCCAATCGTCTACACCTGCACCACTCATGACATCTTTGCTGATTTCCGCGATTTCGTTTCGCAACTCGTCATGTTCGCGTTTGTGTTGACTGAGGTTGGGGTAGCAGATGTTTTGCATGATGCGTTCTTCGTATTCGAAGTGCGCGAGCGCGTGATCTACAAGATCTTTGAAAACAGCCTGCTTCTCTTCCAAAGTGGCCGTCTCGGCAGAAAGCACATCAAGCAAATTCTGCGATAAGTAGAGCAATTCTTGATGCTGACGATCGATGGAAGCGACGTCAGTGGAAAATTTATCCGACCATTCAAGTTCTGTGGAGGTCATTGTTCAGCTCCTGCCCGTGAGAGACGAAAGAGCGCGAAAGCCGGGCGTAGAGGAGAAGGAGAGCCCCACCAAAAAGCCCGGGAGGATCATACTTTCGTACTCGGACTATTATAAACGCTGCAGGGGTTGTGAAGCAACGAACATGCTGAAAAAATGGGACAATTTTCCGGCCCGTAACATTATCGTCACATTGTTGGCGGATCTTGATGCTATGCTCTTAATGCACGTGGTGGTCTGGCTAAGGGGCTGAGGGTGAAATGGTGAATACGACAGGGGCCGATCAAAGCAATTTAGAGGTCGAGCTTAAATTCGAATTGACCCTGGCGGACGTACGCAAGCTGTGCCGCACGTCGGGGTTCCAGTCTCTGCAGACGGCGCGCCCGCGCACCAAGACCCTGCGCGCGACCTATTTTGACACACCCGACGATAAACTGACCAAGCGCGGCATATCCTTGCGGGTGCGCAAGGAAAGCCGCCGCTATGTGCAGTGCCTCAAAGCCGAGGCGTCTGATGCGTCCTCCACCGGCTTTGCTCGTCATGAGTGGGAATGGCCGGTGCCGGGGCCGGATTTGGACGCAGCGTTGCTGCGCCGCGACGACGACATCAAGACGCTGCTGAAGGGCGTTGATTTGTCTAAGCTGGACCGTGTGTACGGCACCGACATCAAGCGCCAAAGCCGCGAGCTGCACACCCCCGGCGGGGCGGTGATCGCGTGCGAAATCGATCAAGGCCGAGTGCTCGCCGGCGATGGGGAGGCCCCGCTGATCGAACTGGAATTGGAGCAGCTTTCGGGCGATGTGCGCGAACTGTTGAACACCGCACAGTTGATCACCCAGACGGTGCCTGCACGTCTGTCTCAGCGCACCAAGGCCCAGCGGGGCTTTGTTTTGGCGCGTGGTACGGGACATACGTGGGTGAAAGCGCGCAATCCCAAGCTGAGCAAAAAGGCGAGTGCCCAAGACGTGTTGCGGTCTTCGGTGCTGGAAGGGCTCAAACATCTCATCGCCAATGAGGACTGCGTGCTGACGCGCTGTCATATCGAAGGCGTGCACCAGATGCGCGTGGCGCTCAGGCGCATGCGATCGGTCATCACCACCTACAAAAAACTGCTGCCCAAAGGAAGCTATGAAACCTTGAGCCAGGGTTTGAAGGATGCCGGTTCGGCGTTGGGAGCCGCACGTGATTGGGATGTGTTTTTGGACGAGGTTCTGTGCGCGGTCGAGACCGGCTTTGAACACGATCCGGCGCTGAGCGTGATGAAGACCCACGCCGAACGGCGCTTGGTTCACGCCTACAGCGAGGCCGATGCGCTCATTCACAGTCCCGCGTATGCGCGCTTGCTCTGTGATGCGTTGGTGTGGATCGCCACATCCGCCCTGAACGTGCCCGCCCTGAACGTGCCCGCCACGGATGTCGCCAAGGGCATTTTGGCCAAGCGTCATGAGCGCTTGCTGCGCGTCGGCAAGGGGCTCAAGTCTATGTCTATAGAGCAACGCCACATGTTGCGCATCGCCATCAAAAAAGCCCGCTACGCGGCTGAATTTTTCTCCGACCTTTATCCCGACAAACACGCCCGACCTTATCTGCGTGGCCTCAAGACCCTTCAAGAAAGCCTGGGCCATCTCAACGATTTGGCCACGGCGGAACGCTTGATGGCCGATCTTGCGAACGGCGTGCGCGGTGCGGACGCCGCAGCGCTGCATCGCGCGGCGGGCATGGTCGAAGGATGGTACATGCATGCGCAAACGCTTCGTGAAGACGACCTGCTGAGCGCTTGGAAGCGCTTTTGCAATACCAAAATGTTTTGGTGATACGGCCTATTTTTTAGCCGTTTTGCGCTTTTTTAGGTGCGGGGCGAGGTACTTGCCGGTGTAGCTCTTTTTCACCTTGGCGACCGCTTCGGGCGTGCCTTCGGCGATGATCTCGCCGCCTTTCGATCCGCCTTCGGGGCCTAAATCGATGATCCAGTCGGCGGTTTTGATGACCTCCAGATTGTGTTCGATGACGATCATGGTGTTGCCCTGATCGACCAAGGTGTGCAGCACTTCCAACAGTTTTTTGATGTCTTCGAAATGCAACCCGGTGGTCGGCTCATCCAAGATATACAGGGTCTTGCCGGTTGCGCGTTTGGACAGTTCTTTGGCCAGCTTGACGCGCTGCGCCTCGCCGCCCGACAGGGTGGTGGCTTGCTGGCCGAGGTGGATATAGCTGAGCCCCACTTGATTGAGCGTCGCAAGCTTGTCGCGGATCGACGGCACGGCTTTGAAGAACTCCACGCCTTCTTCGACGGTCATGTCCAACACGTCGGCGACGGACTTGCCGCGAAATTGAATTTCCAGGGTTTCGCGGTTGTAGCGCTTGCCTTTGCAGACATCGCATTCGACGTAGACGTCGGGCAGGAAGTGCATTTCGATCTTGATCACGCCGTCGCCTTGGCACGCTTCGCAGCGCCCGCCCTTGACGTTGAAACTGAACCGTCCCGGTTTGTAGCCACGGCGTTGAGATTCCGGCAGGCCCGCGAACCATTCGCGGATCGGCGTGAACGCCCCGGTGTAGGTCGCGGGGTTGGAACGCGGGGTGCGGCCGATGGGCGACTGATCGATATCGACGATTTTGTCGATAAACTCGACCCCTTCGATGCGCTCGTGCGCCCCCGCGTGCAGGCGCGCACCGTGCAGACGCCGCGCCAGGGCTTTGTACAGGGTTTCGATCACCAAAGACGACTTACCGCCACCCGACACCCCGGTGACGCAGGTAAACGTGCCCAGCGGGAAGTCTACGTCGACGTTTTGCAAGTTGTTGGCGGTGGCGCCGATGACCGAAATCTGTTGATCCTTGCGTCCCGGTCGGCGCGTGGCGGGTACTTCGACGCAACGCTTGCCGGTGAGGTACTGACCGGTGAGACTTTTGGGTTCCGCCATCACTTCTTCAGGCGTGCCGCGGGCGATCACTTCGCCGCCGTGCACGCCCGCGCCGGGGCCGAGATCGAGCAGATAGTCCGCTATGCGGATGGCGTCTTCGTCGTGTTCGACGACGATCACGGTGTTGCCCAAATCGCGCAGTCGTTTGAGGGTTTCCAGCAATCGGTCGTTGTCGCGCTGGTGCAGGCCGATGGATGGCTCATCCAGCACGTACAGAACACCGGTGAGACCCGAACCGATCTGCGACGCCAAGCGGATGCGCTGGCTTTCGCCGCCCGACAGGGTGCCCGAGGCGCGCGCCAGGGTCAGGTACTCCAACCCGACGTTGACCAAGAAACCGAGGCGTTCGTTGATTTCGCGCAAAATGCGCCGGGCGATTTCACCTTGCTGCTTGGTGAGGGTTTGTTCGACGTTCATGAACCACTGGGCGGCTTCGTCGATGGGCATGGCGGTGACTTCGGATACGTTCAAGCCGGCAATCTTCACCGCCAAGGCTTCGGGCTTGAGACGGTGCCCGGCGCAGGTTTCGCACTTGGTCACGGTTTGGTATTTGCCCAGCTCGTCACGCACCCAGTTGCTGTCGGTTTCCAACCAGCGCCGTTCCATGTTCGGCACCACGCCTTCGAACGGCTTGGTGACCTGATAGCTTTTGCGTCCGTCGTCGTAGTGCATCAGCACCTCTTCGCCGTCGGTGCCGTATAGCAGCTTGTTTTGAACGGTCTTGTCGAGATCTGCGAACGGCGTTTTGAGGTCAAAGCCGAAGTGGTTGGCGAGGCTTTCCAAAGTCTGATTGTAATACGGCGACGACGATCCCGACCACGGCGCGATGGCGCCTTGGGCCAAGGTCAGGCGGTCGTCGGCGATCACCAGTTCAGGGTCGAAATACATTTCCGTGCCCAAACCGTCGCACGCCGGGCACGCGCCGAACGGGTTGTTGAACGAAAATAGCCGTGGCTCGATCTCATCGATGGTGAAACCGGACACCGGGCAGGCGAATTTGGCGGAAAAGGTGGTTCGCTTGCCACTTTTGGCATCTTCGGTGAACGCCAAGCCATCTGCGAGGCCCAGCGCGGTCTCAAAACTGTCGGCCAGCCGGGTTTGCAAACCTTCTTTGAGCGCCAAGCGGTCGACCACCACTTCGATGTTGTGCTTGACCTTTTTGTTGAGCGCGGGGACGTCTTCGATGTCATGGATTTCGCCATCGACTTTGACGCGCTGGTAGCCCTTTTTGGCCAGTTCTTGCAGTTCTTTTTTGTATTCGCCTTTGCGCCCACGCACGATCGGGGCGAGCAGATACAGCCGGGTGCCGGGCTCCATCGTCATCACCCGGTCAACCATTTGGCTGACGGTTTGGCTTTCGATGGGCAGGCCCGTGGCGGGCGAATGCGGTACACCGACGCGCGCCCACAGCAAACGCATGTAATCGTAAATTTCCGTGACCGTGCCGACGGTGGAGCGCGGATTGCGGCTGGTGGTCTTTTGTTCGATGGAAATTGCCGGCGAAAGGCCTTCGATCAGATCCACATCAGGCTTGGACATCAGCTCCAAAAACTGGCGCGCATAGGCCGAAAGGCTTTCGACGTAGCGCCGTTGGCCTTCGGCATAAATGGTGTCGAACGCCAACGAAGACTTGCCCGAACCCGACAATCCCGTGATCACGACCAATTTGTCGCGGGGGATTTTGACTTCGATGTCTTTCAAATTGTGTTCGCGCGCGCCGCTGACGTGGATGAATTCGTGCATTTTTGAGTAACTTGCCGATTTTGTGAGTGGAGGGCTCAGCCAAAGCCCGGAATGCCAGATGTAGCCTTATGTCGTGTGTGCGTAAAGGGGCAGCGCACAGTCCAGGATTAAGAAGATCTGAGTGTTACAGAAAACGCTGGATTTACAGACTTTAAATGGTGAGAATACCCCTATATAGGAAGCGGTTAGGCATTGCTTAACAAGCGTGGGGGACAATGTGCCATTATGGCCCTATGCTGATGATCTTATTCTGGTTCTTCGTCGGCGATCCCCTGAACGGCCCCTTGGGTGTGAGAGTGTATGTCTGATTATAATCTGTCACGACTGAATTTCTTGATTGTCGATGACAACAAGCACATGCGGGCTCTGGTCAAGAGCATCTTGCACGCGCTTGGGGTGAAGAACGTATTGGAAGCGTCCGACGGCGCGGACGCGTTCAAGGAACTGCGCCACTTTCCCGCCGATGTGATCATTTGCGATTGGAACATGTCGCCGTTGGACGGCCTGGATTTCGTGCGCATGGTGCGCACCGGGTCCGATAGCCCCAATCCTTTCGTCCCGATCATTATGTTGACGGGACATACTGAAATGAACCGTGTGATGGAAGCGCGCGACAGCGGCGTTCATGAGTTCCTGGCCAAGCCCATTTCGGCTAAAAAGCTCTATTCGCGTATTCGTTCCATCATCGAAAACCCGCGCCCATTTGTGCGCGCGGGCCTGTATTTTGGCCCCGACCGGCGACGTAAAACCAACCCCAATTACAATGGGCCGGAACGCCGCAAGGCCGATGCGGACGCTCTTGAAGGTGGCGGTGGCGGTGGTGGCGGTGACGGCGGCGGCGGCGGCGGTGACGGTGAAGCCCCCGAACTGTCCCAAGATGAGATCAACGCCCTGTTGAACGGTTGATATGGTTAATGGTGCTGATATGTGGATTGAGTTCGAGTTTGAAGGAACACCCTAAACGGGGTGTTTTCAATGAAGACCAAAAACAACGCTGCGGGGGTGCCCGCACAAGGCCCGTGTGTACATAGGAAGTTCGAATGTCAGACGAAAAACCCGCACAAGCTCAAGTGATTAGACCTCCGCAGACCTTGCAAAACAAGGTCGAAAAAGGCGGTCCCGGCGCTGTTGATCTTGAAGCTTTAGCCAAAGCGGAAGAGGTGATCGCAAACCTTGCCGACGATTATCTCGATTGGGTGAAAGAAGATTTGGTGCGCCTCGAAGCGGCTTACGATCAGCTCAAAAGCGGTGAGGGCGATGTCGCGGCGAACCTCGAGAACATTTTTCAGATTGCTCACGATATGAAAGGTCAAGGCGGCAGCTTCGGCTACGACTTAATGACCGCGATCGGCGATCATTTATGCCGCTTGGTGGAAAAAATGGACACCGCCGGTCCGCGCGAAGTGCTGATGGTCCGAGTCCATATCGACGCCATGCGGGTGGTCATCACCAAAGAACTCAAGGGCGATGGCGGTAATGAGGGGCGACAGCTTTTGATGGGGCTGACCTTGGTTGGTGACAAGGTTTAGTGACGCTTAATACGCTGTGTAAACAATGCGTTGGGCAATTTTATTAAATTCTAAGGTTAGCGTGGAGGGGCGTGATATTTAATGTCGGACGCACGCACTTCATTGCCAGAACCCAGATATCTGCACCTGACGTTTCGTTACGTCGGGGTGTTGTTCGTGATCGCGTTGCTGACCGTATTGATCTTTTGGATTTCATATTCGGTCACACTGGAACAGCAAAAAGACGGTGAGGTCATCTCCGTCAGCGGCCAACAACGGACGTTGACGCTGGACGTCGAGATGCTGGGTAGGCAATTGCAATACACCACGGATGTCGCGAGCCGCGTGGCTCTTCAAGAGCGTTTAATCACCGTTTTGGAGCGGCTAGAGCGGATGCATTTGATCTTGGCGTATGGCGATTTGGGCGATGGAAATGCGCTGCCGATGTCCGAGGCGGTTCAGGCGTTGTTTTTCGATACGAAATCGAGCCTGGACAGAAAGATTCGCCAATTTATCGAATACGGTTTCGATCTCAGTCTTACCGATGAAAGAGACACCCGTGCGGTTCGCAAGGCGCGGGCGGCTTTGAAGGGCGTGATTGCGATGCGCCCTGAAATCGATGCGGGCCTCGACCAAGTGGTGGCGGCCTATCAATTCGAAACAGATGCGAAAATCTCTAAGCTCAAAGCCATTCAACAAGCGGGTTTGTTCGCCACGCTTGCTGTTCTTCTGGCATCCGCGGCGATTATTTTTCGCCCCATGGTGCGCAAAATCAGAAGCTACTTCACCGAATTACGTGACATGCACGACCAGTTAGCCATTAGCAACGTCGAATTGGAAATGGCCAAGGATAAATTCGAAAAGCAAGGGACCGAGCTGGTCGGCATGTCGGAAGATCTGCACTGGGCTCGGATTGAGTCGGAACGCGCGCGCGCCGCTATGGGCGGGTTCATGTCGTCCATGAGCCACGAGCTGCGCACCCCGCTCAACGCCATTTTGGGTTTTTCGCAATTGATGGAATACGACAAGCGCACCCCGCTGGCGCCGTCTCAAGAAGAAGCCATCGCCATCATCAAACAAAGCGGTGGGCATCTGTTGGATTTGATTAATGAGCTGCTCGACCTCAGTAAAATCGAGTCAGGCACTTTTCAGGTCGATCTCGAGCCGCTTGAACCCAAGGCGCTTATTGGCGAATGCGTCAGCCTCACGGCAATGCAGGCGGAAATTGCTGACATTGAACTGACCGATCTGACCAAGGACAAGGCTTTTTCGCAGATTCTCGCCGATGTTGGGCGGGTGCGCCAAGTGCTGCTGAATTTCATCACCAACGCCATCAAATACAACTCCGTGCGTGGAACCGTGCACATCAATTGCCGCGACGAAGGCGGGTTTGTGGTCTTCAGCGTCACGGACACGGGGCCGGGCTTGTCTGAACAGCAGTTAGAGTTGCTGTTCGAGCCCTATGCGCGTCTGGGGGCCGAACATACCAACATCGAAGGCACCGGGCTGGGCTTGACCATCACCAAGAAGCTGGTGGAACTGATGGGCGGCGAAATCGGTGTGGATAGTGAACTGGGCCGTGGCAGCACGTTTTGGTTCAAGTTGCCGTTAGCGGCCTAGACGCCTAGACGGTCGCGAAAAGCTTCCAGCCACGCCAAATGGGCTTCCAATTGGTCGATGTCGTGGTCTAGCCATGCACCCAAATGGCCGGGGTCTTTGCTGTGATGGGCGCGCAGATCATCCAAGCGCGCCAGCTCCGTGTCGCAGTTTTCAATCAGCAAATCGATTTGCTCGCCCTGGGCACTTGGTTGCAAAAGGTGCAAAAAACGCAGCTTCAGCGTGGTGATCAGCTTATTCACTTCACCGCCCGCAGATCGGATGCGCGAGGTCATCAAGATTTTGAGCTCACCGTCGCCTTTTGCGGTGAGGCGCAGTAGGGCGTCGTCTTCCATGCCGACGCCGTCGATCGGTTCGACCAAGCCTTCGAACTTCAACAGTTCGATCGATGTGCCCATGATGTCGAGCGACGGTCCGGTGATGCGGCTGGTGAAGTGGCGGATGGCGCTGGCCAGCTCGCTGTAACGCAAAGGCTGCTCAGCGAGCGCGAGCGTGCCGAGCGCGCACAGGCGAATGGCTTCCTTGGGCGTCAGGGTGTTGTCGGCAAACATGTAGGGCGCACATCTCCTTGAGAATCGCGACCATTATAGCGGAGTGCTGTAAGGCGGTCACGATTGTGCTGCACCACGATATAGGGCGCTAAGGCGGCGTGTGCAAATGAGCAAAAAGGTTGGCGGCGAATGCAGTTGGGGGGAAGTGGTTACTTTTTTTTAATGCCGCGCAGGGTTTTGATGGCTTTTTTGCGGTGCGCGCGGACCAGTTTGACTTTCTTTGACAGTTTGGTTTTGGCGTCGCCGGACGCGTCGGCAAGCTTCGCTTCCAAGTGAGTTTGCTTGACCTTGAGCTTTTTGAGGATTTTCTTCAAGGCGTCGCGGCGCTTGCGGCCCTTAGATTCCTCAACTGTTTCAAGCGCCTGCTTGAGCTTATCCAGAAGTTCACTCGTGGTCATGCGCTCATCTCCATCCCGGTTGTTGAGCCTATTTTAACCTGCTTTTGTGTGTTTTGCTTCACTGAAACGTGACCGTCACATAAAGTTCACGAAAGTGTTGGCGCGTCATTTTGTTTTAGGCTCGTCCGTAGCCAAATTCTCGATATCGTCCTCATCCAAAGCCACCAACAGCGCGGCGGCGTGATCGTCGGCGTCGTGTACGCCAAACAGAACGCCGCCCATTTCGGCCAGATTCCACACCACATTGCGGGCGTAATCCAAGTCGTTCATCAACGATGTAGCTTGCGCCGCCGTGATGCGGCGTTCGCGGATCAGCGTGTCCAGCGTGTCGATGGCGGTGGTGTTTTGTTCTTCGGCGCGCACCTTGAATTCGTCGAGCTCCAGAATGTCGCCATTCTCAAAGCCTGACTGGCGCAGCTCTTCAAGGGTGCGCATGAGCATGCCCAATTCGGTGCGAATGCGGTTGTATTCGCGGCGCACATCGTCATTGTCCGACGCGATATTGGCGGACATGTTTTTGCGTAGGTGTTTGATCTCTTTAACGCTTTGTACGATGTTCCCACAGGCGCTGCGCAGGTCGTAGACGTTGCTGGCGAATTCCGGCGGCAGGTGGCTTTGCGCCTGGCTGATGAATTCGACAATCGCTGCGTAGAGCGTCTTGACCTTACTCATGTAGATTTGGTCAAGGTCGAAATCCATCACCTCGCGGCTGTATTCGGTATGCTTGTCGAGGTCGATGTCGGACAAAATCTGGTGGCGGTGCAAGCTCAAGCCATGGGCCATGATTTCAAAGGCGTTGTCGTAAAGATGAACGGCTTCATTGCGCACCGCTTCGAGCAGTGTTTCAGGGAATTCGACCACTGCGTCGTTGAGGAATTTCGGCTCAACCACGGTGGTTGTGGGGGCGGGAATGACGCGTTCGAGAAACGTCACAAGCTTGCCCGTGAACGGCGTCATCACGGCGACGCCGATGAAGTTGAAGATGGTGTGAAACACCGCCAGCTTCATGGTGTAATCGTCCGCCCCAATGCCGACGTTGGCGGAAACGCCGTCCACCGCCCACATCAGTTGGTGGATAAAGGCGATCGCGATCAAGCCGGTGGTGGCGTTGAAGATCAGGTGCGCACCCGCCAAACGCTTGCCTTGATGGTTGGCGCTGATTGATCCGATGATGGCGGTGATGGTGGTGCCGATGTTGGCCCCGATGGCCAGCGCCAAGCCGTTTTCGTACGTGATCTGCCCCGACCCCAAGGCGGTGATGATGATCACCAAGGTAGCGTGGCTCGATTGCATGATCACGGTGGCGGCGAGGCCGATGCCGACATAAACGAACAGGCCCAAGTAGCCGCTGAGCGCAAAAGAAGCCAAATCCACGGTGTCACGGAAGGCCTCGAATCCTTCTTTCATGTAGTGGATGCCCAAAAACAAAAAGCCCAGCCCGGCCAATACATAGCCGATGCCTTTGATGTGTTTCGACGACTGCAGCACCAGCACCACGCCGAACACCAGCATGGGCATGGCATAGGCGGAAATCTTCACCTTCAGCCCCAACCCGGCGACCAACCACGCCCCGGTGGTGGTGCCGATGTTGGCGCCGAAGATGATGCCGATGCCCGATCCCAAACCGATCAGCCCGGCGCTGAGAAACGAAATCGTGATCACCGAAACCAGCGAGCTGGACTGCATCACCGTGGTTGATGCGATACCGAACAAAATGCTTTTCCACAATTTGTTGGTGGTGCGCTGAAGCAGCTTTTCCAACAATCCGCCGGTGAAGGCTTTAAAGCCGGCCTCTAAAAACAGCATGCCGAATAGAAAGACCGACACGCCGGCCGCAATTTCCTTGAAATTCGGGCTGATCCAAAACCCGTAGGCCAGGAGCAGCAGTATGGTCGGCAGAACTATTCGTTTCAGCATCGGTGTTCCGGGTCTTGTTTCGGGGGATAAAGGGGCGCAAGCGTGGGCTTACGGCAGCATGAAACCCCTGATGGTGAAAAACAGCATCGCAGCCATGGCACCCGACAGCGGCACCGTGATGATCCACGCCGACGCGATCTTTAACGCCATGGAGCGTTTGACCAAGGCTTTGTGGACTTCGCGGTTCAAGCTCTTGCGGTCGCTTTTGGTGAACGCGGATTCGGCTTTGCGAGCCTTTAGCGCCGTGAGCATGTTTTGCTTTTCGATCAGCGGTGCCGCTTCGAATTTGCTCAAAAATGCTTCCACCTCGGCCTCGTCTGCACCGTGGTGGTGGTCGCGAATTTCTTGCAGCATGCGCTGGTAGTTCTTCTTGATGTATTCGCGCAAAAAACCGACCCCGAACACCGCGCCGATGGCGACGTGGGTGGAGCTGATCGGCATGCCCATTTGGCTGGCGATGATCACCGTGATGGAGGCGGACATGGCGATGCAAAAGGCCCTGGCTTGATCCAATTCAGTGATTTCCGAACCGACGGTGCGGATCAGTTTTGGCCCATACAGTGCCAAGCCAAATGCAATGCCGAGTGCGCCGATGACCATCACCCACAGCGGAATGGGTGCCTTTGTGGCAACCTCACCGGTGACGATGGCGTCGTAAATACCCGCCAGCGGGCCGACCGCGTTGGCGACGTCGTTGGCCCCGTGGGCGAAGCTTAAAAGGGCGGCGGCGAAAATCAACGGGAATACGAATAGCTTGTTTACGCTGGCTTTTTCAGATGCCATCCCTTGGGTTTTCTTCAACACCATGGGTTTGATGATCAGGTATGACAAGGCCGCCAGGACCGCGCCGATGCCCGCAGCGCCCAGCAAGTCGACCTTGATGACGTGCTTGACGCCCTTGAGCATCAGATAAGTGGCGAAGGCAAACACCATCAGTGAAATCAGGATCGGCACAATCTTTTTCGCCGCTTCCAAGACATCGCGTTGGTACATGATGGTTCGTTTGATGATGTATAAAAACAGTGCTGCAATGATGCCGCCAAACACCGGGGATATGATCCAACTGGCGGCGATCGCACCCATTTTGCCCCAATTAACGACATCCCAGCCCGCCGCGGCGATACCCGCGCCCATCACGCCACCGACGATCGAATGGGTGGTCGAAACCGGAAGGCCGTTCATGGTGGCGATGTTCAACCACAATGCGCCTGCCATCAATGCGGCCAGCATCAGCCAGATGAAGGTGTCGGGATCGACGATCAAGGCGGGATCGATGATGCCTTTTTTGATCGTGCCGACCACATCGCCACCGGCGATCAGCGCCCCTGCGGCTTCGAAAATGGCGGCAATAATGATAGCACCGGTGAGGGTTAGGGTTTTGGAACCGACGGCGGGGCCGACGTTGTTGGCGACGTCGTTGGCGCCGATGTTCATGGCCATGTAACCGCCGACCATGGCGGCAGCAATCATCAGGTAAGCGTTGGGAATGCCCTTAAACATCATTCCCGAATAAATAAGCACCCCAACCAGAAACAAGATCGCAGTGCCGAGACGCAAAAATTCTTGACGCGAAGCAAGGGTCGCGTGCTCGATTTGGGCCAAATTTTTCAGTTCCATGCAGTCTTTCCCCTAAAAGCGTTACATCACAATTCACAATAGATAATTGTAAATTAAAGTGGGCCGCTTGTGTATTAAATCTGCAACAATTTTGTAACAATTGTAAGGGGCGTGATTCAGGCACAAAAAAACAACGACCATCGTGATGGCCGTTGTTGTGTGTGGTGGAGGGGCGTATTAAACGCGCGGCAAGGTTACTTCGGTTTGGCCGAGGTATTTGCCGCCGCGATCCAGATACGTGACGTCTGGCCGTTCGCCTTGGAAAAACAGAAACTGGCAGATGCCTTCACCGGCGTAGACGCGCGCGGGCAGGCTGTTGGTGTTGCTGATTTCCAGCGTCACATGGCCGTGCCAGCCGGGTTCCAGCGGGGTGACGTTGACGATGATGCCGGTTCGGGCATAGGTCGATTTGCCCAAACAGATGGCGATCACGTCTTCGGGGATGTGGAAATATTCCAGCGTTTGCGCCAACACGAAGCCGTGCGGCGGGATCAACACCTCGTCGCCGTGGTGTTCGATGTAGGCGGCGGAATGCTCGACCTTGGGATCGACCACGGTCAACGGTGAGACGTTGGTGGCGATCTTGAAGCTACGGTCGAGCCGTGCATCGTAGCCGAACGATGACAACCCGTAAGAGATGATCCGTTGCCCATCTGCGGACGTGGACACCAAACCGTCTTCAAAGGGCGCCACCAGCGGCAGCTGGGGCTTCGTGTCCAGGCACAGTTCGCGGATTTGGTGATCGTTCAGGATCAAGCGCTCTCTCCTTTGGAAAAGAGAGAGTATGGCAAGTGCTTGTAACCGAAATATTGCGCGTAATAAGCAGCAGCTTAAGCGGCAGCTTTGAGGCCCAAACGGCCCCACACTTCCTTGACGGCTTCGATCAGGTGGTCCATGTGCGCGTCGGTGTGGTGAGGGGTGGGGGTGAAGCGCAGGCGTTCCTTGCCGCGTTCGACGGTCGGGTAGTTGATCGGCTGAACGTAAATATTATGGCGTTCCATCAGATCGTCCGACGCCTGCTTGCACAGCACCGCATCGCCGACCAGAACCGGCACGATGTGGCTGACGCTGTCCATCACCGGGATGCCCGCGTCGCGAAAGCGTTGCTTCAAGGTGGCGGCGCGTTCTTGGTGGCGTTCGCGCAATTCGTTGTGATTTTTCAGATGATTGACGTTGGCGCGCGCGGCCGCGGCAACGGCTGGCGGCATCGAGCTTGAGAAAATAAATCCGGTGCCGTAGCTGCGCACGAAATCGCACATCGACTGGGTGCCCGCGATGTAGCCGCCGATCACGCCGAACGCTTTGGCCAGCGTGCCTTGAATGATGGTGATGCGGTCCATCACGCCGTCGCGTTCCGCAACGCCCGCGCCGCGCTGACCGTAGAGGCCCACGGCGTGCACTTCGTCGAGGAACGTCATCGCGCCGTATTTGTCGGCCAGATCGCAGATCTCTTTGATCGGCGAGATGTCGCCGTCCATCGAATAGACGCTTTCGAACGCGATCATCTTGGGCCGCGCGGGGTCGATGGTCTTGAGGATGTTTTCCAGGTCTTCGACGTCGTTGTGGCGGAAGATGTGTTTTTCGGCGCGCGAATGGCGGATGCCTTCGATCATCGAGTTGTGGTTTTTGCTGTCCGAGATGATCACGCAGCCGGGCAGCATCGAGCCGACGGTCGACAGCGTGGTCATGTTGGCGATCCAGCCGGACTGGAACAGCAACGCGCTTTCGGTGTTGTGCAGGTCGGCCAGCTCGGCTTCCAGCAACACGTGTTCGTGCATGGTGCCGGAAATGTTGCGGGTGCCGCCCGCGCCGACGCCGTAACTACCGGCGATGTCTTGCATGGCTTGGATGGCGCCGGGGTTTTGGCCCATGCCCATGTAGTCGTTGGAACACCAGACGGTGATTTCCTTTACCTCGCCGTTTTTGTGCACATAAGCCGTGGGGAATTTGCCCGCTTGGCGTTGCAAGTCGGCAAAGACCCGATAGCGGCCTTCGGCCTTCAGTTCGGCAATTTTGTCGGTAAAGAACTGCTGGTAGTTCATCGATTCCTCCGCAAGGGCAAGGCCGGTTTGTTGGTTGTCGTGGCGCGTTCGCCATCACCGGCTCATGCATCGTCTTATTTGTTGGCGGTCATCTTACTCGAATCGACCGATTCACTGCAAGATTTCGCACACAAATAGTGTTGTTTTATGACCATCGCGCCGCATTGCGGCGATATTGGGGCCATTAGGCAGCGAAATGGCCCTCGCTCTGGAGCCATTCCAAGGTCTGGTCCAGGGCTTTGCCAAAGCGCGACAGCATGTCGGCGATTTCGTCATGGCTGATGATCAGCGGCGGCGAAAACGCCAGGGTGTCGCCCATGGCGCGGCTGATGACGCCATTATCTTGCATGAATTTGGCGCATTTCATGCCGACGCCGAGCTTGGCATCGAAGCTTTCGCGGCTGGCTTTGTCTTTGACCAGTTCCACCGCGCCGACCAGGCCGACGCCGCGCACTTCGCCCACCAGGGGGTGGCTTTGATAACCGCGCAGCCCCATTTGCAGGGCCGGGGAGATGTCTTGAACGTAGCCGACGATGTCGCGCTCTTCATAGATTTTAAGCGTTTCCAACGCCACCGCGCAGGCCACCGGATGGCCGCCGTAGGTGTAGCCGTGGCCGAATACGCCGAGCTTTTCGCTTTCTTTGACCATGTCGGTGAAAATTTCGTCGCTGACCATCAACGCCGAGATCGGGATGTACGCCGACGACAGCGCTTTGGCCATGGTCATCATGTCGGGTTTGAGATCATAGGTCTGGCTGCCCCACATGTTGCCGGTGCGCCCGAAACCGCAGATCACTTCGTCGGCGATCAGCATCACGTCGTATTTTTTCAGCACCGCCTGGATTTTTTCAAAATAGGTCGCGGGCGGAACGATCACGCCGCCAGCGCCCATGACCGGTTCGGCGAACATCGCCGCGACCGTGTCGGGGCCTTCGGACACGATCAACTGTTCCAGCTCATCGGCCAAGCGGGTGGAGAATTGTTCCTCACTCTCGCCGTCTTTGGCGAAGCGGTAATAATGCGGGCAGCCGGTGCGCAGTATGCCCGCGATGGGCAGGTCGAAATCGGTTTGACAGGGCGGCAGGCCGGTCAGGCTCGCGCCTGCAACGGTGACGCCGTGATAGGCTTTTTCGCGCGCGATGACCTTTTTCTTGAGCGGCTTGTCGCGCGCGTTGTTGACGTACCACACCAGCTTGAGCGCCGTATCGACGGCTTCGGAACCGGAATTGGCGAAGAACACCTTGCCCATTTTGACCGGTGCGAGATCGAGCAGTTTTTCCGCCAAATCGACGGTCACATCGGGCACCTTGTGGGTGAACGAATGATAAAACGGCAAGCGTTGAAGCGCGTCGGTCGCCGCATCGATAAGGCGTTTTTCGTTCCAACCTAGCGACGTGCACCACAGCCCGGCCATGGCTTCGATATACTTGGTGCCGTCTTCGCCATAGACGTTGACGCCTTCACCACGGGTGATCACCAAAGGCCCGATTTCTTGGTGGACCTTCAGATTGGTATAAGGGTGGATCAAAGTCTCCACATCGCGTTGAGCGGTGGAGTTTGGCAAAGTGGGGAGCGTGGGGGTCATCGCGGCCTTCGATATCTTTGTTGTTGAGTGCCATCAGCTTCGATCATTGCGGGCGTGAGAGCAATCCTTTTTCACCATTTTTCATATGCGTTTGGGGCATGGACAGCGCCTTGCGGATCGGTCTTAATGAGACCCAGAGGGTAGGTCACGCCGCAAGGAGAATTGCAATGGCGATTAAGGACATTCTTGTTCATGTCGGAACTTCAGCCTGTCAAGGCTGTGTCGATGTCGCGGCCGCGGTGGCGGCTGGGCACGGTGCCCACGTGATGGGCGTACACGTCACCACACCGCCCGATATTCCGCCCTACATCGAAGCCCAGCTGGGCGCGGAGGTCATCGATGTGCAGGTGCGGTATGCCGAAAAAATGGCGGCAGAAGCCCAGGTCATATTTGAGCAGGGATTCGGTGCGAACAGCCTTTCCACCGAATGGCGCACCTTGCGCGGCGATCAGGTCGAAGGCATTCAAACTTATGGGCGCTATGCCGATTTGGTGATCGTCGGGCAGATGGACCCCGATGAGTCGGCGCTGGC